>Ga0209161_10000060_pt1 | contig 71668 bp, 73 predicted proteins | sample GraSoiAngelo_155_FD_186169 | JGI IMG/M metagenome (GOLD analysis project Ga0209161, IMG submission 186169) | Grasslands soil microbial communities from the Angelo Coastal Reserve, California, USA - 14_1009_13_30cm (SPAdes) (version 2) | ecosystem: Environmental > Terrestrial > Soil > Grasslands... | reverse complement strand
TGGGGATCGTTCGGCCTGGGGAGAGTGGATTGGTTGAACAACCCTCGCACCGCGCTCCCGGCGCTGATGCTCATATCGGTCTGGGCGCAAATGGGTGGTCAGATGGTCGTGTTCCTCGCCGGACTACAGGCGATACCTCCGGCCTATCTTGACGCGGCACGCGTGGATGGAGCCGGAGCGTGGCGCGGCTTCTGGCGCGTCACGCTGCCGTTACTCCGGCCAGTGACCTGGTTCGTTGTCTTGACGGGAGTGCTGGGCGCGCTGCAGATGTTTACGCTCGTCTTTGTCCTCACGCAGGGTGGTCCGGGGCCATCGCACGCCACCGATGTCATGGTCCATCGCATCTATCAGACGGCATTTGGACAGCAGACATTCGCGCTGGCGAGTGCGTTGGCCGTCGTGTTCGCTGTCATGCTCCTGATCCTGAGATGGCCGCAGCTGGCGATTCTGCGCCGGCAGGTTCGCAATGCGTAAGGTGCTACTGGGAGTGCTCGCTCTCGGCATGGTAGCGCCCCTCCTCTATATGGTGTCGGTCTCGTTCATGGGTGAGGGGGAGTTGTTGCGGTGGCCACCGCCGCTGCTCCCGCATGCGCCGACCACGGGCAACTACTCGGCGATGGTCGAGGTGCTGCCGTACGCGCGTGTCCTGTTGAACACGGCGATCCTTGCAGGGTGTGTCATGGTTGGACAGGTGCTGACCAGTGCGGCGGCCGGATACGCGTTTGCGCGCCTCCAGTTTCCAGGTCGCGACGGGATCGTCACGACCGCGCTTGCCATTCTCACGATCCCGGCAATTCTGCTCCTCGTCCCTCGCTACCTGATGATCCAAGCGCTCGGCGGGGCTGACACGTACCCGGGTCTCATCTCGACCGAGCTCGTGTCGGTGTGGGGCATCTTCTTGATGCGCCAAGCGTTTCTCATGCTGCCGCGCGAGGTCGAAGATGCCGCGCGTATCGACGGGGCCGGAGAGTGGTCGCTGTTCTGGCGAGTCGCGGTTCCTATGGCGCGACCCGCGGTTACGGCTCTTGCCTTGCTCGCCTTCCTGGACCAGTGGCGCAGTTTCCTGTGGCCGCTCGTCATCACCCGATCGCCCAGGATGGCGGTCGCCGATGTGGCGTTGGCGCACGTGCACAACACCTACGGGGGCAACTTGCCGTACCAAATGGCCGCTGCCGTTCTGCTGACGGTGCCGCTGCTCGTGATCTGCCTGTGTGCTCAACGTTACATGCTGTCAGGAGTCCGCGTCACCGGCGCGAGCGTGCAGCTCTAGGTGCGCGAGCTTCCCACCTGTGGCTCGGAAGTTGCGAGACTCTGTTTCCCGCTGCAGAACTATCCAGCTTTCCTGCTGCATTCCGCAGCAGTGAGCCGCGGAGTGTGGGTGCAGCAGCAGGGAGAGAGCACGTGCAACGGTCCTGGGCATCACTGCTGGTTGCGCTGGGCGTTTTGACGCCGGCGCTTCGCGCGCAAACCCAATCACCCGCTGAGGGGGGGAAAACCCCGGGACCGAACGCAATCGGATTCGGGTTGGTGGCGACGTTAGGCGCGAACTGGCAGATCGAATCGGGCGAGGTCGGGTACGTACGTCGCCGGTCACACGGCTTCGCGGCGATTGGGCTGGCGGGTCGACTGGGGACGTTCGTGAACGAGAGCGCGATGATGGGCGCGAATCAGGGCGTCGTGTTCTCCGCCACGCTGTCTGCCCGCACACCGATGAAGTCCATCGCCCAGCTCGGTGCTGACGAGCGCGGTACGGGAATCGGCTTTGATCTGACCTTCGAGCTCACCGGATACACCGCCGCGCGCTCGCCGCTCGCGCTGGGCTCCCATTGGGCGGCCGTGTCAGTGTTGCCGGCATTCAGCATCGGCAGCGGAGCCTCGCCCCATTTCGCGATTGTGATCGGTCCCACCGTCTTCCTGCACAGCGGCAAGCCGCTGATGCGCGGCCTGCTGGCCTTCCGTGGTGAGGCGCCGCTGGCGCGCCGGGAGCGGCATCCCTAGGTTAGCGACCTTATGGTCGCGCCGACGGTGACCTCGGACCATCCGGGTCTCGACCTCCTCGCCGAAGTCGCTAAAGTGCTGGCCGCCGGCCGCCCGGCCGAGCAGGGGCTGGCGGGCGTCGTCGCCGTGCTGCGTCGCGGCCTCGCCCTTCGCCGCTGCCGGCTCTGGCTTCGTTCGGGAGATGGCTCTCGCTTCCTCCCTATCACCAGCCCTGACGACGAAACACAGCTTCCCGGCTTCACGGCCGCCGTCTCCGCCTGGGTAGCCGAAGGACCGCACAGCGAATCGGTGCCCGGCGGCACGCTGCTCCGCCTTCCGCTGATTCACGAGGAAGAGCCCCTGGGGTGCTTCGAGGTGATCATTCCTCAGGGGCGCTACGAGCGGATGGCCCACGACGTCCTGGTCGTGGTCGCGCAGATGCTGGCTCCGGTCCTCGCCGCCACCGAGTTGTCGCAGGACCTCGCCTCCGAGGTCGCCCTCCGCACTCGCGAGCTCGAGGCGCAACGCAATTTCGCGGCGCGCATCATCGATTCGCTGCCGGTCGGCCTCTATGTCATCGATCGCGGCTATCGGATCCGGGCTTGGAACCGCAAGCGCGAAGCCGGCACACAGGGCGTGTCGCGCGAGGACGCCCTGGGGCGCGAAGTCTTCGAAGTGCTGGACCGCCAGCCGCGCGAGCTGCTCAAACTCGAGTTCGATCGCGTCTTCGCGACGGGGGAGATTCAGACGGTCGATATGGACTCGCAGGCCACCGGCGAGGCACGACACTACCGGATCACCAAGATCCCGATGCGGATGGACGACGAGGACATCTCCCACGTCATCACGATCGGCGAAGATGTCACCGCCTGGCGCCAGGCACAGCAACGCCTCGCGCAGAGCGAGAAACTCGCCGCGGTCGGCCAGCTGGCCGCCGGCGTGATGCACGAGATCAACAACCCGCTCGCGACGATTTTGGCGTGCAGCGAGGCGCTCAGCCTGCGGACCCCCGAACTCGCCGAACAGGAGCGTGGGGCGCAAGAGGAGTACCTGCGCATCATCGACACCGAGGTCCAACGCTGCCGCCGGATCGTGGAAGGGTTGCTCGACTTCTCGCGTCCCAAGCAGAGCGGCCACAAAACCGCGTCCGACATCAACGCGATCATCGAGCAGACGCTCTTCCTCCTCAAGCATCACGAGCGGTTCAAGTGGCTCACGATCGAACGGCAGCTCGAGACGGACCTGCCGCCGTTCGAGGCGGATGCCGAACGGCTGGTGCAGTGCTTCATGGCGCTCATGCTAAACGCCATGGATGCGATGAACTCGCGAGGCGTGCTCACCGTACGCACGCGCCGCAATCCGCACCGTGCCGATGAGATCCTCGCCGAGTTCATCGATACCGGCACGGGGATCAAGCAAGAGGACCTACCGAAGATTTTCGAGCCGTTTTTCACGACCAAGCCGCAGGGCCGGGGCACGGGGCTCGGCCTGTCGGTGGCCTACGGCATCGTCGAGGAGCATCGCGGACGCATCGAGGTAGAATCCCAGGTGGGGGTGGGGACCAACTTCAAGGTCTACCTCCCGATCCAATGAAGATCCTGGTCATTGAGGACGACAGAACGGTGGGGGAGTACGTTCGCCGTGGGCTGGATGAGGCCGGCTATCATGTCGATCTCGTCGGCGACGGGGATGAAGGGCTGCGGCGCGCGAGCGGCAAAAGCGGGGGCGGGGGGGGCGGGGGCGGCGCCGGCTACGACATGATGGTCCTCGATCTCCGCCTGCCCAAGCTTTCCGGCATCGAGGTGCTGCGCACGCTGCGCGATCGCGGCGTCGGGCTTCCGGTGCTCGTGCTGACCGCGCAGGACTCCGTCGATTTCAAAGTCCAGGCGTTGCGCATGGGAGCGGACGACTACGTCACCAAGCCCTTCGCGTTCGAGGAGCTGTTGGCGCGCGTTGAGGCGCTGGGACGGCGGCCCAAAGCGATCTCTCCGCCGAAGCTCAAGGTAAACGGGCTCGTACTCGACACGGGCAGCCGCGAGGTCGCCCGCGACGGCAAGCGCATCGAGCTCACGCCGAAGGAATACGCCGTGCTCGAGTACCTAATGCGCCATCAGGGCCGGGTGATGTCCCGCACGCTGATCACCGAATACGCCTGGGATTATCACTTCGATCCCGGGACGAACATCGTGGACGTGGTCATCACCCGGCTGCGCAAGAAGATCGATCACGCCAAAGAACCCAAGCTGATTCACACGGTGCGCGGCGTGGGATACGTGGTACGCGCCTGACATGGCGAGCATTCGCGGTCGGTTGACGATCTGGTATGCCACCGCGCTCATCCTCAGTATCGCGGTCTTTGCCGTTGTCCTCTATTTCGCCCGCCGCAGCGCCACCTATCAGGATCTCGATCGCCGCATCCAATCAGAAGCGGACCTGACGGCCGGCATTCTCGCCGAGAGCTATCGCGCGCGCGGCGTGCTCGTGGAGAAGGACACCGCGGGCCGGCCGGTGCTGACACAGGATGTGGCCGCGGTCCTCGAGGTCGTGCCCGACTTCCTGCTCGTCACGAGCCGCGACGGGCGGCTCCTGTTCGCGTCGCCCGATGCCCGCGCGCTGACGTTCACCGAATTCGAGCAGTTGAACGCGGTCACGCGCCCCCCTCCTTCGCCGCCCACCGGATCAGTGCCGCACCTGACGGGGCGTTTTCGGATCGAACCGAATGGGCCGACCCTGCATTACATCGTGCGCGCCGTGCCGGATGCCGGCGAGCAGTTCGGCGCGATCTTCGCCGGCGCGAACACGCAGTCCGCGGAGCTGCGGCTCGAGCAGCTCATCACCACGATCCTCGTTGCGTTCGTCGTCGGCGTCGTCCCGGCCATCTTCGTCGGCCGCTGGATTGCGGGGCACGCGCTTGAGCCGGTGGATCGGATGATCACCGAGGTTCGCGAGATTACGGATGGCCGCACGCTGCACCGGCGGCTCGCCCTACCGATGGAGCGCGACGAGCTTGGCCGGCTGGCCGAGACGCTGAATCAGATGATGGCGCGCCTGGAACGCAGCTTCGCGGCGCTGCGGCGGTTCACCGCCGACGCGAGCCACGAGCTGAAGACGCCGCTCACCGTCGTCCGCGCGGGCGTCGAGCGCGCCATCACACGGCCTGAGATGCCGCCGGAGACGCTCGCCACGCTCGAAGAGACGCTCCAGGAGGTGAATCGGATGACCGAGCTCCTCGACGCGCTGCTGACGCTGGCGCGCGCTGACGAGGGCCGGGCAGAGCTCCATCGTGAGCCGGTCGACCTGCGACACATCATCGAAGAGGCGGGGGAGACGGGCGAGCTCCTGGCCGAGCACGCCGGCGTGGGCATCGACATCCGCCTGCCATCCGAGCCGGTCGTCGTCTCGGTGGATCGCAGCCGCGTGCGCCAGCTGGCGCTCAATCTCATCGAGAACGCCGTGAAGTACACACCGCGGGGCGGCCAGGTCTCGGTCGAGCTCGGCAACAGCAACGGACGTGCCGTCTTCACCGTGGCGGACACGGGCATTGGGATCGCGCCGGGTGACTTGCCGCATGTGTTCGACCGCTTCTGGCGCGCCGACTCCGCACGCACGCGCACGAGCGAGCGCGCCGGCACAGGTCTCGGTCTCGCGATCTGCAAATGGATCGCGGAAGCGCACGGCGGCACGATCGAGGTGCAGAGCCGGCCGGGCAGGGGAACGACGTTTACGGTGGGGTTACCGCGCGGGTAGATCCACATCTCGTTGTCACCATTCCGTAATTCGGGTGCAAAAGCCGGGTCACTAAGCGTCGGTACTCTCACACTGGCTCAATGTGAGAGGCGACCATGTACGACGCACTGGTGCGAGCTCAAAGACCCAGCGTACTGGAGTGGCTTGTTGTCAACGCACTGATTCCCTCCGTCCTTATCACGCTCGTGTTGCAATCGGCCCGCGCGAGCCGTCTCGCTGCGACGACCGTCATCCAGACCGAGATGTGTGTGCTCGCTCCACTCGACGAGCCCGCGCCGGGCGGCCCCATCCCTGACGTCTTTCCCGTCCTGATCCGGATACACGGACCCATTTACCCACCGATCATGCGCCGCCTCCGCGTCGAAGGGCGCGTGGTCTTGCGTGCGCTGGTGAACCCCAAGGGCCGCGTGGACTCGGCGTCGATCCTGGTTGTGCAAACGACGCACGGGGAATTCGTGCCCCCCGCATTCCGAGCCTTGGCGGGCGCGGTGTTCCGGCCGGCTCGGTTCGCCGGCCACACCGGTGCGGCGTGGATCACGATCGGGATCGATTTCAACCTAAATCGGGAGTGACAGCATGCGCGCTCTCAGCTCGGTCGTCTCGATTACGGCTCACGTTGGTGTGGTCGCCGGCGTGCTGTTCGGGTCGGCCAAAGCAGGTCGCTCGAATCCAGTCCGTCCGCCGCAGATTTCGATTGTTTTCGCTCGCCCGGCAGCAACACCTCAGACGTCGCGGTCGTGGGCGTCGAATGGCCCGACGACCCCTCCGCCCGACCTCGGAAGGATCACCGTTCCCAACTTCACCTTCCCAAGCGGCGCGACGAAGTTTTCGCCGTTGTTTACACCGTCCTTCTCAGCGTCGCCGGGCGCTACGCCGGCAGCGGGTTGGGTGGCGATCGGAAGCGAGAGCGGCCCGGAAGTGCTGACGGGGCCGCTCCCCGTCTATCCAGAGTTGCTGCGCCAGGCCGGCGTGCAAGGCCGAGTCGTGCTGGAGGCGATCGTTGACACAACCGGCCGCGTCAACCGCGACTCCATCCTAGTCGTGTCGGCAACTAATCCGGACTTTGTCGTGGCGGCGCGACAAGCGCTCGTGGCGACTCTGTTTCGGCCCGCTTTTGTGGCGGGACGGGCGATCCGAACACGGGTACGAATTCCGTATGAATTCGCCATCCGCAACGGCACGGGACGTGCCCGATGAGTCTAGGCCGAAGGCTCATCCGGCTGTCATCGTTTTGTAATCTTTGCCCTACTAGCGGGCCAGATGCAACGGGTACTATTACTTAGCCAACCAGTCCACCAGCCTGAAGGAGGCGGCGGTGTTCAATCACCTCATCGAGTCCAACCGCAAGACCGACAAGAAGGGTGCGTTTGGCCTTGGCGTCGTGTCGCTGGTCGGGCACAGCGTCATCGTGCTTGCCGCGGTCGTCGCGACGTTGACTGCCGGTCAAAAGAAGGACGAAGGGACGATCGACACGGCTATGGTCTTCCTCAATCAGGAAGAGCAGAAGAAGCCCGAGGAGCAGCCGCCCGTCGTGGACGTGCCGCAACTGAAAGGTTTCCAGACCGTCGTCGCGCCAACCGACATCCCGACGAACATTCCCCCGATCAATCTGCAAGAGCATTTCGATCCCAAGGATTACTCGGGAACGGGCGTCGAGGGCGGTATCGGGACCGGCATCGTGCCGTCGTCCGATCAGGTGTTCATGGAGTCCGTCGTCGAAGAGCGGCCCGAAGTGCTGTCAGGGCCCGCGCTGAATTATCCGGACCTGCTGCGCCAGGCGGGCGTGCAGGGTCGGGTGCTGGTGCAAGCGATTATCGATACATCGGGCCGGGCCGAGCCGCCGTCGGTGAAGGTCATTCAAAGTCCGAACCCAGGCTTCGACCAACCGGCCAAGAACTACGTGCTGCGGGCGTTGTTCCGCCCCGCGCGCGTCCATGGGCGGGCGGTCCGCGTGCTGGTGAACCTGCCGATCGACTTCAAGATCAAGCGATAGGGAGACACGATGAGTTACGCTGAACTATGGTCCTCGATGGGGTTGTTCGCCAAAGGCATCGTGGTCGTCATGTTCATCATGTCGGCCTGGTCGTGGGCGGTCAGCATCTCCAAGCAGATCTACCTCAGGAAATCGCAGAAGGAGACGCGGAAGTTCGCGCCTGAATTCTCGCGCTACCTGCAGGAAGAGCAGCTCGACGGCGCGATCGCGCTCGCGGAAAAGAACAAGAAGAGCCACGTCGCGCGCGTGCTGGGCGAGGCCCTCGCCGAGGTGAAGCCGCTGCTCCGCGACCGGGCGACGATCACCGCCGCCGACATCAACTCGGCGGAGCGCGCGGTCGAGCGGCAGATGCTCATTATCACGGCCGAGCTGAAGCGCGGCCTGGGCATCCTGGCGACGACCGGCGCCACGGCCCCGTTCGTCGGACTGCTCGGCACGACGATGGGTATCGTGACGGCGTTCCAGGGCATGTCCGCCTCCGGCGGCTCGGGGTCCCTCGCGGCCATCACGGGGGGCGTCGCCGAGGCGCTCATCACGACGGCGTTCGGTTTGCTCGTCGCGATTCCGGCGGTGTGGCTGTACAACTATTTCGCGACCAAGATCGACTTCCTCACGGTGGAGATGACCTACACGTCGAAGGAGCTGATCGACTACCTCATCAAGAGCGTCGGCAGCGAGTTCGGCCGGTCGATCTTCACCAAGGAATTCCAGACCCAGAAGACGTCGCAGACCAGCGGCCCGATCAAGGGATAACGCGCCATGGCGATGGGGGGCGGGAAGAAAGCGGAAGGCGCGGTCGCGGCCAACATCAACGTCACACCGATGATCGACGTGATGTTGGTGCTGCTGATCATCTTCATGATCGTGACGCCCGCGATCACGGCCGGATTCCAGGCGACGATTCCGCGCGCCAAGAATCCCGACGCGCGCGAAGAGCAGGAAGGCGAAATCCGGTTGGGAATCGATCGCGAGGGGAAGTTCTACCTCGACCTCACCGACCCGCGCAGCGGGAAGTACACCGGTCCGCGCTACATCAGCGACGCCGATCTGCCGGGGCAGCTCACGACCCTCTATGCCAATCGCACCGTCGACAAGATCCTGTATCTCAAGGCCGATGAGAGCATCGAGTACGGGCGGATCCAGACGGCGCTCGAAATTGCGCGTAAAGCGGGTGTGCGCGTCGTGGGCGCGATCGCTGAGCAGGAACGCGCGGCGCGACCAGAAAGGCACTGACCGATGGCCATGGGATCAGGCGGCTCGGGCGGCGGTCTCAGCTCGGACATCAACGTCACGCCGATGATCGACGTGTTGCTCGTGCTGCTGATCATCTTCATGATCACGCTGCCGCTGTCGCGCCGGGACTTCGACGTGCAGGTCCCGCCGGAACAGAAGAATCAGCCGAAGCCGAAGCAGCAGCAGAGCGATCAGATCGTGCTCGAGCTGGCTCCGGACGGCTCGTACGCGATCAACCGGCAGCCGGTCGCCTTCGAGCAATTGGACGCAAAGTTCCACGAGCTGTACGACCAGCGTCCCGCCAAGCTGCTGTTCATCAAGTCCGCGCCGAATCGCAAGTACGGCGACATCGTCCGCGCCATGGACATCGCGCGGGGCGCGGGGGTGCAGGTGATCGGGTTCACGCCTGCGGAGGCGGGAGCGCCGGGAGCGCACTAAGGATTCAGATGTGTTTGTGAAGGCCGGGGCACGAAACCGTGCCCCGGTTTTCGTTATAGGGTATGTATTAGTCCAATGCCCGATACCACTCGGCCACTGTTTGATTCCTACTCGCTGCCGGTGCAGCGGCGGCGCCAGGGGCCGGCCGCGGCGCTCTCGTTCGCGGCGCACCTCGCGATCGCCATTCTCGTGCTGTGGCGCGGCGCCGAGCTGTTCGAGGGCGGCGGCGGCGGTGGCACCGGACCGCGCGGCGGCGGGGGTGGCGGCCGGCCGGCCGTGAGCTGGTTCGCGCTGCCGACGCCGTCCTCACCAGTGGCCGAAGCCATTCCGCCGGCGCCCGCCGTAACGGTGCCCACCGTTGCCGCGCCGGTGACGGAGCCAGTGAAGCTCGAGCTACCGCCTCCCGCGCCGACTGTCGCCGTCGCGCCGCCCCCCCCGCACCCCACCGCGGCCGTCGGGACGGGCGAGGGAACGGCGGGCGGTCCGGGCGAGGGTCCGGGGACGGGCGGTGGCAAGGGCACCGGCACGGGGCCGGGCGTGGGGGCCGATTCCGGCTCTGGCTCGGGCGGCGCTGCGAGTGATATCTTCGCCGCCACGCCGCTGTGGGCGATCTCTCCGCCGCCGGGCGCGCCGCGCGACGCGCACGGCAAGCGCCACGAGGTCCGCTTCTGGGTCACGGCGGAGGGTCGAGTCACGAGGGTCGAGGTGACTCCGCCCATCAAGGACTCGGGTTACCGGCGCGAGTTCACGGAGCGGATGATGGGCTATCTGTTCAAACCAGCCACGACCCGTGACGGGCGACACGTCGATTACATCGCGAGTGTAACCGTCTATCCGTAGCCGCTTGTAGCAAACACATCGCGACAGGGAGTCGCGTGCTCAAGAGCCAGCTGTTTGCGCGGAAAACCGTCGACCAGTGTATCGCCGACGGATCCGTCGGCGGCGGTCTGCGTCGCTCCCTCGGCCCGGTGCAGCTCACGGCACTCGGCATCGGCGCGATCATCGGCGCCGGGATCTTCGCCGCGATCGGCACGGCGATCAGCGGCGACTCGGGCCACGTGGGCGCGGGGTCCGCGATCGTCATTTCGATCCTCCTGGCCGGTGTGACGAGCGCCTTCGCCGCGATCACCTATTCCGAATTCGCCGCGATGATCCCGATCTCCGGGAGCGCCTACACCTACGCGTACGCGACGCTCGGGGAGTTGCTCGCGTGGATCATCGGCTGGGATCTGATTCTGGAGTACGCCGTCGGCAACATCGCCGTCGCGATCGGCTGGGCGGGCTACTTCGACTCACTGCTGCGAGGCCTGGGCCTCGAGATGCCGCGCTGGCTGGTGACCGATCTGCGGACGGCGCTGCACAATCCCGACCTCGTCGCCGCCGCGCCCCACCTGGGCCCGATCCCGATCGTGTTCAATCTTCCCGCCCTCGTGATCGTCGGCATCATCACGGTGCTGCTGGTCATCGGCACGAAGGAATCGGCATGGGTGAATACGATGATGGTCGTGATCAAGGTCGCCATCATCGGGCTCTTTCTGATCGTCGGATTGAACTATGTGAAGCCTGAGCAGTGGTCAACGCCCGCGTTCGCGCCCAACGGCATCAAGGGCATCAGCGTGGGCGCCGCGATCATCTTCTTTTCGTATATCGGCTTCGATGCCGTCAGCACGGCCTCCGAGGAAGCGCGTAATCCGCAGCGCGACATTCCTCGCGGGATCATCTGGTCGCTCATCATCTGTACCGCGCTGTACATCGCGATCGCGCTGGTGCTCACGGGCATTATCCCGTGGGACCAGCTCAATGTCCCCGACCCGCTCGCCGTCGCGCTGCAGTACATCCACGCGGACTGGGCGGCGGGCATCCTGGCGCTCGGCGCGGTGGCCGCGATGACGTCGGTGCTGCTCGTGTTCCAGCTCGGTCAGGCGCGGATCTTCATGTCGATGGCGCGGGACGGCCTCTTGCCGCCTTGGGCTGCCAAGGTCCACCCGAAATACAAGACGCCCCACATCACGACCATCATCACGGGGATCTTTGTCGCCGTCTCGGCGGCATTTGCGCCGATCGGCTGGGTGCTCGAGCTGACCAACATCGGCACGCTGTTCGCGTTCGTGATCGTGGCGGTGGGGATCATCGTGCTGCGGCGCAGGGACCCGGACCGCCCCCGTCCGTTCCGGACGCCGTGGGTTCCGGTGCTGCCGATCGTGTCGGCTGCCTTCTGCTTCTACCTGATGTACAACCTGCCCCTGCTCACCTGGCTGCGCTTTGGTCTGTGGATGGCGATCGGGATCGCGATCTATTTCCTATACAGCGTGCGCCACAGCCGCGTGCGCCGCGAGGGCGAGGTCGGCCGCTAAATCAGCTGCACCGCCAGGCGCAGCGCGCCCACCGGCGAGTCCACCGGGCTGCCACTCTCCGATAGGCGGGCGCGCGGCGAGTCCGCGGCGAGGTTCAGACGCAGCGCCGTCAGCAGTGGCGAGCCAGGTCGCAGCAACCCACCCGTCGTGGCGATCTTGATCGGCTCTTTCCCGGAGAAATGCCGCGTCAACACGCGCACCAGCTGACCCAGCTCGACGGCGGCATCCGCCACGATGCGCTGTGCGACGATCTCTCCCTCGCGCGCTGCGTTGAGGACGTGCGGGGCGAGCGCGGCGACCTGTGCCGGCGTCGCCGTCGCGGTCCAGCGGATCAAATCATCGAACGTTTGCAGGCCGTGCGCGACGAGGAGGCGCTCTAGCAGCGTGGACGACTCCTCGAGGCCGTCGTGCGCCCGCGCGGCGGCCGCCAGGGCCCGGCGCCCCAGCCAGTAGCCGCCGCCCTCGTCGCCCAGCTGCCAGCCGTGGCCGCCGGCGCGGTGCAGCCGCCCGTCGGCGGTGCGAGCGTATGCGATCGAACCGGTGCCTGCGTTGATGAGGATTCCCGGCGCGTTGTCGAACGCGGCGGCGAGCGCGACCTCGATGTCTCCGCGCACATCGACGCGTTCGGCGATCCCCGCGGCCGCGATGGCCGCGGCGAGCGCCTCGCGCTCCGGCGCTCGACCGGCCCCGGCGGCTCCCACGAGCGCCGCGGTCGCGGGCAACGAGACCTGGGCTTGTGTAGCCGCCCGCCGCGCCACGTCCAGGATCACGGCCGCCGACTGCTCGGCACCGCCCGGGCGCATTGCGGAGCCGGGCCCTTCGGCGCGTCCGAGCACCCGACCATGTGTATCGCCGACGACAACGGCGGTGTGCGAGCCGCCGCAGTCGATGCCCAATAAGACGACGTTGGACGGTTGGACGGTTGGACGGTCGGACTGTGCGGTCACGCTGACATCGCCGGCGGTCCGACGGTCCGACCGTCCGACCGTCCGACACGAGATGAGACGATGCCCACGACCACGGTGATGGCAGTGCCCAGCGGCACGTACCACGGCCATGCGAGTCCGGGGAGCCAGTGCAGCGGGAAATGTGGGATCACGGCGCCGAGCACAATCGGGGCCATCACGACGATGCTCACGATGAGGGCGATGATGACGTCGATCTGCCGCGCGCGCGGCCAGGCGCCGCCCAGGATGTAGGTCCCGAGGAGCGATCCGTAGGTGAGCGACGCGATGCTGAGCGCCAGCTGCACGACGGGCGTGTTCTGGTCGCGGAATGCCAGCGCGCCGCCGACGAGAACCGCGGTCCAGAGGAGGGTGAGCCAGCGGCCGACTCCTAACAGATGCTCAGGGTCCCGCCTGCCCGTCATTGGCGCGTAGAAATCGTGTGTCGCGGCCGACGCGAGGGAGTTCACGGCGGACGCGTGACTGCTCATCGCTGCCGCGAGAATGCCGGCGACGACAAGGCCAGAGAGCCCCTCGGGAAGCTGGTTGATGACGAAGGTCGGATAGATCGCGTCGCTTCGCATGCCAGGCTGATCGGCACCTGCAAGCCACAGGCTGGTGCCGACCAACAAAAACAAGCCGATTTGAGCGATGATAAACACGCCGGATCCGATCAGGGCGCGCTGCGCGTCCTTCAGGCCTCGCGCCGCCAGCAGCCGCTGCACAAATAGATGCTCAGTACCGTGTGTGGCTGACGAAAGGAGGGCGCCGCCAATCAACCCTCCCCAAAACGTGTAGAGGACCTTGAACGAGAACTGGAGCTCGAAGACGCGGAGCTTCCCCGCATCCCAGGCCCGTCCGAAAGCGTCGACACCACCCGCCATGTGTGTGGCGACGATCAGTGTCGCGATCCCACCCAGCAGATACACGCCGAGCTGGATGACGTCGACCCACACAACGGCTCGCAGGCCACCCACCCAGGTGTAGAGCAACGTGACGAGACCGATGGCGAGGATCCCGAGGGTCATGCTCCAATGCAAGAGAATGGACAGGGTGATCGCCGTCGCAAACATCCGCACGCCGTCAGCGACCGAGCGTGTGAACAGAAACACTCCCGATGCGGTACGTCGTGCTGCAACACCGAAACGCCGCTCGAGCCGCTGGTAGGCGGTGTCCTGTGATCCATCGAAGTAGCCCGGGAGCAGGAAATGGGCGACGCCGATGCGGCCTACCAGGTAGCCGAACGTGACTTGGAGCCAAGTCAAGTCGCCACGTGCGGCGATCCCCGGAATCGAAATCACCGTGAGCGCCGACGTCTCGGTCGCGACGACGGAGAACATCAGGGCCCACCATGGCAAGCCGCGGTGGCCGAGGAAGTAGTCCGTGGCATCGCGCTGTCGTCCCGCCAGCGCCAATCCGAACACGATGACCGCGGCGAAGTACGCGACGATGACGGCAATGTCGAGATGGCGCATGCGAGCTAGACGCCTAGACGCCTAGATATAGAAAGGGCCCGCGATGTACGCGGGCCCTGCTTACTGAATCAGGATGGATCAACGCTCAAACCGTGAACGACGATCCGCAGCCGCAGCCGCCGGAAGCGTTCGGATTCTCGAACGCAAAGCCGGATTCCTGGAAGTTGCTCTTGTAATCGATCACCGTGCCGTTCAGATACTGCGAGCTGAATTCATCGACAAACAGCCGCACGCCCGCGCTCTCGATGACGACGTCATCCGCCGCGGGTTGCGCTTCGATGTTCAGGCTGTACCGGAAGCCAGAGCAGCCGCCCGGCAGCACAGCGACGCGCAGCCCGGCCGACTCCTGCGACACCTTCTCCTCGGCCAGGAATTTCTTGACTTCTTCCCCCGCCCGCTCTGTAAGGGTCAGGGTAACCGACTTCTGTGTAGTGCCCATCATATCCTCCAGTCTGGCAGCAACTTAGAAGGACAGAAATCTTCTGTCAATTGGCTCTTCAGGGTGTGAACACGCTTGCCTAACTCTCGGTCGCGCCCCCAATTGGAGGCCCATGCGACTGACCATCATCGATTGGCTCGTCATCGGCGCCTACTTCGCGCTCAACATCGGCATCGGATTCTACTACAAGTCCCGCGCAAGTAAGAGCGTCAGCGAGTTCTTTCTCTCCGGACGGAACGTGCCGTGGTGGCTCGCCGGGACGTCGATGGTCGCGACCACGTTCGCCGCCGATACGCCGCTCGTGGTGACGGGCTTCGTCGCGAAGAACGGCATCGCCGGCAACTGGATCTGGTGGAGCTTCCTGATGAGCGGGATGCTCACCGTCTTTTTCTACGCGCGCTTGTGGCGGCGCGCCGGCGTGATGACCGACATCGAATTCGCCGAGATCCGGTACTCGGGGAAGCCGGCCGCGTTCCTGCGCGGTTTTCGCGCGCTATACCTCGGCATTTTCATCAACTGCATCATCCTCGGCTGGGTCAACCTCGCGATGGTAAAGATCCTCGGGTTGATCTTCGGCATCGGCAAGGTCGAAGCGCTCGGGATCGTCCTGGGGCTGATCGTGCTCACGTCCTTCATCTCGACGCTCTCTGGTCTGTGGGGTGTGCTCGTCACAGATGTGGTGCAGTTCGTGATCAAGATGGGCATGGTCATCGTGCTCGCGGTGTTCGCCGTCAACGCGGTCGGCGGCATGGAAGCTATGAAGACGAAGCTGGTGGCGAGCGGGCGCGGCGAAGCACTCAATCTCATCCCCGATTTGAACTCGGCGTGGATGCCGATGATCACGTTCCTCGTCTACATCTCCCTCAACTGGTGGGCGACGTGGTATCCGGGCGCCGAGCCAGGGGGCGGCGGATATGTCGCGCAGCGCATGTTCAGCGCGAAGGACGAGCGCCACTCGATGCTCGCGACGCTCTGGTTCAACATCGCGCACTACGCAATCCGGCCGTGGCCGTGGATCCTCGTCGCGCTAGCGTCCATCATTCTCTATCCGAACCTGGCAGACAAGGAGACCGGGTACATCGTCGTCTTGATCGACCATTTGCCCGCCTCATTGCGCGGGCTGATGATCGCGGCGTTCGCCGCCGCGTATATGTCCACCATCGCGACCCAGCTGAACTGGGGCGCGAGCTATCTCATTAACGATTTCTGGCGCCGCTTTGTGAAGCGCGACGGAACGGATGAGTACTATGTCCGGGCCTCGCAGCTCGCGACCGTGTTGCTCACACTGATCTCCGCCGTGGTCACTTTTTTCATGGGCTCGATCGGCGGGGCGTGGAAGCTCTTGATCGTGACGGGGGCCGGGACCGGCGGCGTGCTGCTGCTGCGCTGGTACTGGTGGCGGATCAACGCGTGGAGCGAGGTCTCCGCGATGACCTCGGCATTCGTGGTATCGCTCACCCTGCAGCTCGCGCTCGGCTACGATACCGATCAGCCGAAGCAGTTCGCCCTGGTCATGATTACCACGGTGGCCATCACGACGATCGTCTGGCTGGCGGTCACCTATCTCACCGCGCCGGAGCCGCAGGAGAAGCTTGTTTCGTTCTACCGGCGCACGCGGCCGTCGCGCGGCGGCTGGGGACCGATCGCGGCGATCGCTCCCGAGGTCAAGGCCTCGAGCGGTGGTTTGGCGAACCTGCTCGACTGGATCGCGGGCTGTACGCTGGTCTATGGGGCGCTGTTCGGGGTCGGGAAGCTGCTCCTGGGCGACACCACGCGCGGACTGCTGCTCCTCGCGCTCGGGGCGGTCGGCGGCTTCGTGATCTACCGGGATCTGTCGCGGCGCGGCTGGGCTACTGTGGTGGAGTAAGCGCGTCGTTGACGAGGTCGGCCACGCGCCGGCGTACCTGAAGGATCTTCGTGTTGGCGCGGGTGGGGTTCACGCGGTTGGTGAGCAGAATAATGAAGACGCCACGGTCGGGGTCGAACCAGATCGACGTACCGGTGAAGCCGGTGTGCCCGAATGCGTTCGGCCCCATTTTCGTTCCCGCGCTCGAGTTCTCGGACGGGGTGTCCCAGCCGAGGGCGCGAGAGGAGCCGGGCGGAATGTTTTGCTTGGTGGTGAAGCGTCGGACGAGGGCAGAGTCCGGCCGGGGCGGGTTCACGCCGAGGCCATGCCCCGGCGTCGGCCGCCCGGCACGCGCAGCAAGCAACCACGCGGCAAAGCGCGCCAAGTCCGGAGCGTTCGAGAACAGCCCCGCATTCCCCGACACGCCGCCCAGGCGCGCTGCGCTTTCGTCGTGCACTTCACCGATCAGCAGGCGATGCCGGAAGAATGTGTCCACCTCGCTCGGCGCGATCTGGTCGCGCCAGGTCTTCGGCGGTACGAAGCGCGTCGCCGTCATGTCGATGGGCGTGAAGACGTCGTCCGCGAGGAGTCGGTCAAACGGCCGCCCGGTGATCCGCTCGACCACCTGCATCAATACGATCGCGCTCAAGTCGGAATAGACGAATCGTGTCCCGGGCGGTGACAAGAGGGGCGAGGTGTCCACCATCGCGAGCGCCGCGGCCCGCGTCCGCGTCGAGTCCCACAGCGGCAGGTCAGCAGCCAGGCCCGCCGAGTGCGTGAGCAGGTGACGGATCGTCACCTGGTCTTTCATCGGACCGCGGAACTCGGGTAGGTACCGCTGCACCGGCGCGTCGAGGTCGATTTTCCCTTGATCCACGAGCAGAATGCATTCGGTTGTGAGCGCGATGACTTTCGTGAGCGACGCGAGATCGTAGATGGTCTCGGGCGTGACGGGCCGGCGATCACCGGCGGCGTAATGACCGACTGCCGCGAGCAGCACGAGGCTATCCCGGTAGCCCACCGCGACGACGCCTCCGGGAAACGCGCTATCCACCTGCGATCGCAAATAGGCGACAACGGGCTCAAAGCGGCCGTACGACTGCTGCTGCACGGTGATCGGTGGAACCGAGCGCGGATGTCCGCACCCCGCCGTCGCCAGCGCGAGCAACGTCAGAACCTCGGCCGCCCTTCGCCGCCCTTCGCCGCCGTTTGACCTCACGGCATGATGACGTGCGCCGGCGGACGGATGGGCGGCAACGTCGAATCTGCGACGGTGAGCCCGTGGCCAATCGGGTACGCGGGCGGAATCCGGATCGGCAATTTCCCGCGCACGGGAGACCAGCCGAGCAGCGCGCGCGCCGCGGCCCGCTCGGCGGCGCGCACGCCGCTCCAGGCGATGAGATAGGACTTCACCGTCGGTGTTTGATTCAACAGATAGGGGCTGCCAAGCGAGACGAGCACGGTCGGTTTTACCGAGTCCGTCAGCGCGATCAGCCGCGCGAGTGAATCGGGCAGTGCGATGCTTCCTTTAGCCGCGATCGGCCGCACGTTCATCGCGAAGATCACGGTGGGCGACCGACCAATCACGACCCGCGCCGAGTCATAGGAGAACGTCCCCGACATCGGCCAGAGCCGGAAGAAGCCGACCGTGTCGCCGCCGGCGCGCAGCAGCTCGAGCATCCGCTGCCCGACGTAGCTGTTCAGCTCGTCGCCGTACGCGATGACGACCATGCGGCTCCGAGCGCCGCGCAACCGCGCGATCGTGCCGGCGGTGTCGCGGACGAGCGTCAGCGCGCGCTGCGCGATGTCGTCGGCGGCATCCTGGAAGGTCTTCGAGCCGACGATCCGTGCGATGGAATCGAGCGGGACGGTGCGGCGCTCGAAGAGCCCGAGACCGCGCTTGATCTCGAGCACGCGCCGCACGGAGGAGTCCAGTCGCGCGGTTGTCAGGCGTCCCGTCTGCAGCGCGGCGAGCATCGACGCGATGGCCGAGTCGGGGTCGGCGGGCATGAGCAACAGATCCGAGCCCGCCTCGAACGCGCGCACCGCTGCTTCGCCGGCGCCGTACTTCGCCACGATCGCGCCCATCTGCAGCGCGTCGGTCACGACCAGGCCTTTGAACTTGAGCGAGTCGCGCAGCACGCCCGTGAGCATTGCGGCCGACAGCGTCGCCGGAGCATCTCCGGTGAACGCGGGGAACGCGATATGCGCGCTCATCACGACCTGCGCGCCGGCGTCGATGCCCGCCCGGAACGGCACCAGCTCGACGGAGTCGAGCCGAGCATAGTCGACCCGAATCGTGGGCAGGCCGATGTGCGAGTCCGCGTCGGTGTCGCCGTGACCGGGGAAATGCTTCAGCGTCGCCAGCATGCCGTTGTCCTGCAGGCCGTGCACGTAGGCACGCACGAGACGCGCGACCGCGTGCGGGTCCTCGCCGAACGAGCGGGTATTGATGATCGGATTCAGCGGGTTGTTGTTGACGTCGGCATCCGGCGCGAAGTTCACGTGGATGCCGACCGCACGACCTTCGAGTGCCGCGACGCGCCCGATCGTGTACGCGTCCCGCTCGGTGCCGGTCGCGCCGGCGGCCATGATGTAGGGGAAGGCGGTCGCTCCGACGACCCGCATCGCGGCTCCCCATTCGAGGTCGGCGGACACGAGCAGCGGCAGCTTGGAGCGGCGCTGCAGCGTATTGAGCTTCGCGGCGATGTCGTAGGGAGAGCCGACCGAGATGATGATGCCACCGACCTCCAGGGAATCGACCCACCGCGTCGCGATCTGGAAGGCGGAATCGTCGAGCGCCATGTAGTTTCCGCCGAGCCACGGCACCACGAGCTGCGCGATCTTCTGGCGCGGGGTGAGCCTGGCGAGGACGCCGTCCACGGCGACGGGTTGCGGAGGACGTGGCGCGGTGGTCGACCGTCCGCCACAGGCCGCGACTACCAGCGTAACGATCAGGAGCGTATGATGGCGCATCGTCTCGTTTGGGTTCTGTTGGGGATCGGGTGTTCCGCCGGAACACGCGCTCCGTCACCTGCGGCTGCTCAGGTCCGGCCCGGGATCGAAGTGCTGCTGACCGATTCGGCGCATCTGATCGCCGGGAAGCGGCTCGGATTACTCAGCAATCACACCGGCGTCGATCGCCTGCGCCGCCGCGACGTCGATCTGTTACGCACGACGCACGACGCACGACTCACGGTCTTGTTCAGCCCCGAGCACGGCTTTCTCGGCCGTGAAGATCGCATGGGGCTTCCGGACAGCCGGGATTCGGCGACCGGGCTACCAATCTACAGTCTCTATGGCGGATCGCGTAGCGCGGCGACGTCCGCGCTCGATTCGATCGACGTGCTGCTCGTAGATCTTCAGGACATCGGCGCCCGCTACTACACGTACATCGCGACGACGGTGCAGTTGATGCGCGATGCAACACGCGTGCGGAAGCGCGTCATCGTCCTCGACCGCCCCGATCCCGTGGGCGGCGTGACGGTGCAGGGCAACGTCCGGGCGCGCGTCGTCGATCCGGATTCGGCGTTCTCCGGGTTCATGCCGGTGCCCATGCGCTATGGCATGACGTTGGGCGAGCTCGCGCGGTTGGCCAATGACGTCATGGTCATCGGTGCCGACCTCGTCGTCGTCCCCGCGGCGGGCTGGACCCGTGCCATGCTCTATGACGAGACAGGCCTGCCGTGGGTGAAGCCCTCGCCGAACATGCCGGACCTTGAGAGCGCGCTCCATTATCCCGGGACGTGTCTGTTCGAAGGGACCAACGTGTCGGTTGGTCGCGGAACGCCGCAGGCGTTTCAGGTGATCGGTGCGCCGTGGCTCGATCCTGCGGCCGTCCTAGACCGGCTGCGTGCCGATTCGTTGGTTGGGGTAGACATTACGGCGACGACGTTCACGCCGCTGTCCCCGACTGACGGGAAGTACGCCGGTGTCGCGTTGCACGGCCTGCAATTTCGCGTGCGCGATCGCGCGAGGTACGATCCGACTCGCCTTGCCGTCGCCCTGCTGGTCGCCATGCGCGCCGTGCATCCGGCGCAATTTCAGTTTCGCGCCCGGAGCTTTGATCGCTTGGCGGCGGGGCCGGAGCTGCGCACCGCGATCGAGGCGGGGCGGCCGGCCACAGACATCTGGAGGGCATGGGAGCCGGACCTTGCGCGCTTTCTGGAACTCCGGCGTAAGTTCTTGATCTATTAAAGTACAACCATGCGCACCGCCTTCATTGGCCTTTGCCTCATCTTTCTCGTCAGCTGCCTGAACGACGTCGGTCCGGCCGACGACGTCAGTGGTGTGTGGCAAGCCTCCGCTCAGCCCTTTGGCGTCACGCTCAACCTCGCCCAGCGCGGTGATTCGGTAACGGGGACAGGATCCTCCTGGGCGTTCGCCTCCCCGTCATCACCAACATTCTCGATCGCCGGACGGTATTCCCGTCCACACCTGGGGTTGACGTTCAGCCGCGATACGACGGTTCTAGCGCAGCTCGCCGGCACGGTCATATCCCCCGACCGACTGGTCGCCGTACAAGCCTTTGTCAACGGTGCAGACACGTTGACGTTTGTGCGACAGCACTGAGATGGATGAGCGCTGGAGCCTTGCTCCGTACTTCATCGTCGACGACGTCGTGAAAACCGCGAACTACTATCGCGACCAGCTTGGATTCCGCTACGAGCGCTTGTGGAACGACCCGCCGTCTTTCTGTATGGTCAAGCGTGCCGGCATCATCATCATGCTGGCACAGCTCGAAGCGTCGGGAAAGATGCGCCCCAATCACGTCGTCGATCCCGAAGGTGGGGCGTGGGATACGTACGTCTGGATCGATGATGCCGATGCGCTGCATGCCGAGTTCAAGTCAAGAGGCGTAAAGATCGTGCGAGATGTCTGTGATCAGCCGTACCGGTGCCGTGATTTTGAGGTCGAAGACTGTAACGGATACCGCCTGTGTTTCGGGCATGCCCTCTGAAACCTCGGAGTACCGCGACCATGATCCTCGGCCTGCGCACCGTCATCTATAAGGTTCCCGATCTGCAACGCGCCAAAAGCTGGTATCGCGCGGCGTTCGGCGTAGACCCGTACTTCGATAAGCCCTTTTACGTGGGCTTCAACATCGGAGGCTTCGAGCTCGGTCTGGATCCCGACACGAAGGGCACAAAAGCGGGCGCGGGCGGCGTCGTCGCCTATTGGGGCGTGCCCAAACTGGATGATGCAGTGGAGCAGTTCGTACGCGCCGGCGCGACGCTCAAGTCACCAGTGCAAGACGTAGGAGAGGGGATTCGCGTCGCGACGGTCGCCGATCCATTTGGGAATCTGATCGGCCTCATCGAGAACCCGCACTTTGGCGCAGCGCGCGCCTGACGGAGCCTCGGCCGCGACTCGGAGAAATCCAGGTAATTCAGGCACTTCGACCCTAGTTCAAGTACCTGATTGCCGAGCCGGTCCGGGGGCTTCATTATCCTGCCCCCGCTGTCTGAACCGCGGCGGGAGTGGGGGAGGCGCTATGATCACCGGCCGGACGTTGACGTGCGTGGCCATCATCTTCGTGATGGCTGCCTGTTTCGACAACACGGGCGATTCTCCCGCCGGTCCTTCTGTTTCACGCCCGCCCGATGTCGGTCAGCAGTTTACCGCGGAGTTCCAGAGCGCCGTTGCGGCACAGCATCGGCACTCGTCGAAGCTGCTGGAGACTCCGGGCGTCGTCGGCACGGCGGTGGGGCTCGCGAACGGACACGCCGGCGTCTTGCTCCTCGTCGAGCGACCGGGAATTGCGGGTCTGCCCCAGGCGCTCGATGGCGTGCCTGTCAGCGTCCGCGTCACCGGTCGCATCATGGCGTTCAGCGATCCAACCCAACGCCAGCGACCCGCGCCGCTGGGTTTCTCGGTCGGGCATCCGGCGATCACGGCCGGGACCATCGGCGCGCGGGTGCGGGATGCGTTGGGACATGTGTACATCCTCTCGAATAACCACGTCCTCGCGAACTCGAACGGCGCCACGATCGGTGATCCGGAGTACCAGCCAGGCCCGTTCGACGGCGGCACGGCAGCGGACCAGATCGCGACCCTGTCCGATTTCCAGACGATCACCTTCAGCGGCGCGAATAACACGATCGACGCGGCGATCGCCCTGTCCAGTACGGATCTGCTCGACAACGCCGTACCCGCGGACGACGGCTACGGCATGCCGAACTCGACGATCTACGGTGATGCCAACGGCGACGGCTTGTTTGACAACCGCGATGCGCTGCTCGGTCTCAACGTGCAGAAGTACGGCCGCACCACGCGCCTCACACACGGCCAGATCACCGGCGTCAATGCGACGGTCACCGTGTGCTATGAAGTCTCGGGAATCAGCTGCACCAAGACCGCGCGCTTCGTTGATCAGCTGATCATCTCGCCCGGCACGTTCAGCGGCGGCGGGGACTCCGGCTCGCTCATCGTCACCGACGACGCGAATCTCAATCCCGTCGGGCTGCTGTTCGCGGGGAGCTCGTCCGTGACGATCGCCAATCGCATCGACCTGGTGCTCAATCGTTTCGGGGTCACGGTCGACGGCTTTGCGCCGCCGCCGCCCGGCCCGCTGACCGATCTCGCAGTGATCGGCATGAGCGGGCCGAGTACGCTGGTGCAGAACACGACGGGCAACATCGCCGTGACGGTGAAGAACTTCGGCAACCAGGACATCTCCAGCTTCGACGTCACGCTGCAGGACACGACGGCGCACGTGATCGTGGGTACGCAGACCGTCGCCGGACTGGTCGCGGGCGCTAGCACGACCCTGACCTTCGCGTGGACACCGGCGACCACGGGTGACCACGGCCTCGTGGCCAGCCACAACCTGACGGACCAGCGCCCCGGTAACGATCAGCGCTCATTGACGATTCCCGTCACTCCCCCGATCACCGACGTCGCCGTGACGGGATTCACTGGGGCTGGCTCGGTGATCGTGGGACATACGGTCAACGTCGGCGTAACGGTGGCGAACGTCGGCAATCAGAACGTCACGAGCAGCTTCACCGTCAGCCTGCAGGACTCGACGGCTGGCGTCACACTCGGTACGCAGACTGTCGCTGGGTTGGCGCCTGGTACCAATACGTTGGTTGTCTTCAGCTGGAATACGACCGGCGCCGCGCTGGGCGGGCACACGCTCGTGGCGACGCAGAGTCTGTCCGACGACAATGCCGCGAACAACAAGCTCACGTCGGTTGTCACGGTGACACCCAAGCCGACCGATATCGCTCTGACGGGCATCACGGGGCCCCGCTCGGTGGCGCAGGGAGACACGGCGCACGTCATCGTCACGGTGCAGAACGTCGGGGAGGTGGACGTCGGCCCGAGCTTTACCGTTATCCTAACCGACGGGTGGGCCGGCCCGACGGTCGGTACGGGAACGGTGGCGGGACTCGTCGTGGGGGCGACGACCACCGTCGATATCCCCTGGAACACCGCCGGAGCGGCGATCACCGGGCACACGCTGTTTGCCACGCAGCAGCTGGCCGACGCCAATCCGGCGAACAACAGCATCGGAATCGGGATCAACGTGACGCTGCCGTCGGTGTCCCCGCCGCCCCCGCCGCCGCCGCCGCCGCCGCCCGGGACGGATCTCGCGGTCACCGGCATCACCGGGCCGCGCTCGGTTGCCCAGGGTGACACCGCGCACGTCGTGGTGACAGTGCAGAATGTCGGCGGGCTGGACGTCACGACCAACTTCGATGTCGTGCTGACTGACGGATTTGCGGGCGCGACGGTCGCTACCCAGACCATCACAGGGCTAGCTGTCGGCGTGAGCGTCACACGCACCCTCGACTGGAACACAGCCGGCGCGGCAATCACGGGCCATACACTCTTCGCGACTCAGAAGCTGGCCGATGCCAACTCGGCGAACAACACCATCGGGATCGGGATCAATGTGACTGCGCCGGCGCCGCCGCCGCCCGCGCCGCCGCCGCCACCGCCGCCGCCGCCGCCGCCGCCGCCTCCTCCTCCGGCTCCGCCACCGCCGCCTCCCCCACCGCCGGCTGATCTCGCGGTCACGGGCGTCACCGGGCCGGCGCGCGTGTCACAGGGCGATACCGTTCCCGTCGTCGTGACGGTGCAGAACGTGGGTGGGCAGGATGTGACCACCAGCTTCGACGTCGCGCTGACCGATGGGACGTATGGCAACGCGGTACTCGGCACGCAGACGATCCCGGGGCTCGCGGCCGGCGCGAGCGTGACGCGCACATTCAACTGGATCACCGCCGGCTCGGCACTCGGGGGACACACGCTGTTCGCGACCCAGAAGCTGGCCGACGCCAACCCGGCGAACAACAGCGTCGGGATCGGGATCGACGTGCTGGCACCGCCGGTGACCGACATCGCCGTGAGTGGTGTGACAGCGCCCGCGTCCGTGACGCAGGGGGCTACGGCTGCCATCGCGGTCACCGTTCAGAACGTGGGTGGGCTCACTGTCAGTAGCAACTTCGATATCGTCCTGACGGATGCGACGGCCGGGGTGACGATCGGCACACAGACGATCAATGGCCTCCCGGTGTCGGGCAACACGACGCGCACGTTCAATTGGAGCACGACGGGCGCGGCGGTCGGTGCACATCAGCTGGTAGCCACACAGACCCTGGCGGACGCAAATGCCGCCAACAATCAGGGGTCCGCGACGATCACAGTGACGGCGCCGCCGCCGCCGCCGCCCCCGCCCCCACCGCCGCCCCCGCCGCCGCCGCCGGCACCTCCGCCGGCACCGCCGCCGCCGCCGCCGGCCGATCTCGCGCTAGCGGGCATTACCGCGTCCGGCTCGGTGACGCAAGGCGATACGGCACCTGTGGTGATCACGGTGCAGAACGTGGGAGGGCAGGATGTAACCACGAGTTTCGCCGTCGTGCTGACGGACGGCACGGCCGGCAACGTGACGGTTGGCACGCAGACATTCCCCGGACTCGCGGCGGGGGCCAGTGCGACGGGCACCATCAACTGGAACACCGCCGGTGCTGCCACGAACGGGCATATCCTGACGGCGACGCAGATGTTTGCCGACAACAACCCGAGCAACAACGCTCGCGCGATCGCGATCACGGTGAACCCGCCGAACCTCCACGTCGGGAATCTCGATGGCTTTGCCACGATCAACGGGAACACCTGGACCGCTACGGTTCAGATCACAGTCCACGACTCCAGGCATAATCTCGTGACCGGCGCGACCGTCCACGGCCTCTGGAACGGATCCGGCCCCGACGTGGTGTGCACGACGACGGCGGGCAGCAATGGGATCTGCAGCGTCGTCCTGACGTCCCCGAGTTCGACGAAGATGGTCTCGTTCGGGGTCACCGGCATCACACTCGCGGGCTACGTGTATAAGTCGTCGCTGAATCACGATCCGGATGGCAGCAGCAACGGCTTCTCGGTCACCGTGAAGCGCCAGTAGTGATCGGACGTCGGATCGCGGCGGTGGTGCTGGCCGCAGTGGTGGCGGCCTGTTCCGGCACTCACAGCGGGGGAGCCCCGGTGGCCACTCGGAGCATCGATGAAGTGCTCGCCGACCATACCGATTCGCTGATGGCAATTCCCGGCGTCGTGGGAACGGCGATCGGGTTGTGCGACGGCGCGCGTTGCATCAAGGTGCTGGTGGCCGATTCGAGTGCCCCCGCCGCACGCCGAATTCCGTCCCGGCTGGAAGGCTACCGCGTCGTCGTCGAAGTGACCGGCGCGATCAAGCCCCGCGGGTAAGGTTACGGGATTGACTCCATCGGAACCCCGAGCTGCCGCCACAGATAGACGTAGGTGAGCGCGAGTTCCTTCGCGACTTGCGCGTTCGTGACCCCGGCGCCGTGTCCGCCCTCCGTGTTCTCGAAGTAGTAGAACGGAATGCCCATCGATTCCATCTTCGCAGCCATTTTGCGCGCGTGGCCGGGATGCACGCGGTCGTCGCGCGTCGTCGTCGTGAACATCACCGTGGGGTACTTCGTCCCTGGCTTCAGGTTCTGATATGGTGAGTAACGCGAGATATAGGCCCACTCCTCGGGCTTGTCGGGATCGCCGTATTCCGCCATCCAGCTCGCGCCGGCGAGCAGGTGATTGTAGCGCTTCATGTCGAGCAGCGGATTCTGGATCAGCACGGCGTTGTAGAACTCGGGATGCTGGGTGAGCGCGACGCCCATCAACAGCCCGCCGTTCGAGCCGCCGCGGATCCCCAGATGCTGGGGGTTGGTGATGCTGTCCTGGATGAGCCGCTGCGAGACCGCCGCAAAATCGTCGTAGATGCGCTGCCGGTGCTCCTTGAGGCCGGCGCGATGCCACTGCGGTCCGAATTCACCGCCGCCGCGAATATTGGCCAGCACGTAGACCCCGCCGCGCTCGAGCCACGCCGCGCCGGTGTGCGTGCTGTAGGACGGTGTATTGGCAATCTCGAATCCGCCGTAGGCGCCGAGCAGCGTGGGGTTGTTGCCGTTGCGCTTCAAATCACGGCGATGCACGACGAAATACGGGATCTTCGTGCCGTCCGCCGAGGTCGCTTCCTGCTGGTCGACGACCAGTCCGGTCGCGTCGAACATCGCCGGGAGGCGCTTGACCTCCGCGACGCCGCCGTTCTCCTCGGCGAGATAGAGTGTCGTCGGCTGAATGAAGTTCGTGAACGTGAAGAAGTAGCGATTCGTGTACGGCGAGAGAGCGACGACACCGACGGAGCCCAAATCGGGCGCGGGCACTTTTTCCGACTTCCATGCGCCTTGCTGATAGCGATAGCGCCGGAGCTCGCCGCGCACATTGTTGAGGACGTTGACGATCAGATAGTCGCGCGTCGCCGAAACGCCGTCGACCGTTTCGCGCGGTCCGGGCTGCAGCACGAGCTGGAGGTCGCGCTTGCCGGCGAGGAAGTTGTCGAAGGACGTCGCGACCAGCGTTCCGGTCGGCCAGGTGTGTCCCGCCACCGTCCAGGGGTCGCGGACATACACGACCAACTGATCGCCGACCTGAGAGATGTCGGCGTCTCTGGGGATATCGATCTTGACCAGCTTCCCCTGGTCGTAGACGTATTGCGCACCTTCGTAGAAGTTGATGCGGTCCGCGAGTTCCACGTAGCGGCGGCCGCCGGAAACGACGCTGAAGCCGAACCCGCCGACATGATCTGCCGGAGCCTCGAACAGCGTCGTCGCGGCGGAGAGCGGGGTACCGCGCTTCCACAGCTTGAAGAGGCGCGCATAGCCGGAGGTCGTGAGGCTGCCGGGCCCGAAATCGGTGCCGATGAGGAGCGTGTTGTCATCGACCCACGTGGTGCTGGTCTTCGCCTCCGGCACTTTGAATCCGTTGGCGACGAATCGCTTCGTGGTCACGTCGAACTCGCGCTGTTCGGTCGCATCCGAGCCGCCGCGCGACAGGGCGACGATGCAGCGGCGGTACTCGGGTTCGAGGCAATCCGCGCCACCCCAAGACCACGTCACGCCCTCCGCCTTGCTCAGCGAATCGAGGTCGATCACAGTTTCCCATATCGGACTCGCGGTGGCGTAGCTCGCCCACGTCGTCCGTCGCCAGATGCCGCGCTCGTGGTCGGCGTCCTTCCAGAAATTGTAGAGCGCATTCCCCATGACGTTGGGGTAGGCGATCTTGTCCTTGGAATCGAGGATCTGCTTGAGTCGATCGTAGAACGTCTGATAGAGCGGCGCGCGACCGAGGACGGCGAGCGTTGCCGCGTTCTTGGCGTTCACCCACTCCATCGAGCGCGCCGCTTCGACGTCCTCGAGCCAGACGAACGGGTCGTCGGGAGGGGCGCTTGGAGAAGTCGGCTGCTGCACGGCGAGCGCGAGGAGGAAGAACAGGTGAGTCATGGCAGGCTCCTGGTGAAGCGTTCACGACGGCTGTCCAAAGGTACGAGCCAACCCTTTGGTCCACTAGGAGTTTTGGCCCTACCGTCATCGCCCCCGGCGATTAGCTTCCCCCCGGCATGAACGTCATTCCCCAGCGCGTCAAGGACGGCTTCGTCAAGCTGATCAGCCCGCTGGCGCGTCTGCTCATCAAGGCTGGCGTGGATCCGAATGCGATTACCACCGTCGGCACACTGGTCGTAATCGGCTCGGGAGTGGCGTTTGGCACAGGCGCCATCCGGCTCGGCGGATTGCTGCTTCTGATTAGCGGGATATTCGACCTTCTCGACGGGCAGGTGGCGCGCCTGGGCGGCAAGATGACGACGTTCGGCGCGTTTTACGATTCGACGCTCGACCGGGTCGGCGAGGGGGCGGTTTTTGCGGGGCTGATCTTCTATTTTTTGACCGGCCCGTTGCCGGCCGACATGAAGCCGCGGGCCATCGCGGCCGGGCTCGTCGCGCTCGTCGCCTCGCTCTTGGTATCGTACACGCGGGCGCGAGCCGAAGCGCTCGGCGTTGAAAACAAGGTTGGCATTGCGCCCCGCGCCGAGCGCATTTTGTTGCTCGGGGTGCCTGCGCTGGTACTGGGCGCGGGGCCGGGGCGGGGGCGCCCCGGCGTCGTGCTATTCTGGATTGTGGTGGTGCTCGCGCTCGTCTCCGCGATCACGGTGTTCCAACGGGTGGTGCATGTCGCCCAGGTGGCGCGGGGCGCGCCGCCGCCTTCGCCGATTCCTAAACGTGAGACGTTGCCTGGAATGGCGGCCGCACGCCGCAAAGGACATTGATGGTACGGGATCAAGCGGTCTTAACAGGCGGCGCGCGCGAGATCGCGCCCGCGACGGGAAAACTGGGCGTGCTGTTGGTGGGCCTCGGCGCCGTGTCCACGACGTTCATCGCCGGGGTGGAAAACGTGCGGCGGGGTCGCGCGCTCCCGATCGGCTCGCTCAGCCAAATGGCGACGATCCGCCTCGGCAAGCGCACCGAGAAGCGCGTGCCGAAGATCAAGGACTTCGTCCCGCTCGCGGACCTCAACGATCTTGTCTTTGCGGCGTGGGATCCCATTCCCGACGACGCCTACACCGCCGCCGTGAAGGCCGGCGTGCTGGACCAGCACGAGCACCTCGAGCCGATCAAGCCGTTCCTCCAGAGTATCAAGCCGATGCCGGCCGTCTTCGATCAGTACTACGTGAAGCGGCTGCAGGGGACGAACGTGAAGCGTGGAAAGACCAAGCGGGAGCTCGCCGAGCAGCTGCGCGAGGACATGCGCAACTTCAAGACGAGCGCAACGCTGGATCGTCTGGTGGTGGTGTGGTGCGCGTCGACGGAGGTGTTCCTGACGCCTGGCCCCGCCCATCAATCGCTCGCGGCGTTCGAGAAGGCGATGGAGCAGAACGATCAGTCGATCGCGCCCTCCATGCTCTACGCGTACGCCGCGCTGATGGAGAACGTGCCGTTTGCGAACGGCGCGCCCAACCTGACCGTGGACCTGCCGGTTATGGAGAAGCTGGCCGACGAGCGCCATGTGCCGATCGGCGGCAAGGATTTCAAGACCGGCCAGACGATGATGAAGAGCGTGCTCGCGCCGGCCTTCAAGGCGCGTATGCTGGGCCTATCGGGTTGGTATTCCACGAACATCCTCGGTAACCGTGACGGTGAAGTGCTGGACGATCCCGAGTCGTTCAAGACGAAAGAGGAGTCCAAGCTCGGGCTGCTCGAGCACATTCTCCAGCCCGACCTCTACCCCGAGCTGTACGGCAAGGTCTACCACAAGGTTCGGATCAACTACTACCCGCCCCGCGGAGATAATAAGGAAGGGTGGGACAACATCGACATCTTCGGATGGCTCGGCTATCCGATGCAGATCAAGGTCGATTTCCTGTGCCGCGACTCGATCCTCGCGGCCCCGATCGTGCTCGACCTCGCGCTGTTCTTCGATCTCGCCGGCCGCGCGGGACTGTCGGGCATCCAGGAATGGCTCTCCTTCTACTTTAAGAGCCCGCAGTTTGCCCAGGGCCTCTACGCCGAGCATGATCTGTTCATTCAGCAGACGAAGCTCAAGAACACGCTGCGCTGGATGATGGGCGAGGAGCAGATCACGCACCTCGGCATCGAGTACTACGAATACGCCGAGAAGTAAGCCCACTTCAGGAGATAATCCCGCATGATTCTCGGATTGCTGCAGAATCCCGCCCAGCATGCAGCAGGCGGTGAAGCGGCGCTCATCCTGCCCGACCTGAATCAGGCCACCTTCCTCGGCGGGATCGGCGGGCGCGCCCTGTTGCTGTGGGGGCTCCTCATCTGCGCGCTCGGTCTGCTGTTCGGTCTGGCGCAGTACACGCAGCTCCGCAATCTCCCCGTGCATCGGGCGATGCGGGAAATCTCCGAGCTGATCTACGAAACCTGTAAGACGTACCTGCTCACGCAGGGACGCTTCCTGCTCATCCTGTGGGTCTTCATCGGCGCCATTGTGGCCGTGTACTTCGGCACGCTGGCACAGACGACGGATGCGACCGGGGCCGTGGTGCGTGGCTTCCCCGCGATGAAGGTGATCATCATCCTGTTGTTCAGCCTGATCGGCATCGCCGGGAGCTATGGTGTGGCGTGGTTCGGCATCCGGGTCAATACGTTCGCGAACTCGCGCACCGCCTTCGCCAGCCTCACAGGCAAGCCCTATCCCAACCATGCGATCCCGCTCAAGGCGGGCATGAGCATCGGGATGCTGCTGATCAGTGTCGAGCTGCTGCTGATGCTCTTGATCCTGCTCTTCATCCCCGGTGACTACGCCGGTCCGTGTTTCATCGGCTTCGCGATCGGTGAGTCCCTCGGCGCGGCGGCGCTGCGCGTCGCGGGTGGCATCTTCACGAAGATCGCGGACATCGGCGCCGATCTCATGAAGATTGTCTTCAAGATCAAGGAAGACGACGCCCGGAACCCTGGCGTCATCGCCGACTGCACCGGGGACAACGCGGGGGACTCGGTGGGGCCGAGCGCGGATGGGTTCGAGACGTACGGCGTGACGGGGGTCGCGCTGATCTCGTTCATCCTGCTCGGCGTGCACGACCCGCTGGTCAAGGTGCAGCTGCTCGTGTGGATCTTTGCGATGCGCGTCATGATGATCGTGGCGTCAGGTCTCTCGTACTTCCTGAACGCCGCGTTCGCGAAAGCGCGATACCAGACCGCGGACCACATGAACTTCGAGACGCCCCTCACGACGCTCGTCTGGCTGACGTCGTTCGTGTCGGTAGCGCTCACGTTCCTCGCGTCCCGGCTGCTGATCCCCGGTATTGGCGGCGATCCCACCCTGTGGTGGAAGCTGTCGCTCGTGATCACGTGTGGCACGCTCGCGGGCGCGATCATCCCGGAGCTCGTGAAGGTCTTCACGTCGGTCCACTCGGCGCATGTTCGGGAGATTGTGACGTCGTCCCGCGAAGGCGGGGCATCGTTGAACATTCTGTCGGGCTTCGTCGCCGGGAACTTCAGTGCGTTCTGGTTAGGACTGACGATGATGGCGCTGATGGCCATCGCCTTCGGCGTCAGCACCACCGGTCTCGGAGCGCTGATGGTGGCCCCGGCGGTCTTCGCGTTCGGACTGGTCGCCTTTGGATTTCTCGGCATGGGACCGGTGACGATCGCGGTGGATTCGTACGGCCCCGTCACCGACAACGCGCAGTCGGTCTATGAGCTCTCGTTGATCGAGCAGGTGCCGAACCTGCGGGGCGAGATGGCGCGGGACTTCGGGTTCGAGCCGAATTTCGCGCGGGCCAAAGCGAACCTGGAAGAAAACGACGGAGCGGGGAACACATTCAAGGCGACAGCAAAGCCGGTGCTCATCGGTACGGCGGTGGTCGGCGCGACGACGATGATCTTCTCGATCATTGTCGCGCTGACACGCGGGCTGCAACCCGAGTTGCTGTCGAACCTGTCGATTCTCCATCCGCCGTTCCTGCTCGGCCTGATCACGGGCGGCGCCGTGATCTACTGGTTCACCGGCGCCTCGACGCAGGCCGTGACGACCGGCGCCTACCGCGCGGTGGAGTTCATCAAGGCGAACATCCGGCTCGAGGGGACGACCAAGGCTTCGGTCTCGGACAGCAAGAAGGTGGTGGCGATCTGCACGCAATACGCACAGAAGGGGATGTTCAACATCTTCCTGACGGTCTTCTTTGCGACGCTCGCGTTCGCGTTCGTCGAGCCGTACTTCTTCATCGGCTACCTGATCTCGATCGCGCTCTTCGGCCTCTACCAGGCCATCTTCATGGCGGATGCGGGGGGGGCGTGGGACAACGCCAAAAAGATCGTGGAGACCGAACTGAAGCAGAAAGGCACGCCGTTGCACGACGCGACCGTCGTCGGCGACACCGTGGGCGACCCGTTCAAGGATACCTCGTCGGTCGCGATGAACCCGATCATCAAGTTCACCACCCTGTTTGGCTTGCTCGCGGTCGAGCTGGCAGTCTCGCTAACCGCCCAGCGCGGGGCCGCGCTGAGTCTGGTGCTCGCGGGGGCGTTCCTCATCATCGCGCTGGCATTCGTGTGGCGCTCGTTCTACGCCATGCGGATCGAATCCGCCGCACACGCTCGAGGCGCTCCCGCGCGCGCGCAGGTGCGCTAGCGACGGACGCGTGACGTCCACCCAGATCGCCGTCACGGCGCTCGGCGCGGTCGCCATCGTCTGGGTGCTGTGGTACTTCCTCTACTCCCGCAACCCGGCGGTGGCGGCCACGACCGGCGCGAGCGGTGTGCAGGAGGTCCGCGTCACGGTGAAGGGCGGCTACACCCCCGACACGATCGTCGTCCAGGCGGGAAAGCCGGTGCGGCTGCAGTTTTACCGCGACGAGACGGCCGACTGCTCGGAGCGCCTCGTGTTCGAGAAGTTCGGCATCGATCAGCAGCTCCCGCCATTTCAAACCACCACGATCGAGTTCACGCCGGAGCAACCGGGCGAATACGCGTTTCGGTGCGGCATGAACATGCTAAAGGGGCTGCTCGTCGTGGAGCCGCCCGGCGAGCGTCGCGCCGCCTCGTCGCCCCACAAATTCCACGATGCCGCCCCCCGCCCCCGCCCATGAGTAAGACCCGCATCGTGCTGCCGATCGAAGGGATGACCTGCGCCAGCTGCGCGGCGACGGTGCAGGAGGCGCTGGCCGGGGCGAGCGGCGTCACGTCGGCTGGCGTCAACTTCGCGACGAACAAAGCCGCCATCGAGTACGACTCCGCGCAGACCAACGTCGGGCAGCTGATCAAGACGGTGCGCGAGGCTGGCTACAACTGCGGCAAGGCAACCGTCACGTTCGGGATCGTCGATCTGCATTACGCGCCGAGCGTCGCGCCGCTCGAGCAGTCGCTGTCGAAGGTCACCGGCGTCATTCGCGCCGTCGCCAATCAGGCGACGGAGACGGCGACCGTGGACTACGTTCCAGGAGTCGTCGGGGCCGAGGACCTCGAGGAGGCGGTGACCGCGGCGGGGTTCGAGGTCGCCGAGCCGATCGCGGCGGAGGATCCGCTCGAGCGGGAACGGATCGCGCGCCGCCGCGAGATCCGCGCGCTCACGTGGAAGTTCGTCGTCGCGGCGTTCGTGACGATCGTCGCCATGCTCGGCTCGATGCTGCTGATGGCCGATCGCCCGATGGGCGAGAACGGCACCATGAAGCAGGTGGATCTCCTGGGGCGGTTGCTGATGCCGCTGGCGGTCTCGCTGCGCGACTGGATCGCGGCGCGCGGGTGGGTGCTCGACCTCGACTGGATCAAGTGGGGACTCGCCGGTCTCACGCTGCCCGTGGTCGCCTGGTCGGGCCAGCAGTTCTACAGGGGCACGTGGAGCGGGCTGCGGCACCGCACGGCCGACATGAACACCCTCATCGGGGTCGGCACGGGAGCGGCCTACCTCTATTCACTCGTCGCGACCGCCGCGCCCACGTTCTTTCTTCGCGCGGGCCTCCCCGCGGACGTGTACTACGAAGCGGTCGCGGCCATCATCGCGCTCGTGTTGCTCGGCCGGCTGCTCGAGGCGCGCGCGAAGGGCCGCACGTCGGAGGCGATCCGCCGGCTCGCCGCATTGCGCGCGAAATCGGCGCACGTCATCCGCGATGGGCAGGAGACGGAGGTCCCCGTCGAGGCGGTCGTTGTCGGGGATTTGGTGATCGTGAAACCCGGTGAGAAGTTGCCCGTGGACGGGGTCGTCACCGAGGGCGGGTCCGCGGTGAACGAAGCGATGCTCACGGGTGAGCCCATGCCGGTGGGAAAGAAGCCCGGCGACGAGGTCATCGGTGGCACGCTGAACACGACGGGCAGCATCACGTTTCGCGCGACGCGGGTCGGCAAAGAAACCGCCCTCGGTCAAATCGTCCAGCTCGTCGAAGACGCCCAGGCCACCAAGGCCCCGATTCAGAAACTGGCCGATCGCGTCGCGGGCGTGTTCGTGCCGATCGTGATCGCGCTGGCGATCGCCGCGTTCGTCGCCTGGTTCGATCTGGGACCGGCCCCGCAGGTGCGCGCCCTGGTCTTCGCGACCGTGGCGTTCGTGACGGTGCTGATCATCGCCTGCCCGTGCGCGCTCGGTCTCGCGACGCCGACGGCGATTCTGGTCGGCACCGGCAAGGCGGCGGAGTACGGGATCCTGATCCGGAGCGGCGAAGCGCTCGAGCGGCTGGCCAAGGCGCGCACGGTTCTGCTCGACAAGACCGGCACGATCACCGAGGGCAAGCCGACCGTCACACACATCGTCACGGCCAAGAAGCCGGACGGCACGCCGATCAGTCCGGCGGACGTGCTCAAATGGGCGGCGTCCGTCGAACAGCGCTCGGAGCACCCGCTCGCGGTGGCGATTCTCAAAGCGGCGCAGGACAAGCAGGTCTCGTTGCTGCCGGTCGAGAAGTTCGCGGCCATGGAGGGACGCGGGGTGCGCGGCACTGTGGACCGCCGCATCATCGAGGTCATCTCGCTGCGGCACGCGCGCGAGCGCAGTCTGGAGCTCGGCTCGTTGGGCGGCGACGCCGACCGGCTGGCGGCGCAGGGCCGCTCGCCCGTGATCTGCGTGGTGAACAACACCGTCTACGCCGTGATCGCGATCTCCGATCCGATCAAGCCGACCTCGAAGACCGCCATCCAGCTCCTGCGGAAGCGCGGCATTCCCGTGATCATGGTCTCCGGCGACTCGAGGAAGGGTGCGGAAGCGGTCGCCGCTGAAGTCGGCATCGATGAAGTGCTCGCCGAAGTGCTACCGTCGCAGAAGGCGGACCTCGTGAAGAAACTGCAGCGCCAGAATGGCGGCGCTCACATCGTCATGGTCGGCGACGGCATCAACGACGCCCCGGCGCTCGCCCAGGCGGACGTCGGGATTGCGATCGGCACGGGCACCGACATCGCGATGGAAGCGTCGGACGTGACGCTGATTCGCGGCGACCTGCGCGCCGTGTTCACGGCGATCGAGCTGGCACGCCGCACGATGCGGACGATTCGCTGGAATCTGATCTGGGCGTTCGGGTACAACGTGCTGCTGATTCCGGTGGCGGCGGGAGTGCTGTATCCCGTGACCGGGTGGCTGCTGTCGCCGGTGCTCGCGAGCGCGGCGATGGCGTGGTCGAGTCTTTCCGTGGTGCTCAACAGCCTGACACTGCGCGCGTTCAAAACGCCGGGAGCTGCGAGTCATGCGGTACTTCCACCGAACTAGCGCGAGCCCGGAAGCGGTGCTCGAAGTAGCGAAGAGCTTCTTTGGCGGCCGGCTCGCGCCGGCGGAGGAGTCGCCGCGCCGCCGCGCCTATCAGGGCACGCTCGGCCGCATCACGATCACCGCGCGACCGGAGGGTGGGCACTACACGTTCGTGGAAGCGGCGACGGATCAGGTCGGAGAATCCGAGCTCGACAAGCTCGCGAAGCGGTTCCTGGCCGAAGTGCACAAGCTGGTCGAGCCCGCGCACATCATGCGCGGCGCGTACTAGCCCGCGATCTTCGCGCCGTAGCCCGCCTTCGCGATCGCGGCGACGAGCTCGTCGGTGGTCACCGAGTCGTCGTCGAAGTCGACTTCCGCTTCGCCGTCCGGCAAATCGATGACGGCGGAATACACGCCGTTCACCCCTTTCAACGCTTTCTCGACCTTGGCCTGACAGTGGCCACAGGTCATGCCGGTCACGCGGAGCTTGATGTTCGCCATGGCTCTTCCCTCCCGGCTATAATTTAGGGCCATGGCTCTTCCCGCGACTCGGCCTACCGCCGCCGTGCCCGCCGGCGCGGCGCTATCCGCCGACCAGCTGCTCGAGATCTACTACTACCTGCGGCTTACGCGCACCCTGGAGGAGCGTCTCGTCGCGCTGTATCGCCAGACCAAGGTGATCGGCGGGCTGTTCCGCTCCCTCGGCCAGGAAGGCGAGTCGGTCGCCTCCGCGTATGCCCTGGAGCGGGGGCGCAACCAGGACATCCTGTCGCCCCTGATCCGCAACCTCGGCTCCCTCCTCGTGATGGGCGCCCAGCCGATCGAGATCCTCCGCCAGTACATGGCCAAGGCCGGCAGCCCGACCCATGGCCGCGAGCTGAATGTCCATTTCAACGACCTGGAGCAGGGCTACCTGGGGCAGATCTCGCATCTCGGAGACATGATCCCGGTGATGGCGGGCATCGCGCTGAGCTTCAAGCTGCGCGGCGAGCCCCGGGTCGGTTTGGTGTACATCGGCGACGGCGGGACCTCGACCGGCACGTTTCATGAGGGCCTGAACCTGGCCGCGGTGCAGCGCCTCCCGCTCGTCGTCATGGGTGAATACAACCACTGGGCCTACTCCACTCCCCCCGAGAAACAATTCGCCGTGAAGGATCTCGCCGAGAAGGCGAAAGGCTACGGCATCCCAGCCGTGACCGTCGATGGGAACGACGTGTTCGCGGTCTACGAAGCCACGCGGTTCGCCGTGGAGCGCGCGCGTCGCGGCAAAGGGGTGCATTTCATCGAAGTGAAGACGTACCGACGCAAAGGCCACGCCGAGCACGACGATCAGCACTACGTGCCGAAGGACGTGCTCGAGCTCTGGTCCAAGTCGAACGATCCGGTCGATCGCTTCACCCAGCGCGTGCTGGCCGCGGACATGGTTGCCGAAGCGGACCTGAAAGACATCGACGATCGTGTGCGCGTCGAAGTGGATCAGGCGACCGACGCCTGTGTGAACGAGCCGTTGCCGGAGGGCGAGACCGCCCTGCCGGGCGTCTACGTCGATCCGCCATCGGCCGACACACTGTGGTTCAAGAGTCTCTGATGGCCGCCGCCGCCGAAGTCACATTTCTCGAGGCACTCCGCCAGGGCCTTTGGGAGGAGATGGAGCGCGACGATCGCGTCTTCATCCTCGGCGAGGATGTCGGCTTATACGGCGGCGCGTTCAAAGTGACCGAAGGCTTCACGAAACGGTTCGGCGAGTCACGCGTCATCGACACGCCGATCTCCGAGGCGGCCATCGTCGGGGCAGCGGCGGGCGCGGCGCACATGGGACTGCGACCAGTCGCCGAGATGCAGTTCATCGACTTCATCTCGTGCGCTTACGACATGCTGACGAATTACGTCGCGACCGCGCGCTATCGGGCTGGTCTGTCGACGCCGATGGTCGTGCGCGGTCCGTGCGGCGGGTACGTACGCGGCGGGCCGTTTCATTCGCAGAACCCCGAGGCCGCTTTCTTACACACGCCCGGCCTCAAGATTGTCTACCCCGCGACCGCGCGCGACGCGAAAGGCCTGATCAAATCCTCGATTCGCGATGAAGATCCTGTTCTGTACCTCGAGCACAAATGGCTGTATCGCCGCATCAAGGAACAGCTGCCCGAGGGTGAAGAGATTCTCACGCCGATCGGGCAGGCGCGCATGGCTCGGGAAGGGAAGCATCTTTCGATCATCAGTTACGGCGCGACGCTCTGGAAGTCGCTGGAAGCGGCCGACAAGCTCGAGAAAGAAGATGGCGTGTCGGTGGAGGTGCTCGATCTGCGCACGTTGCTGCCGCTCGATGACGCGGCGATCGTCGCGACCGTGAAGAAGACGAACAAGGTGCTGATCGTGCACGAAGACACGCGCACCGGTGGGATCGCCGGCGAAATCGCTGCGCGGATCAACGAGCAGGCGTTTGAGTGGCTCGACGGGCCGATCATGCGCGTCACGGCTCACGACGTGCCGCTGCCGTACGCGCCGACGCTGGAAGACTTCGTCTTGCCGCAGACGGACGATATCGTCAAAGCCGCGCGGTGGTTGGCGAAATACTAGTGAGGAATCATGGCCAGAGTTGACGTTCTCATGCCCCAGATGGGCGAGTCGATCGCCGAAGGCACATTGAGCAAGTGGCTCAAGAAAGTCGGCGACCCGGTCAAGCGGGACGAGCCGCTGTTCGAGATCTCGACCGACAAAGTCGACGCCGAGATCCCGGCGCCGGCCGCCGGTGTGTTGGCCGAGATCAAGGTCCAGGAAGGGCAGACGGTGCCCGTGCAGACGCTCGTCGCGGTGCTGGAGACCGAGGCTGGTGCCGTCGCATCAAAGCCCGCCGCGGCCACCGCGCCGGCCGCTCCCAAACCGGAGCCGCCAAAGCAAACAGTTCCGCCTGCGCCTCCGCCGCCTCGCGCCCAAGCCCCGAGTCCCCAGGCCCCACCCCCGAGTCCGCAGGCCCCAGCCCCCGTCAGAAGCGGTGATGGCGGCGGAGTCCAGACTGCCGAGCAGCGTCTGCGCACGAAGTCGACGCCGCTCGTTCGCAAAATCGCGGCCGAGCACAGCGTCGATATCTCACGGATTCCGGGCAGCGGGTACGCCGGCCGGGTGACGAAGCAAGACATCCTCGGCTACATCGAACGCGCGCCAACCATTCCAGCCCCAGGCCAGAGGCCCCAGCCCCTGGGCCCTGGGGCAATAGAGCATCCCGCCGTCGAGCCGTGGCCGGGCGACCGTGTCGAGCCCTGGTCCAAGATCCGCAAGATCACCGCCGACCACATGGTGATGTCGCGGCGCGTCTCGGCGCACGTCGCCAGTTTCTTCGAAGTCGACTTCACGCGCGTGGCACAGCTGCGCGCCAAAGTCAAGCAGACCTATGCCGAGCGCGGCGTGAACCTCACGTTCCTCGCGTTCATCGCCAAAGCGTGCGCCGAGAATCTGCGCAAGCATCCGATCGTCAACGCCGCGGTCTCGGGCGACAGTACGATCTACCGGGCGGACGTCAACGTCGGCATCGCCGTCGCGCTCGACTGGGGATTGATCGTGCCCGTGATCAAGCACGCCGACGAGCTGTCGCTGATCGGGATCGCCCGCGCGATCAACGATCTGGGCGAGCGGGCGCGCACCAAGAAGCTGTTACCTGACGACATCCAGCGCGGCACGTTCACGATCACGAACCCGGGCGGCTTCGGCCCGTTTGCCGGCATTCCCATCATCAACCAGCCACAGGTCGCGATTCTCGGCGTTGGCGCGATCGAGAAACGCCCCAAGGTCGTGAGCGCGACCGACGGTACCGAATCCATCGCGATCCGCACGATGGGCATGCTGACGATGTCCTACGATCATCGCGTCGTGGATGGCGCCGACGCCGACCAATTCCTGGCGGACGTGAAGAAGGTGTTGCAGGAATTTCCCGAGGGAGCGGTGTGAGCATGCCGAAAGTCTTGACCGCGGCGCGCGTGCGCGTGCCCAACCAGAACGAGACGGAGTACGTAAACACCCTGCGCGAGCTGAGCCAGTTCGCAGAGGCGCGCGGCCAGCGCATCTGGCTGTTCCGGAACGCCAAGGATCCGCGGCTGTTCATCGAGTTTTCCGAGAGCCCGACCGAGATGTCGCACCGCGCGCAGGCCTCGCGGCTTCCTGAAGAGATCAAGCTCGAGCGGCGGCTGCAGGCGCTGGCGACCTACGCGCCCGACGCCTGGGAGCTGTGGAGTGAGGTTCCCGTCGCCACCACCTCACAGGCGTAGGCGCCCATGGCTCGGCGTATCATCACCGTCGACGGCGCTCGTTGGGAGGTCTACCCCTCCGGTCGCGTCACCGTGTACGGGCGCGATCAGTTCGGCCTGATCTTCGAGCACGGCACGGGACCGCAGCGTCGCCGGCGTGTCACGCATTATTCGCCGCTTGGCTCCCGCTCGCCGGAACGCGCCTTCGCGGAGCTGTCGGACCGCGAGCTCCTCGAGCTGTTGCGCCAGTCGCAACCCGCGTGGACCGCGCCCGAGGCCGATTACGCGGCACGTTGACCTGCATTGCCATTCGACCGCGTCTGACGGCGAGTGCGAGCCGGCGGAGGTCGCGCGTCGTGCCCGCGCGGTGGATCTTGCCGCGATCGCGCTCACGGATCACGACACGACCGACGGCGTCGCCGATGCCAACAACGAAGCGACGAAGCTCGGGGTGCGCGTCATTCCCGGCTGCGAGTTCAGCGTGCGCGCCCCATGGGGGGAGCTGCACGTCTTGGCGCTGTTCCTGCCCCATGAGAACGAGCGGCTGCAAACCTTCCTGCGCGACACACGGGCCGCGCGCCGGCGCCGCGGCGAGCAGATCGTTGCCAAGCTGCAGGGCCTCGGGGTGGCCATCGATCTCGACGACGTGCACGCGCAGCTTTCCGGCGGGGACGGCGGCGCGTTGGGCCGGCCCCACGTAGCGCGCGCGCTGGTCGACTGCGGCGCGTGCGACGACATCGGCGACGCGTTTCGCCGCTACCTCGGCCGTGGCCGTGCGGCATACGTCGAGAAGCCCCTCCCCAAGCTCGCCGAGGTGACGGATCTGGTGCACGACGTGGGCGGCCTCACCGCCGCGGCGCATCTAGGCGATCATGGGACGGAGGCGCAGCTCCGCATCTTTCAGGATCAGGGACTCGACTGCGTCGAGGTCCGCCATCCCAGTCACGCCCCCGCCGTCGAGCAGCGGCTCACGCGCATCGCCGAGCGGCTCGGACTCGGCATCACGGGCGGGTCCGACTGGCACGGGGAGGGCGAGTACGGGGAGTCGCATGCACCGCTCGGCGGCATGCGCGTCCCCGACGCCTGGCTGGAACAGCTCGAGCATCGTCTCGAGCTCACTACGAGGAAACGCGATGAGCGAGCCGCTTCCGATCGGTAGTAAGGCACCCGCCTTCAAAGCTCCGGCGTCGGATGGCCGGACCTACGCCCTGGCGGATCTGTTGAAGAACGGACCGGTGGCGCTGGTCTTCTATCCGGGCAACAATACGCCCGGCTGAAACCGCCAACTCTCCGCCGTGCGCGATGAGATGGCCAAGTTCGAGTCAGCAAAAATGCAGCCGCTGGGCGTGAACCCCGCGAGCGTGGAGAGTCATCGCGGCTACGTCGAGAAGTTTCAGTTCACCTTCCCGCTGCTCTCGGATCCCGAGCGCACGATCGCCGGCGCGTACAACGCGCTGAAGGACGATGGGCGGCGGATTCAGCGGACGGTCTATGTGATCGGCCGCGACGGCACCGTGCACTTTGCGCAGCGCGGCACCCCTCCCGTAGACGACATCGTCCGTGCCGCCTGATTTGCACGGTAAGGTTGTCCTCGTCACCGGCGTTGGCCGGGTTGGACAAATAGGTCACGCGGTGGCCCGCGGTATCGGGCGTGCCGGCGGGAAGCTGCTGCTCGCCGACGTCAACGCCGTCGGGCTCGCCGATCGCGTCAAGGAGTTCGGGGCGGAGGGGATCGCGGCGAAAGCCTCGGCCGGCGACCTGACGCAGCCCGAGACCGCGCGCGCCGCGACCGCCATGGCGCAGGCGCAGTTTGGCGGGCTCGACGTGGTGGTGAACGTCGCGGGCGGTTTCTTCAGTTATGGGCCGTTCACCGAGGTCAAGCCCGAAATCCTCGATCGTGAGCTGTCCGTCAACTTCAAGACCGCATTCTACATGTGCCAGGCTGCCGTCCCGCTCCTGCTCACGCGCGGGGGCGGCGCGATCGTCAACTTCGCGTCGATCGCCGTGGTGCGGTCGCTCATGCATATGTCGGCGTACAGCGCGGCAAAGTCGGCCGTCGCCGGACTCACCCGCGAACTGGCGCGCGAATACCGCGATGCCAACATCCGCGTGAACGCGGTGGCGCCCGCGACCGTCCGCACCGCCGACAACGTGGCACAGATGGGCGACACGCAGCCACTCGTCGAGTTGGAAGAAGTCGTCAACACGGTGTTGTTTCTGGCGAGTGACGAAGCCAGCGCGATCACCGGCCAGATCGTTCCCATTACCGGAAAAGCGTACTAGTGCGGCTCGAAGGCGCGGCCGCACTCGTCACTGGCGCGGGGCGGCGGATCGGGCAGGCGATCGCCATCGGACTCGCGGAGTCCGGCTGCGACGTCGTCGTGCATTATCATGGCTCCGCGAAGGGCGCCGAAGAGACGGCGGCGGCGGTCCGGAAGGCGGGTCGCCGGGCCGCGCTGGTGTCGGCCGACCTGCGTGACCCCAGCGCCGCGCGGGGCCTGGCCGATCAAGCCGCCCGCGCGCTGCAGCGCCTCGATGTCCTGGTCAACTCGGCGGCCATCATGGTTCGCCAACCGGTGGAAACGGTCACGCCCGAGAGCTGGGACGCGACACTCGATCTCAACCTGCGCGCCATCTTTTTCGTCTCGCAAGGCGCCATCCCGCATCTGCGCCGCACCAAGGGCAAGATCGTCAACCTCGCGGATCTCGCCGGGCTGGAGCCGTGGCCGACCTACATTCCGCACAGCGTCAGCAAGGCGGGGGTCGTGATGCTCACCAAGGCGCTCGCGCGCGCCCTGGCGCCGGACATTGCCGTGAATGCGATCGCGCCCGGGGCCGTGCTCCTGCCCGACGACTGGGACACGCCGTCGCGGGAGCACATTCGCGAAACGACCCCGCTCGAGCGCGTCGGCTCTCCCGCTGACGTCGTGGCCGCGGTGCGATTTCTCCTGGCGGGAACGGATTACGCGACCGGCACGATCCTCGTCGTCGATGGAGGGAGACTCCTCCGCTGAGGGACGTCGTCGTCGTCGGTGGCGGGTGCTATGGGACGTTCTACGTGTCTCAGCTCGCGAAAGCCAAGGCGCGCGGCAAGACCGATTATCGCACGGTCATCGTTGTCGATCGGAACCGAGACTGTCAGGCAAAGCGAGAGTTGGGCGACGCCCCCGATCGGCGGTTCGTGACACAAGACTGGTCCGCGTTCTTCGATGAATGGCTCGCCGACGCACGAGACGACCAAATCGTGCCTTCACCGCACATGCCGCATCTCATGTTCGAGTGGGTGCTGCGCCGGGCGCGGGAACGCTGGCCCACGCGATCCGTATCGGTCGAGCCGGTTCCCGGCGACGTTCCGACGCCGTATGATCGCGGCGGTCGCGGCCCGAATGCGACCCGCTACGTCTCGTGGGCGGACTGGGTCTGCCCGACTCATTGCATCGAGCCGGCGCTGTGCCCGGCGATCGGCGCCCAGCGCACGTGGGAGATGGGGGATACGGTCCGCGACCTTGCGGCACGGCTGCGGGCCGGCGGTCGGCCAGTGCGCGGGCCGGCGCTGTTTGTGTGCAAGCATCACGTCTTCGGTGTGGGGATGTTCTCGACGGAGTCGGTGCGCGCGGGCGATCGACTGGTGGAACAGGCAGGGGCCCCGGGTGAGGCCGAGATCCTCATCGGCACGATCTCCAGCTGCCATGGCGCGCTAAACCTGTTGACCGTCCGACAGTCCGACGGTCCGACATGAATCCCGAGGATCGCCGACGCTACCTCGAGCACGCGCGTGATCTCTTCAATCAGGGCGAGTTCTGGTTAGCGCACGAAGCGTTGGAAACAGTCTGGCGTTCTATTATTAAGAAGGAAGAGGCGCAGGTCTGGCAGGGCTTCATTCAAGCCGCGGCCGCGCTGCTGCACCGGGCCCGCGGGAACCGTCACGGGACTGTCGTCGTTGGAGCGGCAGCGCTCGAGAAGCTGGCCGGTCCGCAGCGACCCGAGATCGAATTCGAAACCGTAGGATTTCGCGCCCAGTTGGCGCGCGCCCTGGCGGGGGAGGGTGATCCTCCGCGACTGGAATTCCGAGCACATGACTAAACGTGTCGCGCTCATCTACGACGTTGTCATCGTCGGGGCTGGTCCTGCTGGGCTATGCGCCGCGCTGTATGCGGGCCGGGGCTTGCTCAAGGCGGTGACGATCGAGCGCGGCGCCCCCGGTGGCGAGCTCCTCAACACCGATCTGATCGAAGACTACATCGGGTTCGAGAGCATCAAGGGGTGGGAGCTGGCGCAGAAGATGACGGAGCATGCCAAGAAGTTCGGCGCCGAGATCGTCACCGATACGGTCGAGCGCATCCACCGGGACGCGGACGGCTGGTTCGACGTCGAGACGGCTCGGGGCGATTCCTACAGGAGTCAGGCAGTTATTCTGACCGCCGGCGGCACGCCGGTGAAGCTCGGCATTCCGGGCGAGAGAGAATATGCCGGGAAGGGCGTCTCGTACTGCGCGGTCTGCGACGGCGCCTTCTTCAGGGGCGAGCGCCTCGCCGTGGTGGGGGGGGGCGACGCCGCCGTCGAGGAGGCCGACTACCTCACGCGCTACGCCAGCAAGGTGCATCTCGTGCATCGGCGCGACGAATTCCGCGCCTCGCAGCTGTTGCAGGAGCGCGCCTTCTCGAACCCCAAGATCGAAGTCATCCGCAACACCGTCGTCCCGGAAATCGTCGGCAACGACAAGGGCGTCACCCACGCCGTCCTCGAGGACAACTCGACCGGCATGCGTTCCAACCTCGATGTCGGGGGCGTGTTCATTTTCGCTGGGTTCAAGCCGAACACGCAGCTCGTGGACGGTCACGTCGATCACGACGCCGGTGGCTATATGATCACCGACAACCGGATGATGACCTCGATGGCGGGTCTCTTCGCCGCGGGGGATGTGCGGAGTCAGGTCACGCGGCAGATCACCACGGCGGTCGGCGACGCCACCACCGCCGCAATCGCCGTCGAGAAGTTTCTCAAGGGACTCCGGGAAGGCGACGGGAAGGCCAAGCAGTGAAGATCGTCCCGATCCCCAACGGCATGTTCGCCGAGAACTGCTATCTCGTCGTGGACGAGGACGCGGGGGAGTGTGCCATCGTCGATCCGGGCGAGGAAGCCGGGCTGATTCTTCACAAAGTGAAGGAGACCGGCACGATGCCCGTCGCCATCTGGCTCACCCACGCGCACATCGACCATGTCCTCGGCGTTCCGAGGATCGCTGCCGAAACCGGCGCGCCGGTTTGGCTGCATCCCGCTGACCGCCCCCTGTATGACGCCGTGCCCGAACAGGCGGCCTGGTTTGGGCTTGCGCCTCCCGGATCACTTCCGCCCCCCGACTACGGGATCGCGCCCGGGGCGCGGCTCTCGGTGGGCGGTCTGGATTTCGAAGCGCGGCATGCGCCCGGTCACTCGCCCGGCAGCGTGTGCCTGGTGGGACCTGGCGTGGTGTTCAGCGGGGACGTGTTGTTCGCCGGGTCGATCGGCAGAACCGACCTGCCGGGCGCCCATTTCGAGACCTTGATCGCGAGTATCGAGCGCGAGTTGCTCCCCCTTTCGGACGACACCATCGTGTACAGCGGACATGGACCCGAAACCACCATCGGACGGGAGCGCCGCACGAATCCCTTCCTCACCGGCGTCAACCGGATCGTCTAAGCCGAAGCCCCGCTGCCTGCGCTGCGGAGCCGAGGTCCAGCCCAAGCCCTGGGGCTGCAAGAATCCGTGCCCGAATTGCGGATTCCCGTATCCCCTGGGCGACTGCTCCGATTGAATCACGTCCTCGCGATCCTGCTGCTCGCGGTCGATTGCGCGACGCGCGCGTGGCGCATTCAGCTCGCGACCTGGGCGGCCGGCGGGCGGCTCAGTTTTCGCGATGCGTTGCGGCTCAACCTCTACGGCGAGGCCGCCTCGACCTTCACGCCGAACCGCCTTGGCGGGGAGCCGGCCCGCTTCCTCGGTATGACCTGGTCCGGACTGCGCGTCGTGCTGGCCCTCGTCGCCCTCGGCGTGGAGGTCGCCGCCGAGTGGCCCGTCTTTGGCGCGGTCGCGCTCGCCCTGGCGGCGTACTATGTGCCCGACTGGAGCCAAGCCGCGGACCGGTTTCTGACGCACAGCCTTGCGCGTGACTTGCTCGGTTTCGAGCTCATCGCGCTCGTGGTGCTGCTCGTCGTCTGGACATTGCAACGGCTGGTGCGACCCGGCGCCATTCGTCACCGTGTGCGGCGCCAGTGGCGCGTCGCGCTGGCCCACGTGCGGCGGGCGCCGTGGTGGGTGCTGTTGGTCGGCGCCGTGCTCACCGTCATCAGTCTCGCCGCGCGCGCCCTGATCTTGCCCGCCCTGGTATGGGGTCACGCCGACGCGCCCCCCTTCGCGGTCATGTTCTTCGGATCGCTGGCGCTGCTCCACGCGCCCCTGGTTGTGCCGCTGCCATCTGGCGGCGGCGGAATCGAAGTCGCGTTTATGTCCGGATTCGCGGGTGACTTCGGCCCTGGCCATCAAGTCACGATGCTGCTCTTGTGGCGCTTTTACACGACGGTTCTGCTAACGGTGCTCGGCGTCTACCTGTTGATCCGGACGCACGGTGCCGCCGCCGCGAAGGAGCTGTTCACGGTCGGCTGGTTCCGGCGCCGCTAGCGCGGAGAAATTGTATGGGCGATTCTTGGCTCGACACGAATGGCGATCGAACCGCGGGAGGAATGGTGGCCGCAGTGAATCAGACCCGCATTGAACGTGATCCTCTGGGCGAGCTGCCCGTGCCCGCAGCAGCGCTCTGGGGGATACAGACCGAACGGGCGCGGCAGAATTTCCCAATCTCCAATCTCCGCCCGCTCCCCGCCTTCGTCGACGCTGTCATCCGCATCAAGAAAGCCGCGGCCCTGACCAACGGGGAAACCGGGCGGCTGGACCGCAAGCTCGCCGACGCCATCATCAAGGCCGCCGACGAAGTCCTCGCGGGCGGGCATCGCGACGACTTCGTGGTGGATCCCTACCAGGCCGGTGCCGGCACGTCGCACAACATGAATTGCAACGAGGTGCTCGCGAACCGCGCCAATGAGCTGCTCGGCGCCAAGCGGGGCGAGTACAAGCCGGTGCATCCCAACGATCACGTCAACATGGCGCAGTCCACCAACGATGTCATCCCGACGGCGATCCGCCTGGCGGCGCTGTCGCAGCTCGCCGCCTTGACGGAAGCGCTGACGCGGCTGGCGCGCGCGTTCGTGGGGAAAGGCAAAGAGTTCGACGACATCGTCAAATCGGGCCGCACCCATTTGCAGGATGCCACGCCGGTGCGGCTCGGCCAGGAATTCATGGCCTTCGCGCACACGGTCGAGCGAAGCCGCGACCGGATTGCGCGCGCCGCGGACGATTTGCGCGACTTGGGAATCGGAGGGACCGCCGTCGGCACTGGACTCAACGCGGAGCCGCAGTATCCGGCGCTGATGGTGAAGCACCTCCGCACCATGACGGGGCTCGACTTGCGTGAGGGCGAGGATCGCGTGCAGTTGATGCAATCGATGGGCGACCCGGCCGCGTTTTCTGGCGCGTTGCGCACCTACGCCGTGGACCTCGGCAAGATCGCGAGTGATCTGCGCCTGCTCGCATCCGGGCCGCGCACCGCGTTGGCCGAGATCGTGTTGCCCGCTGTGCAGCCGGGGTCGAGCATCATGCCTGGAAAAGTGAATCCGTCGATTGCCGAAATGGTGAATCAGGTCTGTTTCCAGGTGATCGGCAACGATGTCACCGTGGCCACCGCGGCGGAGGCGGGCCAGCTCGAGCTCAACGTCATGATGCCGGTGATCGCCCACAACCTCCTCAGCTCGATGATGATCATCACGAACGCCACCCGCGTGCTGGCCGAGCGGTGCGTGGAAGGGATTCAGGCCGACGCGACGCAGTGCGCGCATTGGTTGGAGCGCAGTCCGGCGCTCGTGACGGCGCTAGCGCCGAAGATCGGGTACGCGGCGGCCGCGAAGCTGGCCAAGGAAGCCGTGGCGAAGAACGTCACCGTCCGCCAACTGGTGATGGAGAAGGGGCTGTTGAAGGGGAAGGAGCTCGAGGAGATCCTCGATTTACGGGCTATGACAGAGCTCGGCGTGCCCGGAGAGCGGAAATGACTCTCACCTCGGAGACGCAGCTATGAACTGGATCGTGGCCGGACTGATCGCAGGCGTCGTCGCGTATCTCGTGGACTGGGTGATGTGGAGCAAGGTTTTCACCACGGGCTTGGAAGCGTTCGGCGAGCAGCTGACGCCGGAACAGATGAAGTCGTTCATGGGTCCGGCGCTCGCGAAGTCGGCGGTGCTGGCGCTTGCCTTCGGGGTGTTCCTGGCGTGGTTCTACGCCCGCTTCCGCGGCGCGCTGTGGGTCCAGAACAGCCCGCCGCTCGCCGGCATGGAGTTCGCAACCGTGCTGTGGTTGCCCACGATCTTTCTCGCGATGGTGGGTAGCGGCGTCTGGTACACCAAGGTTCGCAGGCTGCAAATGGCAACGTGTTGGGAGTGGCTCGTGCGGATGAACGCCGCCGGGCTCGTGGTGGGATTGCTCGTGAAGTGACCCGAGTCACGGCACCCGCGAGCGCGACAGCGTAGAAGTCCTTCCATGCGCACCCTATCGCTGATCGTCGTCGCGCTCGCGGTTGCCGGTAGCAGTGCCGCGCAGCGCCGCGCGCGCATCGGCCCCACGATCTCCTCCATCTCGATCGAAAACGGCTCTGGCGGGAGCAATGGGTTCACGTCGTTTGGCGGCAGCGTGGCATTGCTGTCCGGCGACGACGGCGAATTCGGCGTCGGGGTGTCCCGTTACGGCGATCTCTCGAATAACAGCTGCCTGCGGCAGATGACGTTCATCGGGGTCGAGTCGAATTATTATCCCGTCGGCGCGAAAGGCGTCGCGCCGTACGCGTCGACCGCCATCGGGTTGGCGCGTGTGCTCGATCAGGATCCCACGCTGGCATTGTTGGGCTGCAGCACCGGCGCGCAAACCACGAACGAGCTGGGACTGGGTTTCGGGCTTGGTGTGCGCTTCAATCTCGGGAACCAGGCCGCCGCGCTGGTGGAGGGCCGGTTCTTTCAGGTCCCGAATAGCGCTATCAAAGCGCTCGAAGGACGCGCCAACGTCTCATTCGCGTTCGGGAGTCCGAGCAAGAAGACGCAATTGCTGAATGGTACGCTGGGTCCCGCGCTCGGCATCCTAGCGCCGCTCAGTGGGCCGCTCGAGGGTCGTGGCCCGACGGTGGGCGTGCGGTTCCGTCGGGACCAAAAGAAGGGCGGGTCGCTCGGGCTGCAGATCGACTATGCGCCGTTGCGCGTGAGGACCGGTTGTTCGAGCGACTGCAGTCCCTACGCCATCCTGTTTGCCCCCGGGTATGAGCCGTCGCTGTATCCAGCGTGGGGACGCTTCTACGCCGAGCTGGGGGTGTTGCTTGCGGGTTTCCCGGCGATCGGCGCCGACCGCGGCCTCGCAGAGGGTGCCCAGGGGGGACTCGGCGCTGACATTTTCAGCGGCCCGACGCTGATGGCGAACGTCAACGCGCGCGTGCTGTGGCTGCAGGGTAATGATCCGAACAACCGCAACGCATTCCTCGTGCAGCTCGGTGTCAGCCTGAGTCCCCAGCTCGAGCACGCGAGCCATTGAATCCCGATAACCTCTCTCGCATATTCCCCCCATGCGCGTTACGACCTGGGCGGAATACGGGTTAATCGTCTCGATTCATCTGGCCCGGCGCGCGGGGCAGGGTCCCGTGGCCGCCCGCGAGTTGTCCGAGCAAGAACGCCTGCCCCATGACTACGTCGAGCAGATCCTGCTGCGCCTGCGGCGTGCCGGTTTGGTCGAGTCAGTGCGCGGGGCGCGCGGCGGCTATCTCCTCGCGCGTGAGGCCCAGGCCGTGAGCGTGAAGGACGTCATTGAAGCGTCCGAGCACGTGACCTTCGAAGTAAATTGCGATCTCCACCGCGTGGACGATGAGCGCTGCGATCCGGCGACCGCCTGCAGTATTCGTCCCGTTTGGCGCCTGCTCGAGCGGCGTATCAACGAAGTGCTCGCCAGCGTCACGCTCGCCGATCTGCTGCATGCCGAGCCCCAAGTGTACCAGATCGCCGGGGTGGCGTCGGGCAATTGACGACGCTGTCCCATGAGGAGCTGCTGCGGTACTCGCGGCACCTCACGCTTCCCGATGTAGGTCTCCAAGGTCAAGCGAAACTCCGCGAAGCGCGCGTCGTGCTGGTCGGCGCGGGCGGCTTGGGATCGCCCGCCGCGCTCTATCTCGCCGCCGCCGGCGTCGGCACGCTCGGCATCGTCGACTTCGATCTCGTCGATCGCAGCAACCTGCAGCGTCAGATCCTCCACGGGACGTCGGACATCGGCAGGGCGAAGACGGACTCGGCGCGGGCGCGACTGCGCGACATCAATCCGCACGTCCAGGTCGAAGCGTTCGGCGAGCGGTTGACGTCAGCCAACGCGCGCGAGATCCTGAGCGAATTCGACGTCGTGGTCGACGGCTCCGACAATTTCCCCACCCGCTATCTGGTCAACGACGCCTGTGTGTTGGTGGGCAAGCCGAACATCTACGGCTCGGTCTTCCGGTTCGACGGCCAGGTCTCGGTGTTCTTCGCGAACCAAGGGCCGTGCTATCGCTGCCTGTATGCGGAGCCGCCGCCGCCCGATCTCGTGCCGTCGTGCGCGGACGGGGGCGTGCTCGGCGTGTTGCCGGGCATCATCGGCTCGCTGCAGGCGCTGGAAGCGATCAAGCTGATCGTCGGCTTTGGCGAGCCGCTAATCGGTCGTCTGCTGCTGTTCGACGGCCGGCGCATGCAGTTCCGCGAGTTGGCGCTCGAAAAGGATCCCGCGTGTCCCGTGTGCGGTCAGCACCCGACCGTCACGCGGCTGATCGACTATGACGCATTCTGCGGAGTGGTGGAAGCGGGGCGCGGGAATGCGGAAGGGGTCGAAATCACTCCGCGCGACTTGCAACACGAACGCAGTCGCAAACCCAATTTGCTGCTTGTCGATGTTCGTGAGCCGCTGGAAGCGGAGATTGCGAGCATCGAAGGCGCCCGGCTGATTCCACTGCGCGAGCTGCCGAGCCGCTTGGCAGAAATCCCGTCACATGCGGAGATCGTGACCCACTGTCATCACGGCCAGCGGTCGCTCAAAGCTCGCGAGATTCTCGTAGGCGCGGGATTCGCCCACGTGCGCAGCCTCGCGGGCGGAATCGATGCGTGGTCTCGGGAGGTAGATGGGGACGTGCCCAGGTATTGATTTACTAGACGTCTAGACGTTTAGACGTCTAGTGGAATGCCGAAGGGGGGACTCGAACCCCCACGGGCTTGCGCCCACTGGCTCCTGAAGCCAGCGCGTCTACCAGTTCCACCACTTCGGCCAGATTTTTGAGGAACGGCAATCTAGATTGTTGTATAACCCCAAGTCAATGCGTATCTTGCCGACGACAGCGTGGAAAAAATCTCCATCGCCAGGAACCCTAAAGCCCGGCACGATTACCATCTCCTGGAGACGTGGGAGGCGGGACTCGTGCTTACAGGGACCGAAGTAAAGTCGCTACGTGATCGCAAGGCGAGCTTGAGCGAGGCTTACGCCCACGTTCGGAATGGGGAAGTCTGGCTGGAGGGGATGACGATCTCGCACTACGGTCCCGGCAGCTACAACAATCCACCGCCGGCTCGTTCCCGCAAACTGCTCCTCCATAAGCGCGAAATCCGCAAGCTGCTCGGCGCGACGACCCAAAAAGGACTCACCGTTGTCCCCTTGGAGATCTATTTCAAGGACGGTCTGGCCAAAGTTGCGATCGCGCTTGCCAAGGCGAAGAAGGCGCACGATAAGCGCGAAGACCTGAAGCGGCGCGTCGCCGAACGCGAGATGGCACGCGTTGTGAAGGGGAGACGGTCATGATGGTTCTCCTCCTCCTTGCGGCTCTGGTCCCGCAACAGGTCCTGATCGCGACGTCGCGCGGTCAGGCCAGTATTCCGGTCACCAATGAGGCCGGTGCCGCGGCGGTCGCCGCGGTGCTGCTGGCGCAGCCCCTCGGACTCACGGTGTCACTCGACGGGGGGGGCTCGGCGGCGCGCGTGACGTTGGACGACCGCGTGTTCGAATTCGATGTCGGATCTCCGTTCTTCCGGTATGACGGGGCGGCTTACCCCCTTGTCGGCGCGCCGTACGTCGCGCGTGATACGCTGTTTTTGCCACTCCATTGGCTCACGGGCCACGTGCCCCGTCTCCTGGCGAACCGCTATCGCTGGAATCCCGGGCTCTCGCGGCTGGACGAGCAGCCGGCGCCCGCGGTCACCACGAGGGCAGTCGCAGCGCCCCCCCCCCCGACGGCGGTCGCAGCTCCTCACACTGCGGTCGCAATTCCACCGGTGGCGGTGCCAGCGGCCCCAAATCCAGTCACGGGGTTACGGCTTGCCCACACGATTGTCGTCGATCCCGGACACGGTGGCATCGATCCCGGAAACCCCGGTCTCCATTTCCCGGGCGGCCTTACCGAAAAGGACATCACGCTCGGTGTCGGCAAGCTGCTCCGGGCCGAGCTGCTGCGACGTGGGCTGAACGTCGTGCTCACGCGCTCGACCGACACCCTCATTGACCTCGCCAACCGGCCGACCTTCTGCCGGGCGGACTGTGACTTGTTCGTCAGCATTCACGTCAATTCGATGCCGGCGGGGAGACGGCAGACGTCGGTGAACGGCGTCGAAACCTATTTCCTGTCGGATGCAAAGACGGAAGACCAGAAACGCGTGGCGCAAATGGAAAACGATGCCCTGCGGTTCGAGACGTCGCCTGTGGTGGACGGGCCGCTCGGTTTCATTCTGCGCGACCTGCAGCTGAATGAGTATCTGCGCGAGTCTGCGCGCCTGGCGGAGCTGGTGCAGGGAAAGGTCGCGCGAATTCATCCCGGGGAGGATCGGGGAGTACAGCAGGGCCCGTTCCTGGTGCTCGCGGCGGCGCGGCGACCGTCCATCCTGGTCGAAACCGGGTTTGCCACCAATCCCTCCGACGGGGCGTTTCTCGCCTCGGCGACGGGACAGCACAAGATTGCGACCGCGATCGCGGATGGGATCGTAGCTTACCTGCTGGAGTTCGAGCGAAAAATTGCCGTTGGAGGAGGGGGGGGCGGACAGGCACGATGATCTGGCGTCGCGCCGTGATGATCTTGGCGACGGCGGCCACGGCCGGTGGTTGCGCATATTACAACAGCATGTGGAGTGCGGAGCGGCATGCCAAAGAGGCGAGACGGCTCGAGCAACGCGGCCGGTCGTCCGAGGCCCGCGCGGAATGGATACAAGCGGCCGGCCAAGCCCAAATCGTGACGCTGCGGCATCCGCACAGCCGTTGGGCAGACGACGCATTGGCGCTGCGGGCGGAAGCGTTGGCTCGGTCCGGCGCGTGCCCGGACGCCGCCGAACCGCTTGCGCAGGCGCGCGCGGCCGTGCGGGACCCGTCGCTCCGGGAGCGCGTCGATCTCGCGGCCGCCGCATGCGCCCTGGCGAGCGGTGATCTGCTGGAAGCGGACGCCGCGTTGACCGCGCCGCTCGCATCCAGCGCTGCCGACCGACGCTCGCGCGCCGAGTGCATCGCGGGTGAGGTGGCGATGGTGCGGGCGGATTACGCCCGGGCGGTGGACCACTTCAGTCGCTCGCACGATGCTGCGGCGAGGCGCAGCGCGCTCCTCGGCCAACAGCGGCTTCGCATAGCGAGGGCCGGCACGACCAGCGGTCTCACGCCGGTGGTCAGCGAGCTGACACAGCTGCTTCGCACCGAGCCTGAAATCGCAGGGGCGGCACAGTTGCTCGAGCTGCTCACGAACGTGATGACCGTTGCTGAGACACCCGCGGCGCGGTTCCGCGTCGCCGAAGTCGCGCGCGATTCGCTTCACGCGCCGGCACTCGCCGCGGAGCTGTTTCTCGATGCCGCTGCCCGCGACCCCGGCTCGCTCTACGCGCCGAAGGCGCTGATCGCCGCGTTGGCCGTCTTGCCCGACCGTCGCGATTCGATCGTCGCCCTGCTGGACTCGCGCTATGCCGACTCGCCGTACACGCGCGCGTTCCACGGTGAGTCGAGCGTTGCGTATGCTGCCGCGGAGGACTCCCTGGGCAGAGCCCTGGGCGTCGCGACTGTGCGAACCGTCGCCCTTCCCACCGGGGCCAGGTTCGGCGCACCCCGGTCCGGCCCGCGAGGTCCGCTGCCTTGAGTGCGGTCGCGCTGTTCGGTACGACGTTCCAAAATCCAATCCTTCTTGCTGCCGGCACCGCCGGGTTCGGGCGCGAGCTCGATGAGATCATCGATCTCGATCTACTCGGTGGCATCGTCACGAAAGCGGTGACGCCGGAACCGCGGCAGGGTCACCCGGCGCTGCGCGTGGCCGAGTTCCGCGGCGGCATGCTGAACGCGGTGGGGCTCGCGAACCCCGGGGCGACGCATGTCGCCGAGCACGAGCTGCCCTGGCTCGCGCAACGCCTGCGTCGCGCGCGCGTCATCGTGAACGTGGCTGGAGCGAGAGTCGGAGACTACGTGCAGGTGATCGAACGACTGACGCCCCTCGAGCCAATCGCCGCCTTTGAAATCAACGCCTCCTGCCCGAACACCAATGCGGGCGGGTTGGAGTTCGGTGCGGAGCCTCGCTGTCTCGGCGAGCTCGTGCGGGCGTGTCGCGACGTGTCCACGCGGCCGCTCACCGTCAAGTTGTCTCCGGTGCTGCCCGACATTCCCGCCATGGCCCGGGTCGCGCGCGACGCGGGCGCCGAGGCGGTGAGTCTCGTGAACACGATACCGGGATCGCTCGATCGGCGGCTCGGCAACGGCAGCGGCGGGCTCAGCGGTCCGGCGCTCCTGCCGGTCGGCGTGCTGGCGACTCGCCGCGTCCGCGAGCAGGTCGGCATGCGCGTCATCGGTGTCGGCGGCGTCCGCACGCTCTCCGACGCGCGAGAGTATCTTGCAGCGGGCGCTTCGCTGGTCGCGATCGGAACCGCCGCACTGGCTGACCCCCGAGTGCCGGTGCGTATCGCGCGGGAGCTGATGCATGGCTGAGCTGATCGTCGCATTCGACGTCCCCAGTGGCCGCGAGGCCCTGGGCCTGGCGGGCCGGCTTCCGGGGCTGCGCTGGGCGAAGATCGGCCCCGTCCTGTACAACCGCGAAGGGCCTCCGTTGATCAAGGAATTCACGCAGCGCGGCATTCGCGTCTTCCTCGATCTCAAATGGCACGACCTCCCCAACATCGTGGCGAGCGCGGTCACCGCTGCCCGCGAGCTCAGCGTGGCGATGACGACGGTGCATTGCCTCGGCGGACGGGCAATGTTGACGGCGGCGGCGCGTGCCGCCAACGGGAGCGAGCTGGCGGTGGTCGGTGTCACGGTTCTGACGTCCCATGACGCCGCGGAGCTCGAGGGTGTGTTGGGACGCGGCGTGCCCGACGTCGGCTTCGAGGCCGAGCGACTCGGGCGGGCGGCCTTGCACGCGGGGTTGCGGGGCGTAGTCGCGTCGGGTCAGGAACTGGGGCTGCTGCGCGAGGCGCTCGGACCAGACCCGTGGATCGTCGTGCCGGGAATTCGCGCCCCGGGAGAGCCGGCTGGCGATCAAGTGCGCACTGTCGAGCCGGCTGAAGCAGTGCGGCGCGGCGCGACCCACCTCGTGGTGGGCCGGCCGATCACCGCCGCCCACGACCCTGTCGCCGCGTACCAGAGGTTGGTCGACGGGCTCGATTGAGGGTATTAACCGACCTATGCGTACGCCGCGGGGTTGGCTGTGGATCTGGATGATGGCGCTGGCGATTCCCGCCTATGGCCAAGTCACGCTGTCCGATGCAGCCGCGCGCGCGAAGCAGGCCTTGTCCGCGCATGACGCCGAGGCCTTGGTGGGTGCGAGCTCCAACCTCGTGCTTCAGATCCCCGGTGCCGACCCGTCTTCACCCCTGGGACGCTCCCAAGCGATCGAGCTGCTGCGCCGGTACTTTCGACCCGCCGAGGAGCGCGGGCTCGATGTGACGGCGATTCGTGAGGTCGAGCCGGGGAGGGGGTTCGTCGAGCTGGCCCGCCGTTATGTGGTGGCCGGGACAAGCGAACTGCGACGTGAAACGTTGTTTCTGGGCTACCGGTTACAGGGTCGCGACTGGCGGCTCGTCGAACTGCGGAGTGCGCCGTAATTGATTGTGGTACGGCCCCTTGCGTGAAGTTCAGACCCCGTCTATTGTTCACGGCTCAGCCAGAAAATATTTCACTTTTTAGGGAGCAGCCTGTTGAAGGTACGTTCGAGCGTGCGCCCCATCTGCGAGCACTGCAAAGTCGTGACGCGCCGGGGCGTGATTCGCGTGATCTGCAAGCGCAACCCCAAGCATAAACAGCGGCAGGGTTAGGGAGAGGCATGGCTCGTATTGCAGGCGTGGATCTGCCGCGCGACAAAAAAATCCAGTACGCACTACCGTACATCTTCGGCATCGGTCCCAGCAATTCAGTCAAGATTCTCGCGGAGACGGGCATCAGCCCGGACGCGCGCGTGCGTGACTTGCGGGACGCTGAAGTCGCCCGGCTGCGGCAAGTGATTGAGCGGGACTACAAAGTTGAGGGCGCGTTGCGGACCGAGGTCGCGATGAACATCAAGCGGTTGATGGACATCGGGACCTACCGCGGCGGGCGCCATCGCAAGAATCTACCGGTGCGCGGCCAGCGCACGCACACCAATGCGCGCACGAAGAAGGGGCCACGGCGCGCGATCGCGGGCAAGAAAAAGCCCGTCCTCAAGAAATAGAGGCACATGGCGGACGTCAAACCAGAAGCGAAAGCAGAAGCCAAACCCGACGCAAAGCCCGAGGCCAAACCGGACGCGAAGCCGACTCCGGTTCGCGCCACGGGGGGGGGCGCTGCCAAGCGGACCAAGAAAGTCGTGGAATCGGAAGGCATCGCGCATGTCACCGCGACGTTCAACAACACGCTCATCACGATCACCGACTTACAGGGCAACGCGCTCACGTGGGGCTCGTCGGGCAAGGCCGGTTTCAAGGGCTCCAAGAAGTCCACGCCGTTCGCGGCAACGGTGGCCGCCGAGCAGGCGGCGCGTGAGGCGCTGAACCTGGGCGTGAAGCGCGTGCACGTCCGCGTCCAGGGTCCCGGCTCAGGCCGCGAGTCCGCGATTCAAGCGCTCGCCAGTGCCGGGCTGCAGATCCGTTCGATTCGCGACGTGACGCCGATTCCGCACAACGGGTGCCGGCCGCCCAAGAAGCGGCGGGTCTAGCATGGCGCGCTACACGGGACCGGTCTGCAGATTGTGCCGGCGCGAAGGCACCAAGCTGTTTCTCAAGGGCACACGCTGCCTGACGGAGAAATGCGCCGTCGAGCGGCGTGCGTACGCGCCGGGGCAGCATGGACAGTCGACCGGACGGCGCCGCAAAGCGTCGGAGTACGCCAAGCAGCTGCGCGAGAAGCAGAAGGTGAAGCGGATCTACGGCCTCTCCGAGCGCCAGTTCCGCAACCTCTTCGAGCGGGCGATCAAGGAGCCGGGTGTGACGGGCGAAGCGCTGCTCGTGGCCCTCGAGAGCCGGCTGGACAACCTGGTGTACCGGATGGGCTTCGCGACCTCGCGCAAGCAGGCGCGTCAGCTCGTGCGGCATCGCCACATCCTCGTCAACGGCCGCACGGTGGACATTCCCTCCTACCGCGTGTTGGTCGGGGACGAAGTGCGGGTCGCCGATGCGAGCCGTGAGCTCGTGCAGGTGAAGGTTGCGCTCGAGCAGTTCGGACGTGGACAACCAGTTTCATGGATCCAGGTGGACACTGACAAAGTGCTGGGCAAGGTGACCGAGCGGCCCACCCGCGACGCCATCCCGCTCGCGGCACAAGAACAGTTAATCGTCGAGCTCTATTCCAAGTGATTACGACTCTTGATTTGACGGGGTTAGTCCGGCCGCATCTGGTCGAAATGACCAAGCGCGAGGACAATCCGAATTCCGCCGAGTTCCGGCTCCAGCCATTGGAGCGGGGCTACGGCTATACCTTGGGCAATTCGCTGCGCCGGCTGCTGCTCTCCTCGCTGCGCGGCGCGGCGGTCTGGGCGTTCCGCATCGACGGGGTGGTCCACGAGCATCAGACGATCCCGGGCGTTGTCGAGGACGTGCATCAGATCATCCAGCGCCTGAAGCAGCTGACGCTCGTGCTGGCGCCTGAGGTCGACGAGGCCGTGCTGCGCTTCAAAGTGGAGAAGGCCGGTCCCGTCTACGCACGCGATCTCGAGCAGCATGGGTCGGTGTCGATCGTGAATCCCGAGCAGCTGCTGTTCACGGTGCAGGACGACCGCGACATCTCCGGCGAGCTGTACGTGAACAAGGGCCGCGGCTACGTCGAGGCGGAGCAGCATCCCGTCGATCGCACCCTGGCCGTGGACGTCGTACGGATCGACTCGATCTACAATCCGGTGCGCCGCGCGAACTTCACCGTGGCGGAGACGCGCGTCGGACAGCGCACCGACTACGATCGCCTGACGCTGACGGTCGAGACCAATGGCACGATCTCTCCCGAGGACGCGGTGGCGTACGCCGCCGCGCTCGCGCAGGAGCACTTCCGCTTCTTCGTCGATTTCGGGAAGGTGCCCATCGTTCCGGGCGAGCCCGCCGGCAATGGCGGGACCGAAGGCGGGCGGCTGCGGGACGTGCTGAGCCGCGCGATCGACGACGCCGGGCTGTCGGTGCGGTCCGTGAATTCCCTCAAGAATTCCAACATCCGCACGCTGGGCGATCTCGTCCGGTACAAGGAAGACGATCTCCTGAAGGTGAAGAACGTCGGCGAGAAGGCGCTGGGGGAAATCGCCGAGTTGCTGCGCCGTGAGGGCCTGAACTTCGGGATGCAGCTCGAGGAGGCGCCGGGTGGGGAGATTCGCGTCATCGATCCAGGCACCGCGCCGCAGGCGCAGCTGACGGGAACCGAGGAAGAGTAATGCGGCACCGCGCCAAAGGCCGCCAGCTGTCGCGGACGTCGAGCCATAAGAAGGCGACGTTGAACAACATGGCGACGAGCCTGTTCCAGCACGGTGGGATTCAGACCACCGAGGCGAAGGCGAAGGAGCTGCGTCCCTTCGCGGAGCGGCTCATCACGCTGGCGCGGCGCGGCGATTTGCACGCGCGCCGGCTGGTGGAGCGGCGGCTGAAGGATAAGGCGGTCACGACCAAGCTGTTCGCCGAGATCGGCAAGCGATTTGCCGCGCGGCCCGGCGGCTACACGCGCATCGTGAAATTGGGGCATCGCGTCGGCGATGGCGCCGACGTCGCTCGGATCGAACTATTGAGTGAGTAAGACCGCGACGGGTGGGACGTGCAGAATCAAAGGGGACCCCAGCGGGTCCCCTTTTTACGAGGCCTTGGCGACTCGATTCGATTTGATGCACTGCGTGCAGACGCGGATCCGGCGGACGACGCCGTTCACCACGACGCGGACGCGCTGTAGGTTGGGGTACCAGCGCCGGGGCGTCTTGTTGTTTGCGTGGCTGACATTGTGTCCCGCGATGGGACCTTTGCCACAAATCTCACACACTCGAGCCATAGTTCGATCCGACAATGAGTTCTAAGGACGCCGCAAAGAGGCCTAAACCTAAACAGGCCGCCGAGCCCCGACAACCCCGGCAATCCCGCAAAACCGCCGTGATTACCGGCGTCACGGGGCAGGATGGCTCCTACCTTGCCGAGCTGCTGCTCGGCAAGGGGTACGAGGTGATTGGGGTCGTGCGCCGCACGTCGCACGATTCCTATGAACGCATCGGCCACCTGCTCGACCGGGTCCATATCGTCGCGGCCGATCTCCTGGACCAGCATTCGCTGACGACCGTCATCCGCGACGCCAAGCCCGACGAGGTCTACAATCTCGCCGCGCAGAGCTTTGTCCCGACCTCGTGGAATCAGCCCGTCCTCACCGGAGAATTCACCGCGCTCGGCGTTACGCGTCTGCTCGAGGCAATCCGGCTGGCGCACCCGCAGGCGCGGTTCTATCAGGCGAGCTCGTCGGAGATGTTCGGCAAAGCGGTGGAGACGCCACAGCGCGAGACGACGCCGTTCTATCCGCGCTCGCCGTACGGCGTCGCGAAGGTCTACGGGCACTGGATCACGGTGAACTATCGCGAGTCGTACGGGATGTACGCGGTCAGCGGCATCCTCTTCAATCACGAGTCGCCGCGGCGCGGCCTCGAGTTCGTCACGCGCAAGGTCAGCGACGCCGTCGCGCGCATCAAGCTGGGGAAGGCGACCGAGCTGCGGCTCGGCAAACTCGATTCCGGCCGCGATTGGGGCTTCGCCGGAGACTACGTCGACGCGATGTGGCGGATGTTGCAGCAGCCCGAGCCGAAGGACTATGTCGTCGGCACGGGCAAGATGCACAGCGTACGCGACCTGTGCGCGGCGGCGTTCCGCCATGTGGGACTCGATTGGCAGAAGTACGTCACGGTCGACCCCCGGTTCGTTCGTCCCGCCGAAGTGGATACGCTGCTCGCCGACGCGAGCCGGGCGCGCAAGGAGCTGGGCTGGACACCGCGGGTAAGCTTCGAGCAACTGGTGGAGATGATGGTGGATGCCGATGTGGAGCGGCTGGCGTGAGGGTGCTGGTCACCGGCGCCAACGGTTTCGTGGGACGCGCCCTGGTCAAGCGGCGTCTGGCCGCAGGCGACAGCGTGATCGCGGCAGTGGGGCCGGGAGCGTCGGGTGGTCCGGTGGACGCAAAACTCACGCACGTCTCGCTCGACGTGACGAACGATGTGTCGGTACGCGCATGCTTTGCCGAGCCTGTTGACGCGGTGATTCATCTGGCGGCGATTGCGCTCAGCCGCGCGGCCGATCGTGATCCCGCGATGGCGTGGCGAGTCAACGCCGAGGGAACAGCGAAGCTCACGGCCGCGCTGGTCGAGGCCGCCGCGCAGTGGCGGACACAGCCGATCTTTCTGCTGGCGTCGACCGCCGATGTGTATGCGTGGCAACAGCGCCCTACTAAGGAAGAGGACTGCGTGCAGCCATCCACGGCCTATGCCACGAGCAAGCTGGGCGCAGAGCTCGCGACACGGCAAGCCGAGCGCTGCCGCGGGCTGAAGGTCATCATCGCGAGACCCTTTCTCCACTCCGGCCCGGGCCAGGACGAAAGCTTCTGGCTGCCTGCCCGGTGTAAGATGCTGCGGGAGGCGAAGCGCGCCGGCTGGGCGGCAGTCCCGGTGGGGGACCTGACGGCGGTGCGCGACTTCCTGCATGTGGACGACGTCGCCGACGCCTACGCGCTGCTCCTGCAACGCGGCGTGCCCGGCGAGGTGTACAACATCGCCTCCGGCCGCGCCGTCACGCTCGAGGCGATTCATACGCGCCTGGAGCAGCTCCTCGGCGTCGCCCCGAAGCACGAAATGGATGCCAGCCAGGTGCGACGCGAGGCGCGGCCCTATCTGGTCGGTGATGCCGCCAAGTTGCGCGCGGCGACGGGCTGGAGCCCACGTCGCACGCTCGACGATATCCTGCGAGACGTCCTCGATGCCCAAAAGAACTGATCTCGCACGCATCCTGCTGCTCGGGTCGGGGCCGATCGTCATCGGCCAGGCCGCGGAGTTCGACTACTCGGGGACCCAGGCTGTGAAGGCCCTCAAAGAGGAGGGCTACACCGTCATCCTCGTCAACTCGAATCCCGCGACGATCATGACGGACCCCGAGCTGGCCGATCGGACGTACATCGAGCCGGTCACGCCCGACTGGGTGCGCAAAGTCATCGAGCGCGAGAAACCGGACGCGCTGTTGCCGACGATGGGCGGCCAGACGGCCCTGAACGTGGCCATGGCGCTCTCCAACGACGGCACGCTCAAGAAGCACAAGGTCGAGCTGATTGGCGCCAACGCCCGCGCCATCCGGATGGCCGAGGATCGCGCGGAGTTCGGCGCCGCCATGCAGCGCATCGGTCTCGCGGTGCCGGCGGGCCGCACGGTGACGTCCGTCGCGACCGCCCTCGAGGTGGTGCAGGACCTCGGTTACCCCGCGATCATCCGTCCGTCGTTCACGCTCGGCGGCACGGGCGGCGGCGTCGCGTACAACCGCGCCGAGTTCGAGGAGCTGGTCGAGCGGGCGCTGGAGTTGTCGCCCGTGCACTCGACGCTGATCGAGCGCAGCGTGCTCGGCTGGAAAGAGTTCGAGCTCGAGGTGATGCGCGACCGGCGCGACAACGTCGTGATCGTGTGCTCGATCGAGAACCTGGACCCGATGGGTGTGCACACCGGCGACTCGATCACCGTCGCACCGGCGATGACGCTCACCGACCGGGAATATCAGCGCATGCGCGACGCGGCCATCGCGATCATCCGGGAGATCGGTGTCGAGGCGGGAGGATGCAACATCCAGTTCGCCGTCAATCCGGCCGATGGCGAGATGCTGGTGATCGAGATGAACCCGCGCGTGTCGCGCTCGTCCGCCCTCGCCTCCAAGGCGACGGGCTTCCCGATCGCGCGCATCGGCACCAAGCTCGCCGTGGGCTACACGCTCGACGAGCTCCCCAACGACATCACGCGCACGACACCGGCATCGTTCGAGCCCGTGCTCGACTACGTCGTGGTGAAAGTGCCGCGCTTCGCGTTCGAGAAGTTCCCGACGGCCGACTACCGGCTCACGACGCAGATGAAGTCCGTCGGCGAAGCGATGGCCATCGGGCGCACGTTCAAGGAGGCGTTCCAGAAGGGTCTCCGGGCGCTCGAAATCGGCCGGCCCGGCTGGGTGCTCGGCGCGACGCCCGCGGACGACCGGCTCACCAGCACGTCGCCGGACGATCTCCGCGTCGCACTGCGGACCGCGACGCCGGAGCGAATCTTCCAGATCAAACGCGCATTGCTCGCCGGGCTGACGGTCGATGAGATTGCGCAAGCCTCAGGCATCGATCCGTGGTTCCTCTATCAACTCGAGGAGTTGGTCGATGCGGAGCGGCGGTTCAGCGCGCTCGCCACCGTCGGCCGTGCCGAGCTGAAGCAGATGAAGCGGCTGGGATTCTCGGACCGGCAGCTCGCCGCGCTGCGCGACACCACCGAGGCGGCGATTCGCGAGCAGCGCTGGAAGCTCGGCATTCACCCTGCCTATAAGACCGTCGACACATGCGCCGGCGAGTTTCCCTCGTCGACGCCGTATCTCTATTCGTCCTACGATGAAGAGAACGAGTCCGAGCCGTTCGGCGCGCAGGGAATCGTGATTCTTGGCAGCGGGCCGAACCGGATCGGTCAAGGCGTCGAGTTTGATTACTGCTGCGTGCGGGCCGGGTTGGCGTTTCGCGAGCTCGGGTTCAAGACGATCATGATCAACTCGAATCCCGAGACGGTCTCCACCGACTTCGATATCTCCGACAAGCTCTACTTCGAGCCGCTGACGTTCGAAGACGTCCTCGAGATCACCCGCTGGGAGTACCCCAAGGGCGTCGTCGTGCAGCTCGGCGGTCAGACGCCGCTGCAGCTCACCAAGCCGCTCGAGGCGGCCGGCGTGCCGATCCTCGGCACCTCGCCCGACGCCATCGACATCGCGGAAGACCGCGAGCGTTTCGAGAAGCTCGCCGACAAGCTCGGCGTCACCCAGCCACCCAACGGCATCGCCCGCTCGGTCGTGGAGGCGGTCGCCGTCGCCCAGCGGATCGGCTATCCGGTGCTGGTGCGGCCGTCCTACGTGCTGGGCGGCCGGGCGATGGAGATCGTGTACGACGACGACTCGCTGCGCGATTACTTCGTCAAGGCGGCACGCGTCGCCCCGGAGCATCCGGTGCTCATCGACCGGTTTTTGGAGGACGCCTTCGAAGCCGACGTCGACGCGATCGCAGACGGCACACGCTGTGTGATCGGCGGCGTCATGCAGCACATCGAGGACGCCGGGGTACACTCGGGCGACTCGGCCTGTGTCCTCCCGCCCTACCTGATCGGGGACCGCCAGGTGGAGGAGATGCGGCGCCACACACAGGCGTTTGCCAAGGCGCTGAACGTCATCGGCCTGATGAATGTCCAGTATGCGATCAAGAACGGGGTGGTGTACGTGCTTGAGGTCAACCCGCGGGCCTCGCGGACGATCCCGTTCGTCAGCAAGGCCACGGGGGTGCCCCTGGCGAAACTGGCAGCGGCGGTTATCTCGGGGCGGACACTGGACGATTTGGGCCTTCCCGATGAGCTTCCCGTCGCCGGGGTAGCGGTCAAAGAGGCGGTTTTCCCCTTCACGAAGCTGCCCGGCGTGGATACCGTGTTGGGGCCGGAAATGCGGTCCACGGGCGAAGCGATGGGTTTGGCCGACAGCTTCGGTATGGCATTCGCCAAGGCGCAGATTGCCGCGGACGGCAGCCTGCCGCTCGAGGGCACGATCTTCGTGACGGTGAATGACCACGACAAGCCGACGGTGTTGCCGATCGTCCGTCGCTTCCACGAGCTGGGATTCCGGATCCTGGCGACCGAGGGGACGGAGCGGTATCTCCGAGGCCGTGGCGTTCCGGCGGAACGCGTGCTGAAGGTGCACGAGGGGCGTCCTAACGCGATCGATCTGATCGTGTCGGGCGAGGTGCAGCTGTTGATCAACACGCCGCTCGGGAAGTTTACACAAGCTGACGACTACGCCATCCGGCGCGCCGCGCTGGTGCACCGGGTGCCGTACACGACGACCATGTCCGCGGCGAGTGCCGCGTGTGATGCGATCATTGCGCTCCGCAGCCGAACCGGGAGCGTTAGGAGCTTACAGGAATGGCACGCAAGAGCGAACGCCGAAAAGTCGGCGACCGGCGGGCAAGTGGCCGCGGCAAACGCGTAACCAAGACGGTCGCCAAACCCAAGGCGAAGGCGGCTGTGCCTGTGCCACCGCCGGCGCCCAGGATCAAGTTCCGCGGCAAGCTGCTCGAGAATGAGCCGCTCGCCCGCTACACCACGTGGCGCATCGGTGGCCCGGCCCGCTACCTCGCGATGCCGGCCGACAGCGAGGACGTGGTCCGAGCGCTGGAGCTGGCGCAGGAGCGTGGCCTTCCCTGGATCGTGCTGGGTCTGGGCTCCAACGTCCTCGTCAAGGATGGGGGCTTCCCCGGAGTCGTGATTCGGATGGGGAAGGGACTCGACCGCTTCGAAATGAAGGGCGCGACCGCGATCGTCGGCGCGGGGATGCCGACGCCTATCCTCGCACGGCGCACGGCCGAAGCCGGGTTTGTCGGCGTTGAGCGGTTCATCGGAATCCCCGGCACGGTTGGCGGCGGCATCTACATGAATGCCGGCTGCCATGGCGCGGAGTTTGCAGAGATCGTCACGGAAGTCACCGTGATGGATCCGCGGGGCAAGGTCAAGCAGCTCTCACGCAAACAGATCTCGTTCAAGTATCGCGCGAGCAACATCGAGGGCATCGTCCTCGAAGCGAAGCTGGTGCTGGGTGAGGAGTCGCCGGCGAAGCTGAAGGAGCTGCAGGCGAAGCTGTTCCGCTGGCGCAAGGCGGGGACGCCGTTCGATCAGCCGTGTTGCGGCTCGACGTTTACCAATCCCAGCGGCGGCACCAAGACGGCCGGGATGCTCATCGACGAGTGCGGGCTCAAGGGCTTCACGATCGGCGGGGCGCAGGTGTCGACGCTCCACGCGAACTACATCATCAACAAGGGCACGGCGACCGCGAGCGACGTGCTCAAGGTCATCGATCACATTCGCAAGACGGTTGCCAAAAAGACCGGTATCACACTGGAGCTCGAGTGCAAGATCATCGGCTAAACTATTTCGCGCACGAGTCCAGCTATGTCGACGCGGGGGCGATCGTCGGGAACGGCACCAAGATCTGGCATTTCTCGCATGTGATGCCCGGGGCCGTGATCGGCGAGCACTGCAATCTTGGCCAGAACGTCGTCGTTATGCCTGGGACGAAAATCGGTAACAACGTGAAGATTCAGAACAACGTGTCCATCTACGAAGGCGTCGAGCTGGAAGACGACGTCTTCTGCGGCCCCTCGTGCGTGTTCACCAACGTGATGAATCCGCGCAGCCACGTGTCCCGCAAGAGCGAGTACCGACGCACGCTCGTGAAGCGGGGCGGATCGATCGGGGCGAACGCCACGATCGTCTGCGGCGTCTCGCTGGGCGAATACGCGTTCATCGGCGCGGGTGCGGTCGTGACCTCGGACGTTCCCGCATACGGTCTCATGGTTGGCGTTCCCGCCAGACGCGTGGGGTGGATGTGCCAGTGCGGTGAGCGGCTGCATCCGACCGGCGGGCACGCCACGTGCGCGCGCTGCGGCGCGAGCTACACGGAAACCGGGGGCGTCTTGCGCCAGATCACTCCATCGCGCGTCGGGGCGTCATGAACGTCCCCCTGCTCGATTTAGTCGCTCAATACAACGCGATCAAGGACGACGTGCTCCCTGCGATGATGCAGGTCGTCGAGACCCAGCATTTCATCATGGGCCCGACCGTCCCGCGGCTCGAGTCGGAGATCGCGCGGCTGTCGCACGCCAAGCATGGGATCGGCTGCGCGAGCGGGACGGACGCGCTGCTGCTGCCGCTCAAGGCGCTCAATCTGAAGCCGGGTGACGAAGTCATCACGACACCGTTTACCTTCTTTGCGACGGCGGGGACGATTCATAATGCTGGCGGCAAGCCCGTGTTCGTCGACATTCAGCCCGATACGTTCAACATCGATCCCGCGGCGGTGAAGCGCGCGATCACGTCGCGAACGCGCGCAATCGTGCCCGTGCACCTCTACGGTCAGATGGCCGACATGCTCGAGCTGATGTCCATCGCGCAAGCCAGAGGACTCAAACTGATCGAAGACGCTGCGCAAGCAATCGGGGCGCGGCGCAAGATCGACGGCGAGTGGCGGATGGCGGGCGAGCTCGGATGGGTGACGGGCTACTCGTTCTTCCCGAGCAAGAATCTGGGCGCCTGGGGCGACGGCGGTATGATGGTCACCTCGGACGACGCCGCCGCAGAGCGACTCAAGAAGCTGCGCCTGCATGGTGGCGCCAAGCAATACCATCATGAGGAAGTGGGCACCAACTCCCGGCTGGACTCGCTCCAAGCCGCCATCCTGCTCGCCAAGCTGCCGCATTTGGCCGCCTGGTCGGCGAAGCGGCGCGAGCACGCGGCCTACTATACGAAGGCGCTGGCCGACGTCCCCCAGGTCAAGCCACCGGTCGTGGATCCTGCGAACGAGCACATCTTTCATCAGTACACGCTCCGGGCGGAGCGCCGCGATGAGCTCCAGACGCATTTGAAGAAGGAAGGGATCGGCCACGCCGTCTATTACCCGGTCCCGCTTCACCGCCAGCCCTGTTTTGAGCACTTAGGGCTTCAGGAAGGCAGCCTGCGCCAGGCAGAGCAGGCGTCGCGTGAGGTGATTTCGCTCCCCATCTACCCCGAACTCACCCGCGCACAGCTCGATCGGGTGCTCGATGCGATCCACGGATTCTATCGGTGAAGCGGCTGAAGATCGGCGTAATTGGTGCTGGTGCCTGGGGGCGCAATCACGTCCGTACGGTGGCGGGCTTGGCCGAAGGCGAGCTTGCGGCGGTCTGCGACACCGACCAGAAAGTGCGGGAGCGCCTGTCGCGGCAGTACCCGGGCGCCCTGGTGACGGGCGACGTGCCCGCGCTGCTCGGCGCCGTCGACGCCGTGATCGTGGCTTCCCCAGCCACCACCCATGCAGCCGTGGCCCAACAGGTGCTGGAGGCGGGCAAGCCGGTGCTGGTCGAGAAGCCGTTCGCCCTCAACGTACGCGATGCCGAGGCAGTGGCCAAACAGGGCGCGCAGCGGGGCATCCCAGTGCTCGCCGGCCACCTTCTCGTCTATCACCCGGCCGTCCAGCGGCTACGCGAGCTCGTCCAGACAGGCGAGCTGGGCAAGGTATTCTATCTCTATGGCCTCCGCGTGAACCTGGGGCAGGTTCGCAAGGACGAAAACGCGCTCTGGAGCTTTGGCCCGCATGATGTTTCAGTGGCACTCTACTTGCTTGGTGAGGAGCCGGTACGCGTCGCTGCCCACGGCAAGAGCTACTTGCAACCCGCCATCGAGGATGTCGTGTTTCTCACGATGGAGTTTGCAAGCGGCGTGCTTGCGCACGTGCAGTTGTCGTGGCTCGATCCCCATAAAGAACGGAAACTCACCGTGGTAGGCGCTAAGAAGATGGTCGTGTTCGACGACATGGAGCCGCGCGAGAAGCTGCGGATCTACGACAAGGGCGTGGACCGTCCGCCCGAGTACGGGTCGTTCGGCGAGAGCCTGGCGATTCGCGAGGGCGACATTTTCATCCCCCGTATTCCCACCGTGGAACCGTTGGCGGCCGAGCTGGCGCATTTCGTTCGGGCCGCCCAGGGCCTTGAAACGCCGCGCGCGAGCGCTGAGGACGGCGTGCGCGTCGTCCGCGTGCTCGAAGCCGCCTCCCGCTCGTTGGCGCGCGGCGGCACTCCGGAGACACCATGACCGCGACTGCTGCAGCACCAGCCATCGTCGACACCCTTCTCGCGAAAGGGAAGGACCGGACCGCCCTCTTTGGCGTGGTTGGCCTTGGCTACGTCGGACTGCCGCTCGCGATGGAGCTGGTGCGCGCCGGCTACCGCGTCCTCGGCGTCGACGTGAACCCGCGGGTCGTCGAGTCGCTCAACGCGGGCCGCTCGCATATCCAGGACGTCCCGGCCGCGACGGTCGGTGCTGCGGTGCAAGCCAAGAAATTCTCGGCCACCGCGGACCTGTCCCGGCTCAAAGAACCGGACGTCATCTCCATCAGCGTGCCGACGCCGCTGTCGAAGACCAAAGATCCTGATGTGAGCTACGTGCTCGCAGCGACGGAGTCGGTGAAACGCGCGCTCCGCAAGGGCCAGCTGGTCGTGCTCGAGTCCACCACATATCCCGGCACCACGCGCGAGCTGATGCTGCCGGCGCTCGAGTCGACGGGCCTGAAGGTGGGGGAGGATTTTTTCCTCGCGTTTTCGCCGGAGCGGGTGGACCCGGGCAACGAGCGGTTCAACACGCGCAACACCCCAAAGGTCGTCGGCGGCATCACGCCGAACTGCCTGAAGGTGGCGCTGGCGCTGTATCAACCGGCCATCGATACGCTCGTCCCGGTCTCCTCGCCGGAGGCGGCCGAGCTCGTGAAGATTCTCGAGAACACCTTCCGCAGCGTCAACATCGGGCTCGTCAACGAAATGGCGATCGTGTGCGACAAACTCGGCGTGGACGTGTGGGAAGTCATCGATGCGGCCGCCACGAAGCCCTTTGGGTTCATGAAATTCACGCCGGGACCGGGCGTCGGCGGGCACTGTATCCCCCTGGACCCGCATTATCTCGCGTGGAAGATGCGCACGCTCAATTACAAAACGCGCTTCATCGAGCTCGCCGGCGAGCTGAACGCGGAAATGCCTGAGTTCTGGGTCGCGAAGGTGGTCGACGCGCTCAACGAGCAGGGGAAGGCGGTGCGCGCCAGTCGCGTGATGCTGCTGGGCGTCGCGTACAAAAAGAACATCGACGACATCCGCGAGAGTCCGGCGCTCGATGTGATCCGGCTGCTCCAGCACCGCGGTGCGCAAGTGTCCTATCACGACCCGCATGTGCCGGTGCTCAAGGACGACGCCATTGCGCTGAACTCCGTGGCCCTGACGCCCGAAACGCTCCGCGCGGCTGATTGCGTGATGATCATCACCGATCACGACGCGGTCGACTACCCGGCGGTGAAGCGACACGCGCGCGCGACGGTGGATACGCGCCATGTACTCTCGCGTGAGCGCAAGGCAGAGCGTACGTGAAGGTAGCCGTTGTCGGCACGGGGTACGTGGGGCTTGTCGTAGGCGCGTGCCTCGCGGAAACTGGCAACGAAGTGGTTTGCGCCGACGTCGATGCCGCCAAGATCGCGTCGCTCAAGCAGAACAAACTGCCGATCTACGAGCCTGGGCTCGAACCGATGGTCGTGCGGAATCAACGGGACGGTCGCTTGATCTTCACGGCGAACGTGGCGGACGCCGTGGCGCGCTCCGAAATCGTCTTCATTGCGGTGGGCACGCCAGCCGACGAGGACGGCTCGGCCGATCTGCAGCATGTGCTCGAGGTGGCGCGCACGATCGGCGACCACATGAACGAGCCCAAAGTCGTCATCACGAAGAGCACCGTCCCGGTCGGCACGGCGGAGAAGGTCCGCGCCGAGATCGCGCAGCGGACCCGCACCCCATTCCACGTGTGCTCCAACCCCGAGTTCTTGAAAGAGGGAGCGGCGGTCGACGATTTCATGAAGCCCGACCGCGTGGTCGTCGGCGTGGATTCCGACGCAGCGGCCCGCGTCATCGAAGAGCTGTACGCCCCGTTCGTGCGCACCGGGAATCCGTTGATCGTCATGGACATCCCGTCGGCGGAAATGACGAAATACGCCGCGAACGCGATGCTCGCGACCCGTATTTCGTTCATGAACCAGATCGCACGTTTGTGCGAAGCGGTGGGTGCCGACGTCACCCAAGTCCGGCGCGGCATCGGCACCGACCGGCGGATCGGGCCGGCGTTTCTCTTTCCTGGTCCGGGGTACGGCGGATCCTGCTTCCCCAAGGACGTCAAGGCGCTGATTCGTGCCGGCGCCGATCGCCACGTTGCGCTCGACATTCTCGACGCCGTCGAGAAGGCGAACGATGCCCAGAAGCAGGTGCTGTTCGAGAAGCTGCGCGAGCATGTGGGGGATTTGCAGCAGCGGAGCATCGCGGTGTGGGGGCTCGCGTTCAAAGCCGAAACGGATGACGTGCGCGAAAGTCCGGCGCTCGTGCTGATCGAAGCGCTGCTCTGCGCCGGCGCCAGAGTGCAGGTGCACGATCCGGCCGCAATGAAATCGGCGGCGCGCTACCTCGGCGGCCGCGTGACGTATGCCGAGCATGCCTACGACGCCCTGAGCGGCGCGGATGCGCTCGCGATCGTCACGGAGTGGCTGGAATACCGCAACCCCGACTTTGCCAGAATCAAGCGTCTCCTGAACCGGCCCCTGATCGTGGATGGGCGCAATCTCTACGATCCCGTCAAGCTGGGCCGGCTCGGGTTCACCTACGACAGTATCGGCCGCCACATCGGATGCGCGTCCTCGTAACGGGCGCGGCCGGATTTCTCGGTTCACACCTCGTCGACAAGTTCCTGGCGCTCGGGTACGACGTGCTGGGGATGGACAATCACATCACGGGTAGTCCGGCCAATCTCGAGCATTTGAGCTCACATCCGCGCTTCCGCTTCGCGAATCAGGACGTGACCCGATACATCGAAGTGGAAGGCCCGTTGGATGGCGTGCTCCATTTTGCGAGTCCCGCCAGCCCCGTGGACTACCTCGAATTGCCGATTCAGACGCTCAAGGTGGGCGCCCTGGGCACGCATAAGGCGCTGGGACTCGCGCTCGCCAAGCAGGCACGGTTGCTCCTGGCGTCGACGTCCGAAGTCTACGGCGATCCGCTCGTTCACCCGCAGCCGGAATCGTATTGGGGCAACGTGAATCCGGTGGGACCGCGCGGTGTGTACGACGAGGCGAAGCGTTTCGCCGAGG
>Ga0209161_10000058_pt1 | contig 71958 bp, 54 predicted proteins | sample GraSoiAngelo_155_FD_186169 | JGI IMG/M metagenome (GOLD analysis project Ga0209161, IMG submission 186169) | Grasslands soil microbial communities from the Angelo Coastal Reserve, California, USA - 14_1009_13_30cm (SPAdes) (version 2) | ecosystem: Environmental > Terrestrial > Soil > Grasslands... | reverse complement strand
GCTCTTCATCGGCACGTTCTTCCGCGATGGCAGCCTCACGTACACGCCGGGGCTCAGTGATTCGGCGACATTCACGTTCCCGGGCGACACGAATACCTACATCATCGCCGAGGATCGGAGCTTCCGAACGACGGGCGCCAAGATCGACTACACCGTGCGGGCGCACCACGGTCTCGAGTTCAAGACAGGTGTGCTGGCCCAGTTTACGAGCGGCCACGAGGACTTCTCGTCGCAAACCAATACGGGCTCGCCCGGACCGGCGTCCAACTCCAACCTCAACGGCAGCGACGTGGGTGTGTACGCCCAGACCGCGATCGCTCCAACCGACAGATGGGAGCTCCGGGCCGGAGCGCGGTTCGACAATCACAACGCTCCCTTCGCCGGAAACCAGAGCCAGGTGAGCCCTCGCGCCAAGCTGAGCTTCTTCCCCGACCCGGCCAACACCTTCTGGATTTACTACGCGCGCCTGTTCCTGCCCACGAACGTGGAGGATCTCCGTGCCATCACGAGCACATCGCAGGGCGGCGTAGTCGCGGCGCCCACGTTACCCGAGCGGGACAATTTCTTCGAGGCGGGATACGTACACCGCTTCCCGTTCGGCTTGGTCACAAAACTTTCCGGCTACCGGAAGCAGAGCACACCCGGTATCGACGACGCGACGGTGGCGGGAACCGCGATCGTTACGTCCGTGAACATCGCGAAGGTCAGCATTATGGGTCTCGAAGGCGTGTTGGAGATCCGCCCGTCTGGACCGTTCTCGGGCTACGTGAACCTCGCGATCAATCACGCCTACGGAAGTCACCCGATCACCGGGGGCTTCTTCCCGCCGGACTCCTCGCCCGGATACTTCGACTTGGACCACGACCAGCGGGTCTCAGGGGTGGCGAGTGTGGTTTACTCGAGTCGCGGGCTCTATCTGTCTGCGACCGGCATTTATGGAACCGGACTCACCAACGGCAACGATCCCGACGCGACGTATGGCCGTGGCCTGTTCGACTTCAACAGGCACACGCACGTCGATCCCAACTTCATCGTCAACGCGAGCGCGGGATACGCGTTTGCAGTGGGTAGTGCCGTCATTCGTCCGCAGCTATACGTCGACAACGTGTTTGATCGGAAGTACCTGCTAAAAGGCGCGTTCTTCAGCGGCGCTTCGGTGGGACGCCCCCGTAGCCTGCAGTTGAGGGTGACCATCGGTACGTGAGGAAGGTTACATCGGGAGGGACGAGAGATTGCGCATGCTTTTTGCCGATCGGGGTATCAATCTCGTCCCCCCCCCGGTACCGATGGCACGTAACGAGGAGCGTTAGCCCGTGAATTGGCAATCTGGTTTGACGATGAGCACCATTTTCGGAAGCCTGGCCTTGACCGCGGCGTGCAGCAACTCGGCGGGCCCAGGAGGCCTGCCGTCGTGCGGCGCTCGCGGCACGCAGCTCTCCCTTGCGGTCGCCGCCGCCTATACGTCGATCGATCCGGCGACCGATTCCGGGTGCGTGACCTTCCCCGCCAACACGGCCGTCGACACCGCGGAGTATCTGGTGTTGCCGTGGTCAGGCGGCGGCACGCCGGGATCCTCGACGCAGTTCACGCTGCAGTCGGCCACGCCGCTACCGACAATAGCGATGCAGTCGGTTTCGTCGCTGGAACCGTCGCTCTCGGGCGGTGCGCCGAGTCCCCATGGGCCGCTGGCAGTGGCGTTCGATCGCTTCCTGCGTGCATCAGCGCGAGCTCACCGTTACACCATTCCCGTACGCTCCGCAGCGGCGGCGACCGCGGTGCCCTCAGCAGCTCTAAGCGGTCCGCCCACGGTGGGGAGCGCCCGCACGTTCAAGGTGTGCGCCAACGTGAAGTGCACGTCCTTCGACAACGTAGGAGCAGTCGCGCGCTCTGTTGGCACGCACATCGCGATCTACGTGGACACGCTCGCGCCCTCCCCGGGGCTCACCACGGCGAATCTCGATTCCCTGAGAAACGTGTTCGACACCAAGCTGTATACCGTCGACACGGTCGCGTTCGGCCATGTGTCGGACATCGACACGAACACGGTCGTCATCGTGCTGATGACGAATACGGTGAACAAGCTCGTCACCAAAGCGGACTGCAACAGCACGAACTCCTACGTCGCCGGCTTTTTCTTCCCGGCCGATCTGGCTCCGGGCATCTCGCAGAACTACAACAACGGCGAAATCTTCTACTCCGTCGTCGCGGACTCGGCCGGCACGTTGAGCTGTGCCCACAAGCCTTCCGAGGTCAACGATGTCACGCCGGTCACGTTCACGCATGAGTTCCAGCACATGATCAACTTCGTGGAGCATGTGCTCGTGAAGGGCGGCAACACCGAGGAGGGCTGGCTGGACGAGGGGCTCTCGAAGTACGCGGAAGAGATCTCCGGCCGCAGCTTCGGCGACAACGCGCATTTCAGCCAGTTCGCCATCAGCGCGGTGTACGACGGCTATCAATACCTGCTGAATCCCGGGCGCTCGCCGCTGCTGATTCCCGAAGACACGGGCTCGCTCGCCGAGGTGGGGGCCAGCTGGCTCTTCACGCGCTATATCGTGGATCAGTTCGGCGATTCGCTGGCCGGGCGTCTGGTGCGGACGGCGATGACGGGGGCCGCGAACGTCGCGGCGCAGACTGGTCAGCCGTTCCCGCAAACGGTCAGCCGCTGGGCGCTCGCGAACTGGGTCTCCGACCTGCCCGGCTTCACGGCGCCGAGTGAGCTGCAGTACACGTCCTGGCACTTCCGCACGACGTTTGGCTCACTCCACAACCAGAACCCAACCAACTTTCCGCTCGCCTATCCCCTGGTGCCCACGTTCTCGGCAGGCAGTGCGGTCAACCTCAGCGGCACGCTCTGGTCTGGCTCAGGCGCATATGTGCGGGCGGTGCAGCCGCCCAACAGCGCGGCGTTTACGCTGCATTTCAGCGGCCCCTCCCCCGGCGGAGCGCCCGTTTCGCCCGCGATCGTGCCGCGGCTAATCGTGTTGCGGATTCGGTAAGGTCCGGCCGACGCCCGCCTTGCGCAGCACGGCCGCGCCGACGAGCAGCAGGCCGTACATGCAGACCACCAGTGGGCCGGTCGGCAGGTCCTTCGTATAGGAGACCCACAGCCCGAGGATGGACGCCAGCGCTCCCGAGCTCCATGCGATGATCGTGAGCCGCCGCTTGTCGGCGGTGAACAGGTTCGCGATCACCGCGGGGACGACGAGGAAACTGAAAACCATCAACACGCCGGCGATGGGCACCGCGAGGGTGATAACGACGCCGAACGACAGATAGAACAGGAAATCCCACGCCCGAATCTTCCACCCCTGGCGTTCGGCCTCGTCAGGATGGAAGGAAATCGTGAGGAAGCGGCGGCGTAGCACGAACTGAAAGACACCCAGCGCGGCGTATGCAATCGCCAGCTTCACGATTGTCGGCCAGGTGACCCACAGCAGACTGCCCACCAACGTCTTCTCCACCGCCTCACCGCCGCCGGGCACTTTGTTCGCTACCAGTACGGCCGCCGCCGACGCGACGACGTACACGATGCCGATGAACGCTTCCTGCGGCACTCGGCTCCGGCTGGCTCCGCCGTGCCCCGACGTCCGCGTCAGCGCGAACAGGAATGCGCCGATCGCGGTGGCGAGGAGCGCAAAGACGTACGTCATCGGGGATTCCGGCGCCACGTGAAAGAGCAGCGCCGACAAACTGCCCAGCGCGGCCATCTGCGCGAGCGAGAGATCGACGAAGATCACCTCGCGCGCGATCACGTGCAGACCGAGGTAGGACAGCATGGCCACCAGGATCATGCAGGCGACGAACGGCGGCAGCATCAGCTCAAAGCCGCTCACGGAACCTCCTTCGCGCCGAAGGCTTGAGCGAGCTCCGTGATCCAGAGATTCATGAGGTCGAAGTAGGTATTCACGCCAGCCTGACCTCCGGTGTTGGACGGCACGATGACTGCTTTCGCACCGGTACGTTGCGCCACGTCCATGACCTGATTGCGATCATAGTAGTTCGTCGACAGCAACACCTGAACGTGCTGGTCCCGCATGGCGGTGATGATTTCCTGCACGTGGCGCGGCGTGGGGGGAATGCCGGGCTTCGGCTCGATGTAATCGAAGCAGGTGACCTGGAACTCGCGCGAGAAATAGTCCCATTCCTTGTGGTAGCACGCGACCAGTTTTCCCCGGAACGGCATCCCCTGCTTGAGCCAGCCGCCCAGCCGGTTGATGAGTGGCGCGCCCTGATACTGCTGCTGGCCGAGGAAGTTGAAGAGCTTGCCCTGGCGATCGAGGTCGGCCAGCGTCTCGCCGCCGATCAACTTTACCAGGTCGTCGCCGAACAGCGCGCGGTACATCCGGTCCTCGAAATCCTTTTCGCGAGTCGTGAAGTAGTCCGCGTCCTGCGGCGCGACGCGCTTCAACCCGCGCAGGATATTGCGGGCGATGAGCACGGCGTTGAGCGGATCCGTCCAGATGTGTGGGTTGCCGTAGACGTGGATGTCGCCCTGTGAGCGCGACAGGTTGACAGGGACATCGAGCAGTGGCAAGCCCTGATACGCAGCGACGTATCCTGGTCCGCCTTCAGTGATCTTTGCGTTGTTCGCCTTGTCGAGCAGCGCCGGCACCCACAGCTCGAGGTCGAGCCCAGTCGTGACGAACAGATCGGCTTGCGCCAAGGTCGGCACGAAGCTCGGCTTGGGCTGCACGTAGTGCGGGTTCTCGTCGCCCACCGCGATCGAGCTGACTTTGCCACGATCACCCACGATTTCGATGGCGATGGCGGCGTACGTGGTGAGCGACGTGACGACCTTCACCGGCGCCGCCGGGGCTGCGGGACGCGCGGGCGACGGGCCGACGACACCCAGCAAGAGAGCAATGATCGATAGCATGTCAGTAGGTCTCGTGTTTATGAGGTCCAATGGCCCAGACAGCCTGAAGGGCGATCTGATGGTTCGCCGTAGCATTGGCGACTCGCTGCCACTGATATTGAGCGCGAAGGAAAACCCACTCGCTCTGCCACAACGTGAGGGAGGGGACGAACTGTCTCGTGATCACCCCGAAATCCGGTGACTCGACGTAGTCGTAACGAGCACCAAGGATGAATCGCTGGTTCAGCTTGTAGGTCGAGCTGACGTAGCCGCCGAGGCGCGTCGGCCCGGTGCCGGCAACCTGCTTCTGCAGCGCGAGCAGCTCGCCGCGCAGTGTCCATTCGTGGTACATCGCACGCAACGGCGGGCGCCACGTGAGGCGGAACTCGAGCCCGCCAACCTTGGTGCGCAAGGCCGAGTCCGGATCGGTGCCATAGAGCGCCGTGCCGCCGATCTGCATATACGTCGAATGATTGAGCTGCCAGAAGTTGAGCAGGTGCAGCAGATAGGTCGGTCTGCCGCTGTTCCCGAACAGCTCCGAGTCGCTCGCGCTCCGGGTCACCTGCGCGGTAAGCTCGTGAGTTCCCAGCCCCCCAAACGCGCGATAGAGCGAAAGCCCCGTCCCGGAGAGACCGTCCTCTCCGAGGAAGGTCGTGATCGCGAGTGGATACTCGGTTTCGGGCACGGCATGGAGATGCCAGCGGTTGAGCTCGCCGAATTGCTGCCGGTACTTGCCGACATCGAGTCGAGTGTGGCCGGGCAGCCCGGTCCAGTAGGCGTAGCCTTCCTCGACACTGATATGGCCGCCCTCGAGGCTGATGAAGATCTTGGTGTGCGAGTAGGGGTCGAGGGCGGATTGAAAGCCGACCTCGAACTCTCGCGGATCGAAGTTATCGCGCTGCACGCCGCGCCCGGTTGCGTAGCCGCGGATATCGCCCGTGACGCCGATCTCGGGATTGAGCTGGGCCTGGTTGCGCTCCCGGCCCACCGCTTGCGTCAGCGTATCAGCGGCCCGCGTGGTATCGCTCAGCCCGCCGCCCGCGGCCTGGCTCGCGGCCGCGCGCAACGCGGCGAGCTCGTCACCGACCGGCGCCGCCGCTGCGGGTGCGGCAGGCTGTCGGCCCAATACGCGAAGTAAGCTGTCCAGCCTGGCGCGCAGCTGCCGGACCTGCGCCGCCAGCGAATCCACCTGGCGCTGCGTCGGTTGCTGGCTGACTGCCGGGGCGGCGAAGAACGCCACCGCGAGCAGCAGCGCGCACAACGTGCGTCTCATGTTGAGTATCCTCTCCTGTGTGTGCGAAACCCGATCGCTCCGCCACGTGCGGAGCGGGTGCTGGTGCGTCAGGAGAGGAACAGCGGAGGTGCTCGAGCAGGGGCGGTGGGCGGGACGGCGGCCGCGACGAAAACGACCCGCTGCACGGGCGCGACGCGGACCGCGGTCGCAGGTGCCGCGAGGGTGAATGCGTGCTGCGTGACCACGCGCGCGCTCGCGTAGTGGCACAGCGCGCAGCGCATCTCATCGTGCAGGATCGAGCAGCGCGCCGTGTGACTCGCCTCGAAACCGGGTGGCGCGACGACGACGTCGCGGGCGTGCGCCAACGAAATGGCGCCGCCGCCCAGGGCCTGGAGAGCCAGCAGAATCGCGAGCGGGAGCCGTTTCAGCATGATCTCCTTCATACGCTGGCTGGCGCCCTGGTGTTGCCCCGGGCATAGGCCCGCAGCCGCCGCAGCATCCGGCGATCGTGCCGCAGCGGATCATCCCGCTTCGGCGTCTCGATAATCTTAACGACCTCGGCCAAGCGTGGGTCGCGCATGATCCGCCGGAACGGCTCCGGGCCGATCTTGCCCTCGCCGATCCACTCGTGCCGATCCACGCGCGATCCGGCGGCGGCACGAGAATCATTGAGATGTAGGCACTTAAGCAGCCCCAAGCCGATCACGCGATCGAACTCCTCCCACACCGCCTCCACCCGTGACAGGTCGTACCCGACCGCATGCAGGTGGGCGGTGTCCAGGCAGAACCCGACGCGCGTCCGGATTCCGTCCGGCAGCGCGTTGCGCAAATCCCGTAGCTCTTCGAACCGCGCGCCGAGCGCAGTTCCCGAACCTGCGGTTCCTTCAATCCACACCTGCAGGTCGCCGGGCACCGCCGCCAGGCACTCGGCGTATCCACGGGCATTGCGTTCGAGTCCCGCCTCGCGGTCGTCCATGTAATTCCCGGGATGCGAAACGACTGCGCGCAAGCCCAGCGCCCGCGACCGCTCCAATTCCATCGTGAAGCTCGCGATGCTGCGCGTGCGCAGCGCCGGGTCGGGCGACGCCAGGTTGATGAGATAGCTGTCATGCGCAACGACTGCCTCCAGCTTGTGACGCCTCACTTCGCTGCGGAATCGCGCGACGTCGTCCGCGTTCAGCACTTTTTCTCGCCATTGATTCGGCGTCTTGGTGAAGAGCTGAATCGCGGTGGCCCGCAGCGTTGCGCCGCGCTGCGGCGCGGCCACCACTCCGCCCTGGCTCGAGACATGCGCCCCCAGTATCACGGCGAGGGTTCCTCGGTGAACGCGAGCCGCGAGATCAGCGGGACAAAACGAACGCCCCCCGCGTAGCGTGGCAGCAGCTCGCTATGCGCACCGCGTTCCAGGATGACCAGCTCTTGCGACGCGAGGTCACCGACGGGGATCACCAGCCGGGCGCCCCGCGCCAGTTGGGCAGTAAGCGGCTCGGGGATCCGCGGAGCCGCCGCGCCAACGATGATGCCGTCGAACGGTGCTTCCTCCGGCCAGCCGGCGGCACCGTCGCCCAACCGCGTCGCGATGTTCGTGAGGCCGAGTCGCCGGAATCGTTCCTCTGCCTCCACGAGGAGATCCGGCAGCCGCTCGATCGTGAAGACTTTCCCATTTGGCGTGAGATAGGCAAGAATCGCGGTCTGATAGCCGGAGCCCGTGCCGATCTCGAGAATCCGGTGCGTGCGTTTCGGCGTGAGGCGCTCGGTCATCAGTGCGACGACATAGGGTTGCGAGATCGTCTGTCCGTTCCCAATCGGCAGGGGCGCATCGCTATAGGCGTCGCCGGCAAGATGCGGCGGGAGAAACCACTCGCGGGGCGCCCAGCGCATGGCGGCCAGCACGCGCGGATCCCGGATGCCGCGACCGGCGAGCTGTCGCATGACCATGCGGGTCCGCGGGCCGAGCGTCTCGGGTGCCGGATGTGCTTGCCGGGGCATTGGTTGAACTATACCTTGGCGCGGCCCCCAGCGCGGGAGACCGCTCCTGCCGGACTCGGTGCGTCACCGCATTCTTCTGATCGGAAATCCCGCCGGCCGTCCCGAGGGATTGGAGCGACTGTTGGTGCGCGGCGGTTTTCAGGTAACCGAAGCCGCCACACCGACGCCGCCCGATTTGGTGCTCTACACCCCAGGTCTCGACCTCCACAGTCTCGCCTCGGAGGTGCACGCGCTGGTGACTCGCCCGATGTATGGCGACACACCGGTGTTCGTGATCTTGCTGGAAGGCGGCCCGGAGGCAGCCGCGGAAGCGCTACTCGCGGGAGCACGGGATGTCCTCATTGCGCCCGTGCACCTGCCCGAGCTTCGCGCCCGGCTCGACGCGTACATCCGCGCGCGCTCCGATGTGCGAGAAGCCCAGGAAGCGTTGCGGGCGCGCGACCTGCTCTTCGACATCTTCCAGGAGGTGTCATCGGCGCTGCGGCCGGACGAAATCTTTCAGACTCTGGTGCGTCGCGTGGGCCAGGCGTTCGGACTCTCGCATTGCTCTTTCGTGCTGACCGCACCGGGCGAGGACAAAGGTCGCGTCGTCGCCGTGTACGAGAATCCTGCCATCCGCGATCTCCGCGTCGACCTCAGCCGCTACCCCGAAATCCAGGAGGCCATCCGCACCGAACGCCCCGTCGTGATCCAGGACGTGCACAATCATCCGTTGTTCGCCGCGATTCGCCAGCATTGGAGCCAGCAACAGATCGAGGTCAACGTGCAGGCGGCGGTGGCGCTGCCGGTGTTCGTGCAGGGACGCGCGGCCGGAGTGTTCTTCCTGCGGACCCAAAAAGGTGATCCGCAGCTTCGCCCGGAGGACGTCGCGTTCGCCAACACGATCGCGCAAGCGGCCGCCCGCGTGCTCGAGAACGAAGAGCGCCGCTCGGCGATGTACCGCCGCCAGATCAGCGCGGGCACGACCGACGAGCTGACCGGGTGTGCGTCGCTTGATGCGCTCGACCGGCGCCTGCGCGATGAGTTCGAGCGGGCGCGGCGCTACTCGCTCCACTTCTCGCTCGTCGTGATCGATATCGATCACTTGCACGAGATCAACGACCGGCTGGGACACACCGCCGGCGATCGCGTCCTGGGCGAGATCGGCGCTATCGTGCAGCGCGAGCTGCGCGCGCCCGACTTCGTGGCCCGCTATGGCGGCGACGAATTTGCCTGTGTGCTGCCCGAGACCGATGGGCCGGGGGGCCGGCATTTCATCGAGCGGCTGCGGCAAGTATTCGCGCGCCACACGTTCGGCGATCTCGGCCCCGCGAATGCGCCGACGATCTCGGCGGGCATCGTCGCGTATCCGCACAGCGAAGCGCTGCGACCCGAGGACCTATTCACCCTGGCCGAGAGCGCGCTGCAAAAAGCGAAAAGCGGTGCTCCGGACCGAATTGCGGTGATCGGCGAGAGCTAGGCGAGCAGCGCTACCGCCGTGGACGAGGGGAACGCAGCCAATTGCCGGGATCCAGCGCGATGCCGCCCTGGCCGCGAATTTCGAAATGGAGGTGCGGGCCCTCGTCGCTCGACTCACCGCCGACGTGTCCGATCAGCTGGCCGCGAATGACGCGGTCGCCCTTCCGGACGCTCGCGTCGTTCAGGTAGGCGTAGAACGTGTAGTAGCCCCCGCCATGGTCGATCAGCACCGAGGTGAGATAGAGGCCGAGCGGTCCCGCGAGGCTCACCGTACCCGCGGCGACCGCCCGCACCGGCGTGCCGACGGGCGCCTTGATGCCGATGCCGTGCCGCGGAATACGGGTGTTATTGGGGCCCGTCGTGGTCCCAAAGGGATAGATGATGGAGCCTTCGACCGGCCAGTCGAGACCGCCGAGATTGGCGGTCGTGATTGCCCCCGCTCCGGAGGCGACGCCGCGCAGCTCGGCCTCGCGCCGCGCGCGCTCCAGTGCTTCGATCCGGTCGTTGAGCGCTCGCTCATCGCGATCCAGGCGCGTCAGCCGCTGCTCCGCCTGGCGCGCGCTGCGTCGCGTCGCGCGCAGGTTGGTTTCGCGTTCGCGCTCGAGCGCGAGATAGCGGCCGAGCTCGTCGGTCCGCTCCTGCCGGCGACGGCCGAGCGTCTCGCGCGCATCCACGAGCAGCTGCCGCTGCCGCGCAACGCGGTCGCGTAGCTTGTTCATGTCGTTGGTGAGCAGGCGGTCCTGCCGGCTGACGAGAAACAGGTACTTGTAGCGCGACAGCAGGTCGCCGAAGCTCTCCGCCGCCAGCAGCACTTGCCAGCCGTAGAGCGCGCCGCGCTTATAGATGTCCACGAGCCGCCGCTCCAGGACCGCACGCTTCTCGAGCAGCGCGTCCTGGGCGATCAACAAGTCGATCGTGATTTGGTCGATCTGCCCGCCAAGTCCCGTGATCTGGCGGTCGAGCTCGTTCACGATGCGGTTGGTGCTTTGCTTCTGCTGCTCGATGTTGGCGATTTCGTCGGAGAGCGAATGGGCCTGGGTGCGCAGCCGTTCGAGCTCCTGTTCGACCTCGGAGCGCTCGCGGCGGATGCCTTCCAGCCGGTGCTGATTATCCTGCATTTGCTGCTGGTAGGTGGGGCGCTGAGCGGGAAGGGGGAGGGGGGAAGCGGGAAGGGTAAGGCACACCGCGACCGTCACAGCTCGAAGTACCCTTCCCCCGTCCCCCGTCCCCCTTCCCCTGTTTTTCATACGCGCTTCAAGTGCCGCCCCACGCTCATCGCGCTACCCAACAATCCGATGAGTGCCCCGAACGCCACGATCGCGGCCGCTTGCTCCCGTGTGAAGAACGCCGACTGGAGCAGGTACCGATTGATCAGGAGATACGCCGCGAACGACAGGCCGATCGCGACAGCACCCCCCAGCAGTCCCTTGATGGCGCCCTGCAACAGGAACGGCCGGCGGATGAAACCATCGGTGGCCCCCACGAGCCGCATGATCGCGATTTCCCGGCTGCGCTGCAGCACCGCCATCCGGATCGTCGTGCCGATGATGATGATCGCGACCACTGCGAACGCCGCGCCCACGACGATGCCGACGGCAGCCGCCAGGCCGCGCAGGCGGTCGAGTTTCTCGACCCAATCGCGTCCGAAACGCACATCGTCCACGAACCCGAAGCCGCGCAGCCGCTCCGCGACGGCGCTGACGTGATCCGTATCGCGAAAGCCCGGCTTGAGCTTCACCTCGATCGAGGCAGGTAACGGATTGCGCTCGAGCTCCTGCATCACATCCCGGAGCTCGACCAGCTCGGCGCGGGCGCGGGCGAGCGCGTCGTCCTCGGAGACGTACATCGCCGACTGAACCTCCGGAAAGGCTTCGATGTCCTTGAGCGCCTGTGCGACCGCCTCGACCGGTGCGCCCGGCAGCAGGTAGGCCACGACCTCGACGCGCTCTTCGACGCCGCGCAACGCATCCTGCAGGTTCACGACGACGAGGCCGAACAGTCCCAGCACGAACAGGGAAAACGCGATGGTGGTGACGGACAGCGCCGACAGCAACGGGGCGCGCTTGAACGTCAACATCGATTCGCGCAGCGTGAGGTTCATGACGCCCCTCCCCCCGCACCCCCACCCCCACCCCCACCCCCACCCCCACCCCCACTGGTCGCCTGGTCGTGTGTGCCCGCCTCGTCGACCGCGGAGTCGTACACGAGCGCGCCTTCCTGCAGCTCGATCACTCGGTATGGTGCCTGGCGCACGAGATCGAGATCGTGCGTCGCCATCACGACGGCGGTGCCGCTCGCGTTGATGTCTCGGAGCAGCTGGAAGACACCGCGCGTCGCGCGCTCGTCCAGGTTGCCGGTGGGCTCGTCAGCCAGGAGCACCGTCGGCTCATTGACCAGTGCCCGCGCGATGGCGACGCGCTGCTGCTCGCCGCCCGACAGCTCGCGCGGGTACGCCTGCGCCTTCGCCGCGAGGCCGACCTGCGTGAGCACGCGCATCACGCGCGCCGCGATTGTCGAGGAGCGCGCGCTCGTCACTTCGAGCGTGAACGCGACGTTCTCTTCGGCGGTGCGGTCCTCGAGCAGCCGGAAATCCTGAAATACGATGCCGAGCTTGCGGCGCAGCATGGGGACATCGCGGGGGCGCATCTCGTTCACGTTGTATCCCGAAACGCGCACCTCGCCCGACGTCGGGCGCTCGTCGGCGTAGATGAGCTTCATGACCGTCGATTTGCCCGCGCCGGAGTGGCCGGTGAGGAAGGCGAACTCCCCTTTGGCGACATGGAACGAGACGTCCTTGAGCGCCAGGCCGCCCTTGGGGAAGGCCTTGAACACGTTGGTGAACTTGATCATCTAGTGCCGCGCCAGGGCCTGGGCGAAGTCCGCGATGAGATCATCGGGATCCTCCAGTCCCAGGGAAAATCTCAGAAATCCGTCCGGGATGCCAGCCTGCGCGCGCTGTTCCGCCGTGAGACTGGCGTGTGAGGTGAGCCGCGGCTCCGAGACCAGTGTCTCCACACCGCCCAGACTGGGCGCGTGCGCCGCGATCGTCAGCGCCTTGAGGAACCGCTCGGCGGCGCGCACGCCGCCCTTCAGCTCGATGCCGAGCATGCCGCCGAAGCCGCCGAGGATGCGTTTCGCCAGCTCATGATCGGGATGCGACGGCAGGCCGGGGTAGTGGACCTTGGAGATCGCGTCCTGCTTGGCGCACCATTCCGCCACGGCCAGCCCGATCTCGTTCTGGCGTCGGACGCGCACGGTGAGCGTCCGCATGCCGCGATCGATCAGCCAGGCGGCGAATGGATCGATCGCCTGTCCCCAGACCTGCATCAGCCGGCGGACCTCTTCCACCACTTGATCCGTTCCCGCGACCGCTCCCGCGATCACATCCGTATGGCCGTTCAGGTATTTCGTCGCCGAATGGATCACGAGGTCGGCGCCGTGCTCCAGCGGGCGGAAATTCACCGGTGACGCGAACGTCGAATCGACGATCAGCGCGAGGCCCTCGGCCTTGCACAACGTCGCGACGGGCTCGAGATCGATCACCCGCATGACCGGATTCGTCGGCGTCTCGAGGAAGACGGCGCGCGTCGTTTTGCGCATCGCCTTCTTCCAGGTGCGCTGCTGCGTGGGATTTACGAACGAGACCTCGATCCCCAGCTTGCCGAACTCTTCGCGGAACAGCCGGTACACGCCGCCGTAAATCCACTCGCTCGCCAGCAGGTGATCGCCGGGGCGCAACACGGCGAGGTGCGCCAGCGCGCAGGCACCCATCCCGCTCGCCAGGAACAACGCGGCGTCGGCGCCCTCGAGGAGCGCCAGTTTTTTGCCGATGTCGACCTGATTGGGATTGTTTCCGTAGCGGCTGTACAGGACTTCGGCGGTCGAGCCGACGGGATTGGTGAATGTGGCGCTTTGGTGGAGCGGGGGAACGACGGCCGACCAGTCGGCGCGCGCCTTGGGATCGCCGTGGATGGCGCGAGTGGACAGGCCCAGACGGCGGCGTTTCACGCCGCGGTGAGTCGGATGGAGCCTCCCGGAATGCGTGCCGCCAGCCGCCGCTCGATGAGCTCATCGAGCAGCGCCGGCGCCGGCTCACTGGCGCCGAGCCCCTCGAGCACGCCGTCGGCTCGCTCGCACAGCACCGCGAGCCCGGCACCGGCGAGCACCGGCTCGATCGCCTCGCGATGGGCATCCGTCAGCCCGCGCAGCAGCAGCACTTTGACCTTATCGCGGACGAGCTTGGCGACGATCTCATCTGCGCAGGAATAGTCGAGGCAGCCGACGCCGGTAAAGTCCATCACGGCGATCGTGCCGGCGGGGAGATCCCGCTCGATGTTTTCGCGCACCGCGCGCCCGGTGGGCCGCGTGACGAGGTCGGTGTAGAACCCGGCGACCGCTTGCTGCAGGACGGCATGCACCATGATGTGTGGAATCACTGCTTCGACGACCCCCCTGCTTTCTCCGACACCTGTTCCGGAATGATGAGCAGCACTTGCGACCCTGGAAACGCGGGCAACCCTTCCTTGAGCGGAACATCGTCGTCCCAGCGCGGCACGATCGCGATCCGCGCCGTACCGCTGCGAATGGCGACCTTCCCTTCCCAGCGCGCGAGGTAGCGACGGATCCCGGCGAGCCCCTGTCCGCGTCCCGGGTCGCGAAAGCGGCTGACGCCCTGAATCAACGCCGCCTCCAGCGCCGCGGCATCGCCCCAGCGCTCGCCGAACCGCTTGGCCTGCGTGGGTTCCAATGAATGCCGGAAGCCGACACCGGCGTCTGCGACCGCGATCACCACCACGCGGCGCGCCAGCTTGCGCCGCCAGTTGTACGCCTGCACCGCAACCCAGCCCCCGGTGCCGGCGTGCTCCACAATATTCTGACAAGACTCCGAAAGCGCCATAGCGAAACCCATGGTCGCCTTCGGATCGAGTCCCAACTCCGAGCTGAGAATCGCGGACGCGCGTTGCTGGATGGTGCTCACCACCGCGTGCACGTCCTCGGCCGCCCGGACCGGCGTGACCGGGAGCAGGACCTCACTCTCCGTCGCGACCTTCGCCTTCGGCACCTTGCCGTGTACCTCGAACAGGTCCGCGGCTTCGCGAAAGAAACCGGCGCGGGCCCAGTAGCTCACCACGTCCGGGTTCGCCGGGGCGGTGAGCAGCGGACGCTCCCCCTTGCGCGTGGCTGCTTCGCCCGCGGCGAGCAGGCCCACGAGACCGTACGGTGATGCCCACTCGGCCGCGTGTGCGTCGAACAGGAGACGCTCGTCCCCCCCATCGGCCGCCTGCGCGTAGGCCGCCGCGAATTGATCGAAGGAGCGGTCGTCGAACTGCGTGGGCACTTCGATGAGGCGGGTCATACCAGCGAGAGCTTGCCCAGCAGGTGATCGCGCAGCCCGGTCGCTCCGCGGTGACTCACATTGCGCGCGCCGAGCTGATTGCCGAGACGGATCGCGTCCTCGAGGCGGGCGCCGGCCAACAACGCCGCGGTGACCGCCCCGCCGAACACATCGCCGCACCCCGTCGGATCGATCACCTGGTCGAATGCGGGTGGGTGCATGGCCGGCGCGGGGATCAGCTCGGTCCGGATCGGAGTCCCGGTGAAGTAGGCCGCGCCGCGCTTCCCGAGTGTCACGCACAGGGTTGTGCAGCCCTGCCCCAGTGCATCGGCGGCGATCGCGAGCGGATCGGAGCCGAGCTGATGCATCTCGTCTTCGTTCAGCTGGACGATGTCGAAGCAGCCGAACCACGCCGGCGCCTGTGGAAGCGCGCGAGGGACGCGCAGGCCATCCGGCTCCTTGCCGAGAAAGAGGCTATGCAGGTCGGCGTAGATGGTGCGCGGGAATCCGTGCCGGAGCAGCCGGGCGATTTCGAGACTCATTTCGAATCCCGAAATGAAGTTCAGGTATAGCGCGTCGAGATCCTGGACGAGGGGACCGAGCTCGCCCCAGGTCCACGGGGGCACGCCGCCGGTCATCTGCTCGCAGCGCCGCTCCGCCGATTCGTAGCGTAGCGTCACCCGATTGTTCGGCTGAGGAACTTCCAGGAATCGTACGTCGTGCGTCGTGCGTCGGAGGCTGCGGAGAAACTCGTTGGCTTTTGGCGCGAGGTCGCGCCCGACTTTGATCAACGGGACAATCTGCCAATCTTCGGGCAGCGTGGCATCGAGGGCGGCGAGCGCGTAGGAGATCCCGCCCCATTCTTGCACGGCGGGTTGGGCGGGATCGCGGCCGTAAATCGTGTCCCACACCATGGACCCGATGACGCCGAGTCGCTTCAGCGCAGTCCCCAATGTTTTTGGATGAAGACCGCTGCCGCGCCGAACACGCCCGCGGTGCCGGGGAGTGTGCCCGGGACGATCTTGCAGGCTTCCCACGCCGGCTTGAACGCGCGGCGCTTGACCTCGCTGCGCAGCGGATTGAAGAGCTTGTCCCCCGCCTGCGTGACGCCGCCGCAGATCACGACGACCTCCGGGTTGAAAATGTTCAGGAAGCTCGCTACCGCCGCGCCGAGCAGCGACGCGGTCTCGCGCACGACCTCGAGCGCCCATTCGTCGGCGTCGTTTGCGGCTTCGTACACGATCTGCGCGCTTATTTTTGAGAGGTCGCCCTTCACGTACTGCGACAGCGACGTCTCGACCCCCGATTCGATACCTTCGATCGCACGCTCCGCGATCGCCGGGCCTGACGCGTACGCCTCGATGCAGCCGTAGTTGCCGCATTTGCAGCGGCGTCCGTTGGCATCGATCGTGACGTGGCCGAATTCGCCGGCGACGTCGGTCACGCCGTGGTAAATCTCACCGTCGATGACGATGCCGCCCCCAATCCCCGTGCCGAGCGTGAGACCGATGACGTAGTTCGCGCCGCGCGCCGCGCCGCGCCACCATTCGCCGAAAATCGCGCAGTTCGCGTCGTTGTCGAGCGTGGCCGGAAGACCGAGCCCCTCGCCGACGCGATCGCGCAACGGCATGTTGGTCCAGCCGAGATTGGGTGTGAGCAGCACGACGCCGGTCTTGGTATTGAGCGGTCCAGGCGAGCCGATGCCGACGCCTTCGACCTTCTTACCGGACTCCGCAATCGATGCCTTGGCAAGCTTGATGATGCGAGAGGTGACGACATCCGCACCCTGCGCCGCGAGCGTCGGCTCCGAAACGACGCCATGAATCTCCGAGCCGTCCTCGGCGAGGACCCCGGCGACGAGATTCGTTCCCCCAACGTCAACTCCGACGACGTAGCGCACCAAGATCCTCGATCGCTCGGGTCACAGCTTCAACCGTGAGTTCACGCATACAGCGGTGATGTCCCAACGGACACCGCTGCGGCCCGTGTGGCGAGCAGGGCCGGCACTGCAGCCCGTCGAGCCCCAGCGCGACGTCTCCCGCGCGGAGCGGCCCAAACCCGAATTCCGTCACGGTGGGGCCGAACAGTGCGACGATCCGCGTCCCCATCGCCGTCGCCAGATGCAGCGGTGCGCTGTCGTTCGTCACCAGCAGCGCGGCCCGCGCGATGAGCGCCGCTGACTGGCGGAGGGTGAGCTGTCCGCACGTGCTTGTCGCCACAACGCGCTGTGCCGCCGCCACTGCCGCCACGATCTGCGATCCCTCGTCGGCGTCGGCCGGACCGCCCACGACCACCACCGGCATACCCTTGGCCGCTAACCGGTGCGCCAGCTCCGGATAATACGGCCACCTCTTGCTCCCCCAAATGGAGCCCGGCGCCAATGCCACGAACGGCACACCGCCGTCGAGGCCGATCTCCGCCAGCACGTCAGCTACGACCCGCTCGTCCTCTGCCGTGGGCCGCAGGTGGGGAGGATAGGCGCCCGGAGCCTCGTCCGCGAGGGCCAAAAGTCGGTCGCTCTCATGGCCTAGAGCTGGCTTTGGGCGAGCGACTGTATAGAGGAAGGACCATCTGCCCGAAAACCCGATCCGGGAGGGAATCCGCGCCAGCACACTGAGCGCAGCAGTACGTAACGAGCGATGGGGCAGGTAGGCACGCTTGTACTGCTCGGCCCTCAGCCGCCGCGCGAGTTTCCGGAGGCCCGTCCAGCCACGGTCGCCGCCGCGCTTGTCGTAGGCGATCACGTTCCGGACCGACGGGTGCGTTTCGAGCAGCGGCGCCGCGAGCGGCGTCGTCACCACGTCGACCGGACCATGATGGGCCGCGACGGCGGAAAGCAGCGGCGTCGTCAGCACGACGTCGCCCAGGAATGCGGTTTGAACGACGAGGGTGGCCGAGCTCAAGGGAGCTCAGCCACGGCCCAGACTCGTGTCACCGACCGGTTGCTCTCGGCGTGGTACTCGACGACGGCAGGAGCTGGCGCTCCAGGAACGCCGCCGCCGCCTTGTCGACCGCCAGAATGTTCGCATACCGCAGGAAATGATGCGTATCGTCCGGAATCACCAAAGTCTCGAACGGGACCTTGGCTGCCGCGAGGCGTCGGACGAGGTCGGTGCTCTGTGAGAATCGTACGTTGCGATCGTCATCGCCATGAATCAACAGTACGGGTGATCGCCAGCTGGCCACCGAAGAAACCGGTGACGAGTGCCATGCGGTGGCGACTGCCGAGTCAGCGTCGGGAGCCTGCTCATAACGCTGGCGGTCGAATGCTCGCGAATAGGCCGACCAGTCGTGCACACCGTGGATATCGACACCGGCGGCGAACAGATCGGAGTTGCGCGCCAGCGCCAACGCGGTCAGGTAGCCGCCGTACGACCCGCCATAGATGCCGACCCGACTCGCGTCCACGCGCGGCAGCGAACGGAGATAGGCGGCCGCGGCCTGGATGTCGCGATACTCGGCGGCGCCGTGCGCGCCTGAGCTGGGGGGTTGGTGAAAATCGTAGCCGTAGCCGATCCCCAACCGGTAATTCACCGCCAAGACGATGAATCCGCGGCTCGCGAGATACTGATTGAGCGCGTACGCGTTGGAGTAATAGTCCGAGTAGTGCCAACCGAGCAGCATTTGCCGCGGTGGTCCGCCATGGACGTAGACGATGGCGGGCTTGCGGGCACCCCCACCCCCTGTGCTCGATTCGAACAGCTGCCCATGAATCGTCACGCCATCGGCGGAGCGGAAGACAACCTGCCGCGGAGTGACGAGGCCCGAGGGGAAGTCGCCAGGAAGGTGATCGGCCGCGATCGTATGACTCGGGCCGCGGGCGGAGGGGGAGCCAAACGCCTTGGTCGTCGGCAACGGTGGGCGCTGCGGTGTGGCGCTGATGAAGACGAGCGTCGTACCATCGCCGGTGATCGTCGGCGCCCATTCCAGCCCGTTGCCGGGTGTCAGCACTTCGGGGGCGGCGCGATCGACGGGAACGCGCACGACATGACGTCGATCGATATCGAGCGAGTCGCTCCCCATGTTGCCCGCGAACACGAGCCACTTGCCGTCGCTGCTGAGTGAAATGTGCTCGGCCATGTACCGGCCGGGCGTCAACAGCAGCGCTTGTCCGCCGGTTGCTGGAATCGAATACAGGTGGGGCCAACCATCCTGATATGAAAGGAAGACAATGCGCTCGTTCGCGCCCCACCCGAGGTTTGTGCCCCCGTCGGTGGTCGGCGCCGAGCCGGCGAGCGTCTCGGGCGATTTCCAGAGTCGCTCGGCTACGCCGCTCGTTGCATCGGCGGTCCAGATCTCCCACGGATTGGGCCGCGGGGGGAGCAAGGAATCCGGCGCGCCGCCGGCGCCTGGCAGCCGGACGAACGCAATCCGTTTCCCATCAGGCGACCAGCGCGGCGATCGATCACGGGCGAACGCCGGCCCGAGCCAAGTGACCGGCGTGCTGTCATTCGTATACACGCCGATGAAGGCGTGATCGCCGCGGTTCGCGACAAACGCGAGCCGCGAACCGTCCGGCGACCAGCGCGGGTCGCCGACTTCGCCGCGCACCGTGAACAGTTGTTTGCCTGGAGTGGATCCGTCGATCGGCGCGGTCCAGATCTGGCCACCTTTGACGAACGCGACCACTTCGCCGCGCGGCGAAACGACGGGCTCATCGCCGTCGGCAATGGCTTTCGCATCGCCGCCGTCGAACGGCACGCTGAAGATCTGGACCTTGGGCGGCGTAGGATTCGAGCCGACGTTTACCGGGAGCGCGTCATCCCAATTCGACCCGTGATCGCCGCCGCGAACGTAGACGACCCATCGTCCGTTCGCCGACACCGTGACGCTGCTCAGCTCCTGCCCGTCATCCCGGTCGTAGTGCGTGAGCTGGCGCGCCGAGAACGCGGGCCCTTCGGCGACGAAGATGTTGCGCCGGCCTTGCTCGTTGAACGCCCATGCGATGCGCTCCCCCCCTCCGCTGGCGCTGGCGGTCAGCTCGGTCGGGTACGGGTAGGAACGCACTTGCTCCAGCGTGAACCCCGCCGTGCGCGAGGCTTGAGCAACCGCGGACGACGAAAGCACGCCGAGAGCCGCTGCGAGGATTGCGCTGCGCATGAGACCTCCTAGTCGACCTGGAGCACTGCGAGAAATGCCTCCTGCGGAATCTCCACCGTCCCCACCTGCTTCATCCGTTTCTTTCCCTCACGCTGCTTCTCCAGCAGTTTCCGCTTGCGGGTCACGTCGCCGCCGTAGCACTTGGCCGTGACGTTCTTGCGCAGCGGGCGAATCGACTCGCGCGCGATCACCTTGGTGCCGATCGCCGCTTGGATCACCACTTCGAACAGTTGCCGCGGAATGAGCTCCTTGAGCTTCTCGGCGATCTTGCGGCCCCATTCGTAGGCCTTGTCCCGATGAATGATCACGCTGAACGCGTCCACCGCCTCGCCGTTGAGCAGCATATCGAGCTTCACGAGCTCGCCGGGGCGGTAGGCAAGAAACTCGTAATCGAGTGACGCGTAGCCCCGGGAGATCGTTTTCAGCTTGTCGTAGAAATCAAGAATGATCTCCGCCAGCGGAAATTCCCAGTCGAATTCGACGCGTGTGGGATCGAGGTACTGCATGCCGCGGTACACGCCGCGGCGCTCCTGACCGAGCTGCATGATACCGCCGATATACTCGGCCGGCGCGAAGATTCGCGCCTTCACGTACGGCTCTTCGATCCGGTCCACCGTGGAGCCATGCGGCAACAGGCTCGGATTCTCGACCAGCTCCATTGTACCATCGGTTCGATAGACGTGATACTCGACGTTCGGGACCGTACTGATCAAATCGAGATCGAACTCGCGCTCCAGGCGCTCGCGCACGATCTCCATGTGCAGCAAACCGAGGAAGCCGCAGCGGAAGCCAAAGCCCAGCGCCACCGACGTCTCCGGCTCATAGTGCAGCGAGGCGTCATTCAGCTGCAGCTTGGCGAGGGCGTCCCGCAGCTCCTCGTACTGCTCGGCGTTGGTGGGGTAGAGGCCCGCGAACACCATGGACTGGATGTCGCGGTAGCCCGGCAGCAGGTCGACGCCGCGATGCTCCGCATCGAGCACGGTGTCACCGGGCCGGGTCTCGCGCACGCCACGCACGTTGGCGACGACGTAGCCGACTTCGCCGGCCTCGAGCTGTTCTGCCGGCTTGTGCCCCAGCTGGAGATAGCCGACTTCGTCGACTTCGTAGACGTCGTCACGGTGCGCGCCGAAGGCGATCTTCATCCCCCGTTTGATCACGCCGTCCACGACGCGGATCGAGGGGATCGCGCCGCGATAGCGGTCGTAGTAGGAGTCGAAGATCAAGGCGCGCACGGGGGCTTCGTGATTGCCGCGGGGCGGCGGAACGCGGGCGACCACGGCCTCCAGCAGCTCCGGGACACCCCGCCCCTCTTTGGCCGAGATCCGCAGGATCTCCTCGGGCTTGATGCCGATGAGGTCGTGGATTTCGTGCGCCCGCTTGTCCGGCTCGGCGCCAGGCAGATCGATTTTGTTGAGGACGGGTATGATTTCCAGGCCCGCATCCATCGCGAGCAGCAGATTGGACAGTGTCTGAGCCTGAATTCCCTGGGATGCATCCACGACCAGAATTGCGCCTTCGCAGGCGGCCAACGACCGTGACACCTCGTAGGTGAAGTCGACGTGGCCAGGAGTGTCGATGAGATTGAGCTCGTAGAGCTGCCCGCTCTTGGCGTGGTAGCTCAGCCGGACGGCATTCAGCTTGATCGTGATGCCGCGCTCGCGCTCCAGGTCCATCGTATCGAGCACCTGATCGCGCATGAGCCGCTTGTCGAGCGTACCGGTCAACTCGATAAGTCGGTCGGCAAGTGTAGATTTGCCGTGGTCGATGTGGGCGACAATGCAGAAATTCCTGATGTGGTCTTGACGCATCGCGCGGAAATATAGCCTCCATGCTCCCCGTCACCGGATGGTTTGATCCCTCGCCCAAAGGCGGCGCGCTCCGTCTTGCGGCGAACAGTTATCTGCCCGCAAAGGGTGACCCGGCGGTGCGAGTGCCGGGCCTCCGTCGCGGCGACCTGATCGTCCTCGAAAACGGTCGCGTGACGACGGTCAACGGTCTCCCGGCGTCGCAGCTCGACGGGCGTCCGGAATTCGCATCGCTCGGCGCCGTCCATCCCAGCCGGCCGCTGACCCTCGAGACGCCACGTGCCTCCAGCCCACGGACCGCGGATATCCAGCGCGTCGTCGATCTCATCTGCCCGTTTGGCTTCGGGCAGCGTGCGCTCATCGTCTCGCCTCCCAAAGCGGGGAAGACGATGATGCTCCAGGCGATTGCGGAAGCGGTGGCCGAGAATCATCCCCAAGCGCTGTTGCTGGTTCTACTCGTCGACGAGCGGCCCGAGGAGGTCACGGAGATGGTGGATTGGGGCAGGGGCGAGGTCGTCGCCTCGAGCTTCGACCTGCCGCACGAGCGCCACGTGGCCGCGGCGGAAATGGTGTTCGATCACGCCCGCCGCCAAGTGGAGCTCGGCCGGGATGCCGTCATCGTGCTCGACTCACTCACGCGGCTCGCGCGCTCCCACAACACCACGGGGCGGGGGAGTGGCCGCACGATGTCGGGCGGGCTCGATGCCAATGCGTTGGCCAAGCCGAAGGCCCTGTTCGGCGCGGCGCGCGCCGTACCTCAGGGTGGATCGTTGACCGTGATTGCGACGGCCCTCGTCGAAACCGAAAGCCGGATGGACGACATCATCTTCGAGGAGTTCAAGGGAACAGGGAACGCCGAGCTGCGGCTATCGCGCGCGCTCGCCGACCGGCGGATCTATCCGGCGGTCGACATCGCCGCGAGCGGGACCCGGCGCGAGGAGCTCCTCGGCGATGCCAAGACAATCGAGGCCAAGCAAAAACTCCGGCGGGGTTTGGTGGATCTCCCGCCGGAGCAAGCCATGCACAGTCTCTTGCAACTAATGAAGCGCGCTAAGACGAACGCCGAGTTGTTGAGCGTTTAGTGCTCTCACGCCGCACGCCGATGACGTGGCCACTCGCGGCATTCACCTGGACGTCAGTCAAACCGGGCCGGCCTTTCCGTTGAACCTTGAACGTATACACGAGTCGGGTTTTCATCTTCGCGAGCGTAACGCCCTGGACGTCGCCGGGGACGCGCTTGAGCGCAATCGCCCTGGCCGAGTCTTCGCTGATTTTCGCTTTGGCAACGAGGCTGTCAGGAACGTTGCGATCCTGAGCCGCGAGATTTCCGGCGGCGAGGGAGAAGGCGGCCGCCAGCATGAGTGAGGTAAGCAGGCGCATATTTCAGGCTCCTGAGAAGGTGGTCGTCGCTTGTTGAGACCATGCAATAGCCGCAGCCGTCACCGCAGCCGGAAGTCCGCACCCCTGATCGCGACAAGCAGGGTGGGCACGGCAAACAAGGTGATCGGCGTCGAGAGGACTAAGCCGCCGATGACGGCCAGCGCCAGCGGCCGCTGCAGCTCGCTGCCCGCGCCGATGCCCAGCGCCAGCGGCAGCAAGCCGAACAGCGTGCACAGCGTGGTCATCAGGATGGGCCGGAGCCGAACCCGCGCCGCTTCCCGAATCGCCACTTCCAGCGGCACCCCCTCGCCCCGCATCCGCAGGCGCGTGAAGTCGAGCAGGATGATGCCGTTCTTGACGATCAGTCCGACGAGCAAGATCAGCCCCATGAATGAGGCGACGTTCAGCGCCGTCTTGGTGAGCAGCAACAGGACGAGCGCGCCGACGAACGAGACAGGGGCGACGAGCAGCACGACGAGCGGCTCGACGAACGACTCGAACTGAACGACCATCACCGCGCTGACGCTCACCGCCGCGAGGAAGAGCACGAGGAGCAGCGCCCGAAAGGCTTGCTGCTGGCTCTCGTACTGCCCACCGAGGGCGAGTCGGATGCCCGGCGGTGGGGGCGCCGCCGCCAACACCCGGCGGACGTCCGTCATCACTCCACCGAGCGAGCGCCCGCTGACGTCGGCCGTCATGGCGATCATCTGCTGTTGATTTTCGCGCTCGAGACTCATGCGCGACTCGGCCGGCGTGAACGTGGCGACGCTGCCGAGTGGTGTGCTGCCCGTGATCGGCAGCGCGCGGAGGCGCAACGGATCGAAGCGCACGGAGTCGGGCGCCCGCACGCGCACCGCGACGGGTCGGTCCCCACTCCGGATCTCGCCCGCGTGCGTACCGAGCAGCGCGCCGCTCACCACATCGCCGATCTCCTGCGGCGTCAGACCGACGCGACCCGCCTCCGCCTGATTCACGCGCATCAAGAGCTCGGGCGACGGCTCGCTCACCCCGTTGTACAAGTCCGCCAGCCCCGCGACGCTGTCGAGGCCCGGTTCCAGCCGGCGCGCATAGGCTTCGAGCGAGTCCAGCCGTTCCCCGAACAGTTTGATCTCGACCGGCCTCGCGGCGCCCGCGAGGTCATTGATGACGTCCGAAAGAATCTGCACGAACTCGATGTGCAGCCGCGGCACGGCTTCGGTGACTTCGTCGCGCACATCGTCCATGACGGCGAAAATGTCCCGTGAACGCGCACTGGGCGGTTTGAGCCGGGCCACGATATCGCCCGTATTCTGCGACGTGGCGAACAGCCCCAGCTCGGCGCCGGTGCGGCGGGACGTCGCTTCGATTTCCGGCGTCGCCGCCAGGACTCGCTCGGCGATGCCCACCTCCCGATCGGTCTCGCTCAGCGCCGTACCACCGGGCGTGAAGTAGTCGAGCACGAAGGCTCCCTCGTCCATCTCGGGGAGAAAGCCGGTTTCGACCAGACGCCACAGTCCGATGCCGACGACGACGAGTGCGACCGCCGCGATGACGATCCGGCGCGTATGCCGCAGCACCGATCTCAAAGCCCCTTCATAGCGGTCGCCCAGGGTATCCAGTGCCGCCTGCGCTCTCGCGAGCGGCCCGGCGCGTGTCGGCTCGACTTCATGCGCAGTCACGAACTGCTCGGCCAGCAGCGGGATGATCGTGAGGGCGAGGATCAACGAAACGAGCACGGCGACCGTCAGCGTGGTTGCCAGGGCGGCGAAGAACTGGCCGACGACTCCCTGTAAGAGACCGAGCGGCAGAAACACGACCACCGTCGTGAGCGTGGACGTCGTGACCGGCCAGATGAGCTCCTGCACCGCGCTCCGAATCGCTTGTTCCCGATCTCCCGTCAGCCGCAGGTGACGGGCGATGTTCTCAGTGATGACCACCGCGTCGTCAATGACCAGGCCGATCGCGATAGCCATTGCACCCAGCGTCATCAGGTTGAAGGTCTGACCGAGCATCCGCATGACGAACACCGTGATGGCGAGCGTGAGCGGAATAGAGGTCGCACTGATGGCGGTAATTCGGCCGTGCCGCAGAAACGCGAGTAGGACCAGCACCGCCAGCGCGGCGCCGACGAGCATCGCGTCGCGCACGGAATGGACCGCGGCGCGAACGAGCTCGGCTTGATCGTAAACCGGCTTGAGGTGAACGCCCGGCGGAAGCGTAGGGGCGATCGCGGCCATGATCCGCGCGACGCTGTCGGCGATGGCCACGCTGTTGCCGCCCAACTGGCGCGTGATGTTGATGAGCGCAGCCGGCCGGCCGTCGCCGGCGATGATGCGCACATGGTCTTCGGTCCCGATCTGGACGGTGGCCACATCCCGCACGTGCAATCCACCACGCACGACCACGTCGCCGATGTCGGCCACGGCGTGCGCTTCCTGGTCCGTGACGATCAGATATTGCCGGTAGTCCTGGGCGACGCGACCGACGGCCTGAACGGTGATGGCCCGCCGGATCGCGTCGGCGAGCTCGCCATACGAGATGCCATGCGCGATCAGCCGGGCGGGATCGGCGATCACCTCGATCTCGCGCACGTCCGAGCCCTGGACGTCCACCCGGCCCACGCCGGGCACGCGCGAGATCAGCGGCTTGATGTCGTAGCGCGCGAGGTCATAGAGCGTTGCCGGTTCGCCGCCTTCGACGTTGTACGAAAGCACCGGAAAGAGGGACGGCGTCAGCTGCTCCACCTCCACGTCCAGATCGGTCGGCAACGAGCCCTGGATCTGATTGACGCGCGCGCGCACGAGCTGCAGCGCGCGATCCATGTCGGTGCCGGGGGCGAAGGTCACGGAGATCTCGGTTGCGCCGCGAATGGTGTGCGAGCGCACGCGGATGACGCCGGGAACGATGCTGACCGCTTCCTCCAACGGGCGGGTGACGCTGAAGACGATTTGCCGAGCGCCCAGCGTGGACCCCTGCGCGACGATGGTGATGCGCGAAAACCGTAGCTCAGGGTAGATGGCGGAAGGGAGCCGCAGTGCGGCCCAGATCCCGGCCGCACTGACGATGCCGACGACGAGATAGACGAACCGCCGCTGGCGGCTGAGCAGCTCGAAGAGCGTCACGGATGGTCGAGCTGGACCTTTGCGCTGTCGGTCACCCCATAGGCACCGGTCGTGACGACGCGCTCACCGGCGGCAAGCCCCTGCAGGATTTCCGCGCGCGCCTCAGAGCGACCGCCGACGACGACGGGGCGAGCGCGAGCGATGCCCGCCGAGTCGACGACGAACACGCGGAATCCCTCGCCCTCGGGGACGAGCGCCTCGACCGGCACGGTGATGGCCCCCGGGTGGACGCCGGTCACGATGCGCCCGAACACCGATTCGCCGATTCGCAGCACGCGCGTGGCTCGACCAACCCGTGCCCGGACCGCGACCGCGCGTGATGCCGAGTCCACGGCGACCGCTACACTGACGACGGTTGCCGTGCCAAGCGGTTCCGTTCGGGAGCCCTCGCCGGCGCTCAAGGAGAGCGTGTCGCCCGCGTGAATCCCTCCCGCCTCGCCGGGCGAAACATTGAAGAGGATATCGAGTGCCGTGGGGTCGGCCACCTCGACGACCGCCTGGCTCTGATCGACCGAAGCGCCGAGCACCGCCGTCATGCGCGTCACGATACCGCCCAGCGGCGCCCGCAAGGTCGCGAGCTCCTGCGCGCGCCTGGCGGTGACCTCCGCCGCCCGTGCCGCGGCGAGATCGGCGGCGGCCTGGTCGGCCTCCTTTTGCGAAAGGATGCCCGCCTGGGCGAGTCGCGCGGCACGCGCGGAGTTCCGCTCCGCGTTGGCCAGCGTGGCGGCGGCGCTCTGCGCCGCCGCATCGAACGGCGCACGCTCGAACTCGACCAGCGAGTCCCCCTTCGCAACCCGCTGGCCCGCGACGACAAAGATGCCGGCCACACGCGTGGGGCCTGGCGCCGCGAGGGCCGCATAGCGACCCGGTCGTGCGCTCACCATCCCGATGGCGCTCACGGTCTGGTGAAACGGTTCGCGGGCGGCGAGCGCAGTCCGGACGCCGACGAGTCCCGCCGCTTCGTTGGCCTGTTTCGCCTCGCTCCTGCAGCTCAGCGCGAGAAGGACGAGCGCCGCTAGCGACTTCCACGGACGTGTCATGGCTGACCTGATGTTGCCGTAAGCCAACGCAGCGTGCGCAGCGCGGCGTCGGCGGCGGCGAGATCGTCGATGTAGCGCGCGAGAATTTCGCGCGCGTTCCGTTGTGCTTCGAGCACGTTGGCCAGGGCGACTGCGCCTTCACCGTAGGCCTGCAGCGACATGGCGGCGATGCGATTGGCGCTCGCGACGAGCTGCGAGGATCGCCGCACGCGATCACCCGCAGCGATCAGCTCTCGGCGCGCGCGTGCCACCGCGGCGTTGGTCTCGCGGCGCGTCAGATCCAGCTCCACGCGCGCGCGGTCCCGCTCCGCGATGGCGCGGGTCACTTCGCCGCCGCTCCAGTTGAACAGCGGAAAAGGAAGCGAGAATCCGATCACCGGGAGCACTTGGTTGGGGTTCGGGCTCGTCGGATCTCCCTTGTCGAAACCGAACTCGAAGCTTGGCGCGAAACGGCTGGCGCGGGTGAACGTCAGCGAACGTTCGGCGGAGCGCAAGCGCGCCGTCGCCGCCGCAACCGGCAGATACTCACCGGGTGGGGGGCTCACCGGCAATGCCGCGGTGTCTTTCGCCGCCGCGAGCGAATCGGCGAGCGCGATCGCGGTACTGTCGCCGCTCAGTCCCATCTGTAGCTGCACGGAGAGCAGCGTCCCCAGCGCGGTCAGCGAGTCATCGATGGCGATATTCTGCAGCTGGCCCGCATTCACAGCCGCGAGCCGCACGTCCAGCTCGCTCACGTCGCCGACGTCGCGGCGCAGCTGGGCGATTTTCAGCAGGCTGTCGGCATCGTCCGCCGTGCGGTGCGACAGTCGGGCGTGCATGCCCGCGGCCAGTGCGCGGGTGTACGTGGTGTCGACATCGAACAGAATCGCCGCGCGGTCATACGCGAATTGATAGCGGGCGGCGTCGCGGGCGGCCTCCGCCGCTCCGATGCGCGGCGCCCGCAGCCACGGCAGGTCCAGTGGCAGATCGCCGAGCGCATGGTAGTTGGGGGTGTCCTTGCTATAACTGCCCGACACCGTGGGATTGGGAAACGCCCGGGCGGTTCGCACCGCCCCCAGCGCCGCGGTGGTATCCGCGCGACCCAGCGCCACGCGCGCGCCACGCGTAAGCGCGGCGGCAGCGGCATCGGCGCGCGTCACGGGCTGTTGAACGAGCAATGCCAGTAGCAACCGCAGCATGGCGGGAAACTAGTCTGGCGACCTTACAGGATGCTTACAACCCCGGTGGGAAATCGATCTGGACACGCGTGCCGGAGGAGTCGGAGGAGACCGAGATCCGGGCGTTGTGGAGGTCGGCGATCCAGCGCGCGATCGGAAGACCAAGCCCGGAGCCCTCTGCCTGGCTGCGCGCGCTGTCACCCCGATAGAAGCGCTCGAAAATCCGGGGCAATTCCTGGGCGGAAATGCCAACGCCGCTGTCGGACACAATCACGGAGCGCTTGCCGTCGCGAGCTGTAACGTCGAGCCGTACGCGCCCACTCTGCGGGGTGTACTTGATCGCGTTGTCCAGCACGATGAGCAGCAGCCGCTCGACGAGCTCCGGGTCGCCAAGAATCCGTGCCTCTTCAAACGATCCTACGACCAACGACACTCCCTTGCGCTCGGCGAGCGCGCGGGCGGCGGCGACCGCGTGTGAAGCGACGTCGTCCAGATAGAGAGCGCCCCGCACCACGCGGCGCTCTCCGGCGTCGGCATGCGCCAGCATGAGGAGGTCGCCGACAATCCCGCCCAGTCGATCCGCTTCCCGTTCGATGGCCTGAAAGGCGGCGGCATCGCCCGCCGGGTCACGCGGCTGGGCGAGCGCAACCTCCGTTCGCGTGCGCAGCAGGGTGACCGGCGTGCGCAGCTCATGCGCGGCGTCCGCCATGAAGCGCCGCATCTGCTCCATCGAGCGCTCGACTGGAACGGTGGACTGACGGGCCAGCAAGGAGCCGCCGGCGATTACGAGAATCAGCGCGCCCAGCGTCGCCGCGCCGAATGTGCCGATCAGCCATGCGTACTGATCCGCGATCTGGGGCCGCTCGGCAACCGCCGCCGCCACGTACGACGTGCCTGAGGGAGTCGTGAATCGCTCGGCATGGAGCCGGAATTGCCCGCCGTCGGGTGCCTGGCGCTGGAGGTTCACGCGACCCGCCACCGCCGCGCCGCGCGCCGCGGTGTCTATCCAGGCGGCGACCTGCGCGGGCGTGAGTGCCTTGCCCGTCGCATCGAAGAGGTACAGCGAGCGATCGGGGATCTGCAGCTCTTCGACCGCATCCGCCGGGCGGCCCGCGGCGCGCTCCGCCTCGAGCTGGGCGGTCGCGGTCTTCACCGCCGCGGTCGCCGCGATCAATGAGGCGTCCAGGCGCCTGGCGACCTGTACGCCAATGGCCACGAAGACGCCGGCGCCGAGCAACAGCAGAATGATGGCTAATGTGGCGGCGTACCAGAGCGTCAGCCGGACCCGCAGCCGTCCCAGCGTCACGGGAGCGCTCTCCCTGCCTTCCCCGCCGTCCCCTCGATCCGGTAGCCGGCGCCGCGGACTGTCACAATGAGCTTCGGCTCGAACCCATCATCGATCTTGCTGCGCAACCGGCGGACCAGGACCTCCAACACGTTCGCGAACGGATCGTGATTGTCGTCCCAGATGTGCGCTGTAATCGCGCCGCGGTCGACGACCTGGCCCGAATGCCGTAGCAGGAGCTCCAGCAACGCAAACTCCTTCGCGGTCAGCGCGATGGGACGGCCAGCGCGTCGTACCACGCGTGCTCCCACGTCCATTTCGAGATCCGCCACACGCAGGATGGCCGGTGTGACTGCCAGCGCGCGCCGGCGCGCGAGGGCCTGCAGGCGCGCGACCAGCTCTCGAAACGCGAATGGCTTGGTGAGGTAGTCGTCTGCACCGGCGGTCAAGCCGCGCACCCGATCGTCCACGGCGTCCAGCGCGGTCAGCATGAGTACGGGAGTGTCGACGGCGTTGCGGCGCAACTGCGCGCACAGGTCGAATCCGGTTCCCCCCGGCAGGCGGACGTCGAGAATGATGACGTCGTAGTCGCCTGCCTGCGCGCGCGCCTGTCCAGCAGCAAAGGTCGTCGCGACCGTCGGGTCGATGCGGTGCTCGCGCAGGCCGTCGCGCAGTAATCCGGCCAGCTCCGGGTCGTCCTCGACGATCAGCACTCTCACGCAGTCAAGATGCGCAAATGCGCGACGGCGGCGCCAGAGGCGCGGTTGGTAGGCTACTTGCTGCCGACGATGGTGCGGTAGCTGTCGGGATTCCATTTCGGGCGCTCGGCGGCATTCGCCACTTCCGCGCCGAGATAGAAGATGAGCTGCGCGACGCGCGACTCCTTTTCGGTGTCGATCTTATCCGGGGAGTCGCCGACCTGGTGGTAGTCTTCGTGGGTGCCGCTGAAAAAGAAGAGGATCGGCACGCCCTTCTTTGCGAAGTTGTAGTGATCGGACCGGAAGTAGAAGTTCTCCTGGGGCCAGATGTCGTCGATCGGCCGCATGTTCAGCTCGGGGTGGGCTGCGCCGACGCGGTTCAACGTCGCCCCGAGGTCTGAGTGCTCCTTGCCGATCGCGACGATCGTGTCGCGCCAGTTGCGCCCGATCATGTCGATGTTGAGATCGGCGACGATTTTGCCGATGGGGACGGCGGGATGGTTGGAGAAGTACTCGCTTCCCCACAGGCCTTTCTCCTCGCCACTCACGTTCAAGAAAATGAGCGAGCGCTTTGGCCGCGGGTTCATGGTGGCGAATGCTTCGGCGATTCCCACCACCGCCACCGTTCCCGAGCCATCGTCATCGGCGCCATTGCAAATAGAGTCCGCGCCTCGAGCGCGGCAGCCGCCACTGCCACGTGGTCCCGCCACCCCGATGTGGTCCATGTGCGCACTAAACACCACGTATTCGTTCTTGAGAGTTGGATCGGAGCCCTCGAGGATGGCGACGACATTCGGCGCGGAGCTCTTCGCAACTGTCCGCAGGCGCGCATGGACGTGGAACAGCGCATTACCCAGCGCTCTTGCCTGGAACACGGTGGACGATTGGGCAGCGGCGAGATCACCCCCGAGCTTGGAGAGAAGCGGCGTCAGCGCGCCTTCGCGGATCGCCATCTGGAGAGGCACGCCGGCTGGGCGGTTGGGGTCGCGCACCTGCGGCGGCGCGGCTCGCTCGAGCGCTCGCGCCCAGAGCGAATCCGGCTGCCGGCTGACATAGACGACACCAGCTGGTTTCCAGCCAAAAATGCGTTGGCGCTCTCCCCGATTGCGAGGTCCCGCGGCAATGATCAGCATCTTGCCCGTCAGGTTCGCCGTGTCGGCGGACAGTGCACCCGAAAGCGGCCCCGCAATCAGCACCAGCGGCCCGGCGTAATCTCCGCTCTCGAACGTATTGTCGGCGAACCGGAACTCCACGCCATGCCGCAGGGTCACCTCGTCTCCCGTGCCGTGCACGAACGCTACCGAGCTCTCGGCGAGAACCTGCACGCGATCGAGTGAATACCTCTGAATGAACGTGCCACCGTCCCCGGCCGGCTTCAGGCTGAACCGCCGATACTCACCGGCGATGTAAGCCGCGGTTTTATCGAGCTCGGGGCTCGGGGTATCCCGGCCCTTCATCGAATCGTCGGCAATGATGTTGATGCGCCGGCGGATATCGTCAGGGGAAATCGTCTGAGCCGCCCGCTGAAGGGAGGTGGGCGATTGCGTAAGCATGACCAGCAGCAGCGCGACCACGAGCGAACCTCTGAGGGAGTGAGGAGAAGGCAAAAACTAACGCGCCCGACCGTGTGCGACTACGATCGGGCGCGTCAGGTTTCAGTCTGAACGTTCAGGGCTTGCGCCGCCGCACCTCAGGCTCGTTACGCGGCTTCGAGGACTCGCGTGGCGGATCGCGACTTGGTTCCGCCCGCGGCTGCGGCTGGCTGCGCGGTTCGTTCCGGGGCTCAGTCCGCGCCGGCTGACTCCGCGGCTCATTGTGCGGTTCGTTCCGCGGCTCGACGCGCCGTGGCTCCTCACGCCGAGGCTCATTTCGCGGCTCGACAGTCCGCGGTTCGATGCGCCGTGGCTCGTCGCGCCGAGGCTCCACCGCTCGCAGTCCAGGATTCCCTCGCGCCCGGTCCGACGGAGGGAGCACCATGGGCCGATCCGAAGACCTGCTGTCCTCGGGCCGCTCGCGGCGACCCGGATTGTCCGGGTGCTGCGGGTGATCCGGGTGATCCGGATGCTCACGCCGACCGCGATCGTCGTTGCCGTTGTTGCCGTTGTTGCCGTTGTTACCGTTGTTGCCGTTATTCCCGTTATTCCCGTTGTTCCCGTTGTTTCCATTGTTCCGGTTGTCGCCGGGACGATCGCGGCGATCGCGCACATTGGGAGGCGGGATGATGCCGAGGCCACCCAAGTCGCGGCCTGTTACCCCGCGGCGCCCATTGTCGTTGACCGGGCGTTCACGCTCGCGCGAGACGAAGCCCTCGCGGCTGGGCCGCTCCGATCCCCAATCCTTGAAGATGAAGCGCGGCTGCGGGCGGTAGGGGCGCACGAACACGACACGGCCGCCGCCATAGTAGCGATATGGATAGTACGAGGGATCGTCGTACACGAACATGCGGAAACGAACGCACGAGGTGTAGTACGGATCCCAGGAGGAATAGCTCACATAGCTGTGGCAGTCGTAGCACAGGAAGCGGGGATAGTCGTAGTGCTGACCGACGTTGTACGAGATGACGTCATAGTCCCAGTCCGAGTACCCCTCCGGGACGATGCGCTGAGCGAGATCGGTCATCGCGACGTATGGATCGCCACGGACACGGCCATCTGCGATGGAGCGATAATCCCAGTGATCGCCGCTCTCGATCTGGTCGTAGACGAATGCGTCTGCCGACGCGACCGCGAACAGGTAACCGACGCCGGGATAGTCGTCGATCGTGAAGGCATCGCTCCCCAACTCGCGGCCGTCGACCGCGAGGTCCCGGCCGCCACGCGCGAAGTTGTCTTCCCACGGATCGCGCGGGAACAACACACGCACACGACCGTCCGTATCCACACGGAAGATCGTGACATAGGCGTCCTGATCGAGGCGGAAAAACAGCCGCACGCGCTCACCGCGGGTATAAACGGCCGCGTCGCCGCGGTTGGCCCACAGCTCGATGCGCGGGCGGTAGAGACTCGGCGCCCGAACGGCCGGCGTGGACACGAAGCCCAAGCTGAGTAAAGCGATGGTTGTGAACATGAAGCCTCCCGGCCCCGCCTAGGGCAGAGACTATGCCACAGGCCGAATACGCCTAAATTATATTGCTATAATGACTTGGCTATGTCGCCATCCATCCCAGCTGTCCCACGGCAAGGACATTTCTTGGCTCAACGTCTAGATCTTCTCGATCCTGCGGAGGTTGCCCGCCTCGGCGGCATCGAAATCGTCGCCGAGGGGGTGGTGGAGGGTTTTCTGGCCGGCGTGCATCGATCCCCCTTCCGCGGATTCTCCGTCGAATTCACTGAGCATCGGGCGTACCAGGCGGGCGATGAGTTGCGGTATCTGGACTGGCGGATTCTGGGTCGCTCCGATCGGCTGTTCGTGAAGCAATTCGAAGAAGAAACCAATCTGCGCGCCATGGTCCTGGTCGATGTCAGTCGCTCGATGGCGTGGCAGGGGACGCCGGAACGTCTCACCAAACGCGCATATGCCGACCGGCTGGCCGCCGCGCTGGCGCTGATCCTGTTACGGCAGCGTGACGCGACGGGCCTCGTCACCTTCGACGACCAAGTCCGTCAAGTGATCCCCGCTCGCGTGAAGGCGGGTCAGTGGACGCGCATCGTGCGCGGCCTGCTGGACACGCCGGGCGGCCGGGGGACGGCGGCACATGCGGCGCTCCAGCGACTGACGGCGCTGCTGACGCGCCGCGGGATGATCGTGCTGCTCTCCGATCTCCTATTTGATCGAGAGTTGGCACTCGCCGCGCTGCGCTATTTGCGCCACCGCGGGCATCAAGTCGTCGTCTTTCATCTGATGGATCCAGCAGAAGTGGATCTCAGTGGTCCGCCGGAGGTGCGGTTCCGCGACCCTGAGTCGTCGGTGAGCGTCGTCGTGCGGCCCCGGGAGCTGGCGCGCGCCTACGCTGAGACGGTGCGGCGTGAAATCGCGGCGTGGCGGAAAGCCTGCCGCCGCCATGGTATCGGCTACCATCACGTACAGACCGACATGCCGTTTGGTCTCGCGCTGCGCCTGTTGACGTGAGCTTCCTTCATCCGCTGGCGCTGTTGGGGCTCGCTGCCGCGGCGATCCCGGCCCTGCTCCACCTCCTTCAGCGCCGCGTTCCCCCAGAGCTCGATTTTCCGCCTGTCCGTTACCTGAGCGCTGCCGAGCGGGAAAGCGCCCGACGGTTGAAGCTGCGGCACTTGCTCTTGTTGATTCTGCGGACCGCGTTGATCGTGGTGATCGTGCTTGCGGCGGCACGACCGCTCGTGCCGCTGCGAGGCGGCGGGGCCCATCAACCGACCGCGGCGGTCATCATACTCGACAACTCCCCGTCCTCCGGAGCGGTTGTGGACGGCGGCCTCGTGCTGGACCGGCTGCGCGTCACGGCACGTTCCTCGATCGCGCGGACCACCTCCGCCGATCGCCTGTGGCTGATGCTGTGCGACGGCGTGCTGCGTGGCGGCACTCGCGAAGCGCTGCTCGCGATCATCGACAGCACGCACAGTGGTTGGCAGCGGCTGGATCTCGTGCAGGCTGTCGAACGCGCCGCCCGCATGGTCGACGCGCAGCCGCTGCAGGCACGCGAAGTACACGTGCTGAGCGACTTGCAGCGTACCGCGCTCGTCTCAGGGCGCGCCGCTGTCCCACCAGGCGTGCGCGTTCTTGCCCTCGAACCCGGGCGCGCCGTCGCCAACCGGGGGATCGCGTCGGTCACGGTGTCGGAAGGCGCGGCGATCATTGTGCTCGGCGGCTCGGGAGCGGGCGGCAACGACTCCCCGCAACCGGTGCCCGTCACCATTCACATCGGCGGCGGGCGACGCGACCGCGGCGAAATCGCCGCGCGGGGTCTCGCGACACCGGGGTCGGCAGTCACGGTGTCTCTGCCGGCACAATCGCTGGCGCCGGGCTGGTGGCTGGGCGAGGCGGCACTTGAACCCGACGAGCTACGCGCCGACGATCGCCGACCCTTCACTTGGCGCGTTGCGCCACCGGCACGCGTTACGGCGACGTCGGGAGCGGGCTCGTTCGTCGCGGCTGCACTTGCGGTGCTGCAGGAGGGCCGCCGAGTGAGCGAGGGGCGGGATGTCGTGATCAGTGGCGGCGAGACCTCTCCCGCACCAGCAGGAGCTGCGATCGTGCAGCCGCCGGCTGACCTGGCGCTTGTCGGCCAGGCGAATCGCGCACTCGCGTCACGCGGAGTGCCCTGGCACTGGGGCCAGCTGGGCACTCCGGGCAGCATTACGGCACCGCAGGTCCCGGTTCTCGAGGCTACGCCGGTTGCGCGTCGCTACCGGCTCGAGGGGGGGTTGGGGGGAGGGCGAGGGGCTGGGGGCGCGGGCGTGTCAGACGACGTACTCGCGACGGTCAACGGCGAGCCATGGCTGGTTCGCTCCGGGAACGTCGTGTTGCTGGGGAGCCGGCTCGACACGGCTTGGACCGCATTGCCCACGGCGCCGGGGTTCGTGCCGTTCATCGACGCCCTCGTCAATCGAATCGCGATTGGGCAGGCAGAGGTGAGTTCTGCGGAAGGTGCGCCGCACGTCGAGTTCCGCACGCGCGGCGCTGACACAGTGGGCGCGACGGTGTTCGGGCCCGACCCACGCGAATCGGATCTCACGCCCGCTACGCCGGCGCTTGCGACCGCGGCATTCGGGGGAAGGGATCGCGCCGAGGTGCTGAGCGCCAACGACTTCGCCATCGAGCGGTTCTCGGGGACGCGGCGCGCGGATGCGAGCGTGCTGCTGCTCAGCCTCGCTTTGCTACTCGCGGCGACCGAGCTCGTGGTTGCCACGCGCACGCGCTGATGGCACTCGACTTCCTGCTCGAAAGGTTCCAGGAACTTCCCGCCACGCGCTCGCTCATCGAGCGGCTGCCAGCTCCCGGGGCGCGCGTTGGTGTGGGGGGGCTGCCCGGGTCAAGCCCGGCCGTGCTGATTTCCACGCTGGCTCGCCGGCTCCCGCAACGGGTGTTCGCCATCGTGGCGCCCACGCCCGGGGATGCCGAACGCTGGCTCGCAGATCTGCAGACCCTACTCGGATCTGACGTGACTGCGTTGTATCCGCAACGCGAATCGCTGGGTGCCGAAGAGCCGCACTACGAGCTCGCCGGCGAGCGCATCGAAACGATCGAGGCGCTGCTGCGCGGAGCCGTTCGCGTCCTGATCACGACCGCGCGAGCCACCGCTGAGCGGACCGCCGTCCCGGCTGCGCTCGAGCAGGCGCGCCTCGTAATCGAGGTCAGGAAAGAAGAAAGGAGTCTGTCCGGGACGGCTGAGCGACTGAATGGGATGGGATACGAGCGTGTGCCGACGGTGACGGAAGTCGCGCAGTACAGCGTCCGGGGCGGCATTCTGGACGTGTATGGCTTCGGGATGGCGACGCCCGCGCGGATCGAATGGTGGGGCGACGAGGTTGCGTCGGTGCGCAGCTTCGATCTGGACACCCAGCGGTCCGGGGAGGTCCTGAATCGTGTGACGATCCTCCCGGTGAAGTCCGAACAGCTCAAGACACCCGCTGCCCCGGGATCGCGCCGCAGCAACCTTCTCGAGCTGCTTCCCACCGACACGATCGTCGTGACGGATCAAGAGTCGGCCGTCGACCGGGAGGTGGAACGCGCCTGGGCGGATGCGGCCCATCATCTCGAAGTCGCGCGCCGCATGGGAGAGGAACCGCCGGCGCGTGAGGATTTGCTCGTGGATCCGGTGCAGTGGCGCGCGCGACTCCATACCCTCCCTCGCCTTGCGCTGTCCGACGCCGAGACGGAGCAGCGGTTCCCGCTCGCTCCGCCGGAGCATGTCGACCGCGACATGAAACGCCTTCGCCAGATTGTCGCCGAGCCACCGCCGACGGTGATTCTGTGCGACAACGAAGGCCAGCTCGAACGCCTGGAAGAACTGCTCGGCGCTGACCGGGCAACGCTCGTTGTGGGGGCGCTCGAGGGCGGATTCATCCTGCCGACGCTGCGCGTCCTGACCGATCACGAGATCTTCCGGCGCGCGCGGCGACTGCGGCGTCCACGTCGGTACCGCAGCGCGGTCACGACGGCCGCGTCCCGGCCGTTGACTCCCGGCGGGTATGTGGTGCACCTCGAGCATGGGATCGGCATCTACCGCGGTCTGCAGACCATCGCCGTCGGCTCGGATGGCGCCACACTCGAGGTTGCGGTGGTGGAGTACGAGGGGGGTGATCGCCTCAACGTTCCCCTCTACCGGATCGATCAGCTCGAGCCCTATCGCACCGCGGGAGATGGCGACGCGCCGCCGCCGCGTCTCCATCGCCTGGGCGCAACGACATGGCAGCGCCAGCGCGACAAGACGCGGGCCGCGATTCGGGCGATGGCGGCGGAGCTGCTGGACCTGTATGCGCGGCGTCAGCTCGCCCACGGGTATGCCTTCCCGCCCGATACGCCGTGGCAACGCGAGCTCGAGTCTGCCTTTCTCTATGAGGACACCCCCGACCAGCGGCGCGCGTCAGACGAGGTCAAGCGCGACATGGAGCGCGCCCGACCGATGGACCGCCTGCTCGTGGGGGATGTTGGCTATGGCAAGACCGAAGTGGCGGTGCGCGCCGCGTTCAAGGCGGTGCAGGCGGGCAAGCAGGTCGCGGTGCTCGTGCCCACCACGATTCTTGCCGAGCAGCACGGCCGTACATTCCGCGAGCGGCTGGCCGATTACCCGGTCCGCATCGAAGTCCTCTCACGTTTTCGTAGCGCAAAAGAGGCCGGGCCAATCGTCCAGCGCCTCACGGGCGGGGAGGTGGACGTCGTCATCGGCACCCACCGGCTGCTGTCCGCGGACGTCACGTTCAAGGATCTGGGGCTGCTGATTGTCGACGAGGAGCATCGCTTCGGCGTTCGACACAAAGAGCGTCTCAAGGCGCTGAAGCTGAGTGTCGATGTGTTGACGCTGACCGCGACACCGATTCCGCGAACGCTGCATCTCTCGCTGGCGGGGCTGCGCGATCTGACGCTGCTCGAGACCGCGCCCAAGGACCGCTCACCGGTTCTCACCTTCGTGGAGCCCTGGGACGATGCGCTGCTCGAGGAAGCAATGGCGCGCGAGCTCGACCGCGGCGGCCAGGTCTACTTCGTGCACAACCGGATCGAGACGATCGACACGATCGCCGCGCGGGTCGAGACGCTGGCACCGCGCGCGCGCTTCGCCGTCGCGCACGGGCAGATGCGCGAATCGGATCTCGAGGCCGTGATGGGGCGATTCGTGCGCGGCGAGGTGGACATTCTCGTGTCCACGATGATCGTTGAATCGGGGCTCGACGTGCCGAACGCCAACACCATGATTGTGGATCGCGCCGACCGGCTCGGGCTCGCGCAGCTCTACCAGCTGCGCGGACGCGTCGGGCGCAGCCATCGGCGCGCGTTCTGCTATTTGCTCGTGCCCGACCTCGTCGACGACCAGGCAGAGGAACGTTTGCAGGTGCTCGAGCATCACACTGATCTGGGATCCGGCTACCGGATTGCGCTGCGCGATCTCGAGCTGCGCGGAGCCGGGAACCTGCTGGGTGGCGAGCAGTCGGGGCACGTCCAGGCGGTTGGCTTCGACATGTATCTCCGGTGGCTGGAAGAGACAGTGCGCGGGCTGAAGAGCGGGGAGGGGGGACGGGGGGAGCGGGAAGAGTTCGCGCCTCCCGACGTGACATTGGACGCGCCGGCGCATTTGCCGGATGAATACGTCGCCGATGACGACACGAAGCTGGATTTCTACCGGCGGCTGGCGCGGGCGGAGCAACCAGGTGAGATTCAAGCCGTCCGCGACGAGCTGCGTGACCGTTTCGGGCCGTTGCCAGCCGACGCGGAGCGCCTGTTGCTGGTTGCCGAGCTGCGCGCACTGGGCGCGCGGGCGGGCTTGGAGACGGTCCTGATCAAGGGCGACGAGGCGCGGCTGACATTCCGGCGTGATGCAGCGCCGCGGCTGGCAGGCCTGCAGGTGGCGCTCGAAGCCGTGCAGTTCGAAGCGGATGTGCGGCGCGCGGTGCCGCTCTCCCTCAGGCTCCGCCGGCTCGGCGGAGAGTCGATCGGCCCCGGCCTCGTCCGGGCGCTCACGGCGGTACTCCGCGATCATCAGCGTAATTAGAGAAAGGAAACGGATGCGACGTTCGAGTCTGGTGTTCGCGGCGTTAACCCTCACGCTGGTGGGATGCGACGCGTGGCGCGACGCGTTCTCGTCGCGCGCCGATGTCGTGGCGCGTGCCAACGGCCAGACTTTGACGGTGGACCGGCTCGCCGGGTGGGCGGGTGTGAACCGAGATCTGCCGCTCGATCCGCAGACGCTCGGCCGCGTGTCGCACGCCTGGGTGGATTACACGCTCTTTGCGGAAGCGCTGGCGGGCGGAAAAGACCTCCACGATTCTGCGACCGCGGCGGCCACAATGTGGCCAATGGTGTCGCAGATCAAGTGGCAAAAGCTTCACAACCGCATCACCGCCCGTGAGAGTCTTACGCCGCAGCAGGTGGACTCGGCGTATCAGGCAGGCCAGGTCCGCGTGTTCCAGCATATTCTGTTTCAGGTGCCCCAGAACGCTGCGGACAGCATCGACAAGCGCAAACATCGCCAAGCCGAGCAGCTGCTGCCGCAGGCCCGCGCGGCCGGCGTGCGGTTTTCCCAGCTGGCCGCGCGGTACTCGGAAGATCCCAGCGCCAAGACGGCGGGCGGGTCGCTGGGCCTCGCGACCCACGGCCAGTTCGTCCCGCAGTTCGAAGAGGCCGCGTGGCAGCTGGCCCCCGGCGCCGTCAGTTCCGTAGTCAAAACGCAATTTGGCTATCACATCATCCGGCGCCCGCCGCTCGCTGAGGTGCGGGATTCGTTCCGCGTCGGCCTTGAGTCCCAGATCACCCGCGTACTGGACTCCATCTACGTCGACAGCCTCGATATCAAGCGTCGCATCCAGCCCGTGGACCGCGCGCCCGACTACGTCCGCACGGCCGTGCAGGATATCGACGGTGCGCGCACCAGCAATCGTGTGCTTGTGAAGTATCGCGGCGGCTCGCTCAAAGTCCGTGACTTGATGCGCTGGCTCGCGGCCCTCAACCCCCAGCTGATGCAGTCGCTGCCATCGGCCAGCGATCAGCAAATCAACCAATTCCTCAAGGCGATCGCCCAGCGGCAGCTGCTGTTGGAACAGGCGGACTCCGCGAAGGTCACACTCAGTCCAGACGATTGGCGGCAGGTTCGCGAGGAGCATGATTCCACGATCGCCACGCTCACGACGGTCTTGAACCTCACGCCCGAGGCCCTGCGGGATTCGGCCGGGACGTCGGCGCAGCAGCGCGTCACGTTCGCCACCGCCCGCGTGAACGACTATCTGGACCGCGTGCTGCATAAGCGGGCGCGCTATTTCCCCGTGCCGATGTTCCTGGCCGAACGACTGCGCCAGCAAGGCGACTGGAGCGTGGACCAAGCGGGGATCCGGCGCGCGGCAGAGCGCGGTGAAGAGCTGCGTGCCGATTCGACGCAGGCAGGTGGAGGCGCGGGTGGGGCACCACGCATGACGCCGGCCCCCGGACCTCCGCCGATCGATACCGCGCAACACCCCACGCCGGGAAGAGGGCGGTCGCCGCGATGAGAGCCGTTTTCGCCTGTCTCGCGGCGTGCGCCGTCACCACTGCGGCGGCGCAGCAGCAGCCGGCACCGGACCAGACGCTGGACCGGATCGTCGCCGTCGTGGGCACGCGTCCGCTTCTGGCCTCGCAAATCGATGAAGAAATGGTTCAGCAGCAAGCGCAGGGACAGCAGCTCCCGACCGACTCCGCCGGTCTCGCGACGCTGCGGCGCCAGATTCTGGATCGATTGGTCGAGGTGGAAATCCTCGTGCAGCACGCGGAGCGCGATACGTCGATCAAAGTGACCGATCAAGAGGTTCTCGATCAGGTAGAGCAGACCTATCAGAATGTCCGTAAGCAGTTCACCTCCGCGAACGATTTCCGCGATCAGATCCGTCAGGCGCGGTTTGGATCGGTAGAGGAATGGCGGCGGTGGTTAAGCGACCAGCAGCGCCGGCAGCTCCTCGCGCAGCGTTTGATCGAAGCGCAACGGCAGAAGGGCAAGCTCCGGCCCATCCCGCCCACCGAAGCGCAGATGCGGGAATTCTGGCAGCAGAACAAGGATCAGCAGCCCAAGCGGCCGGCGGCGGTCTCGTTCCGGCAGATCGTGATCAAGCCGGTCGCGGATTCGGCAGCGCGGGTCCGGGCCTACGAGCGCGCCGAGTCGCTGGTGGTCCAGCTGCGGCACGGCGGGGACTTTGCCGCCACGGCGAAGCGATTCTCGAACGACAGCGCGTCCGCAGCGCAAGGCGGTGAACTGGGCTGGTTCCGCCGCGGCGTCATGGTCAAGGAGTTCGAGGATGTGGCGTTCCGGCTCCGGCCCGGAGAGATCTCCTTTCCGGTGGAAACATCCTTTGGCTTCCACATCATCAACGTGGAGCGGACGCAGCCGGCCGAGATCCTCGCGCGGCATATCTTGATCACGCCCGAAATCAGTCAGGGGCAAATCGCGATCGCTCGCCGGCTGGCCGATTCGCTGCATGGAGTGCTTGCGCGAGGCTCGGCCCAGGTGTCGTTCGATTCACTGGCGAAGCGGTACGCCGATCCACTGGAGCCGAAGCTGGCGGAAGATGCTCCCCTGACGGAAATGCCTCCCGAGTATCAGAAGGCCGTTGCTGCCGATACGAGCCTCGGACTGAAGCCCGTGTTCACAGAAGGGGCGGACACGCCGCGCATCAAATTCATCGTACTCGAAGTCACGGCCCGCCATGCCGCCGGAGAGCTGTCGTTCGACGATGTGAAGCTGCGGATCCGGCAGTCGCTCAGTGATCAGCTCGCGATCCGGCACTTCATCGATCAGCTGCGCCGGCAGATTTACGTCGACATCAGACTGTAGCGGTGGCACCTAACCGGGCGCGTCTGGCGGTTGCCGTTGGGGACCCACGCGGGATCGGCCCAGAGGTCGTGCGCAAAGCCCTGCGCCAACCCCTGGATGCCGAGGTGCGGATCGTCGGGGGCGGTGGTCTGGAGGACGGACCGGCGAACGACGTCGAAGCCGGTCGCGCGGCGGCCCAGGGCATCGAAGCTGCCGCCCGGCTCGCGCTCTCCGGCGAAGTCGATGCGATCGTCACCGGGCCAGTCAACAAAGCCGCGCTGCACGCGGCAGGGTACCGGTTCCCAGGAATCACCGAGTTCCTGGCACATATCGCCGGCGATATCCCCGTCGCGATGATGCTGACGACCGGCCGGCTACGCGTCGTGCTCGTCACCACCCATCTCTCGTTGCGTGAAGCCATCGCCTCGGTGACCACGGAGCGCGTCGTGCAGGCGGGGCGGATCGCGCTGGACGCGCTGCAGCGGTGGTGGGGTGTGGCCACGCCCCGGCTGGCGCTGTGCGGGCTCAATCCGCACGCCGGGGAAGGCGGGCTGTTCGGTGACGAGGACCAGCGCATTCTGGAGCCGGCCGCGACCGCGCTCGCGGCGGCGGGGCCGCTTCCCGCCGACACCGTCTTCGTGCGGGCATTGCGCGGCGAGTTCGACGCCGTGCTGGCCCCCTATCACGATGTGGGCATGACGGCGGTGAAGGTGTCTGGATTCGGAACCGGCGTGAACGTCACGCTGGGACTGCCGTTCATCCGGACGTCGCCCGATCACGGCACGGCCTTCGACATCGCGGGGAAGGGCATCGCGGACGCCGGCTCAATGCGGGCGTCGCTCGAGCTGGCCGTGCAGCTCGCGGCCGCGCGTCAGTCGAAAGGGAACTAGCTCGAGGGCTCCGGCACTTGCGTAGTGGCTGGCCACACCCGTACCCGCCCGACGCGCCTGCCGTCCATCTCCAGAATTTCGAACGTCGCGCCTTGCAAGTTCACGCGGTCGCCGACCTTCGGCAGGCGGCCCAGCCGTCCGAACAGCAGCCCGCCAATCGTCGTGTAATCGGTGTCGTCGAGCTGCAGTTTCAGCGCGCGGTTGATGTCGCTGATTTCCGCACTGCCGGCGAGAATCGGCACACCGCTTCCCGCGCCGCTCGCCGGCGCCGCCGATGCCGCCACGGGCGGCTTGTCGTACTCGTCGTAAATCGGCCCGACGATCTCCTCGAGCAGATCCTCCATAGTCACGAGTCCGGCCGTGCCGCCGAATTCGTCGAGCACGATCGCGAGGTGCACCTTCTGGCGCTTCATGTCGGCCAGGACGTCCTCGACCTCGCGCGTGCCGGGCACGAAGAACGCGGGACGCGCGATGTCCTGTACCGGCGCGTCGGCACCGGAGAGGAGCCCGCGCAAGATGTCTTTCGCGTGCACGATGCCGACGACGTCGTCGAGCGACTCGCCGGTGACGGGATAGCGCGAGCGCCCCGCGGCCGCGACGCGGTCGGCGGCTTCCGCGAGCGATGCCTCCGCGGGGAGCGCGACGATCTGGGTACGCGGCGTCATTACCTCGCGCGCATTCTTTTCGCTGAACTCGAACACGCCCTCGAGGAGCCGAGCGTCACCCGCGCCCAGGCCGCCGGTCTTGCGGCTCTGCTGGACGAGCATCCGGATCTCCTCGGGCGAATGTACCCGATCGAGCTCGGGGTTCGAGCTTTTGATGCCGATGAAGCGCAATACGAGGCGGGCGCTGACATTCAACAGGAAATTGAACGGTCGCGTGATCCACGAAAACACGATGAGCGGCGTCGCGACCCACCGGCTGGTGGCCTCGGGATAGGTGATCGCCCATGTCTTGGGGACCAGCTCCCCGAACACGACGTGGAGGAACGAGATCGTGCCGACGGCCACGACGGAGGCAATGCCGCCGCGTGTCAGAAATTCCAGGCCCGCGGGTAGCGCCGCGAACCAGTCGCGAAACAGATGCGCGACCGTGTCCTCGGCCACGTAGCCCAGCAGGATGGAGGTGAGGGTGATGCCGAGCTGCGTGGCGGACAGGAGGCGGTACAATTCGCCGAGCGCCTTGCGTACAATCCGCGCCTTGCGGTCGCCGCGCCGGACCATCGCCTCGATGCGGGTGCGCCGGGATGCAACGAGCGCGAACTCGGCCGCCACGAAGAACGCGTTGGCAAGCACCAGCGCGACGATGGCCAGCAGGCGCAGGACAAGGACGTTCACGGCCTAATAGTATTAGATTTGCGCCGAGGACACATCCGTGCTGCCCGCTGAAGCCCACTGCACCTATCGCGCGCCGATCAACGTCGAGACTCGACGGCGCCTGACGCTCGCGCTGGCCATCACCGCCGTCGTTATGCTGGTCGAGCTGATCGGCGGGTGGCTGGCCGGCTCGCTCGCGCTGCTCGCCGACGCCGCGCATATGCTGGCCGACGTCGCGGCGCTCGGGCTCGCGCTGGTCGCGGCGTGGATCGCGCAACGACCGGCGACGCCGGAGCGCTCGTTCGGGTTTCTGCGCCTGGAGATTCTGGCGGCGCTGATCAACGGCGCGGTGCTGTTCGCGATCGCGATCGGGATCGGCATCGAGGCGTGGCATCGCCTGGGCGCCCCGCATCTCGTCAATGGTCCCTTGCTCCTCGGCGTCGCCGCCGTGAGCTTCGTCGCGAACCTCGGCGCCGCCGTCGTGCTGCACCGCGGGCACCAACACTCACTCAATCAGAAGGGCGCGTACCTGCACGTGCTCGGCGATCTGTTGGGTTCGCTGGGCGCCCTCGTCGCCGGTGTACTCGTGCTGGCGTTCGGGTGGGTCCTGGCTGATCCCCTCATCTCCGTGCTCATCGGCACGCTGGTCCTCGTCAGCGCGTGGCGGCTGGTAAAGGAAAGCACTGACGTTTTGCTCGAGGCGACCCCACGCCACATCGCGCTGGCGGACGTGCACGACCGCATTGCGTCCGTGCCCGGCGTGGAGTCGGTCCACGACCTGCATCTGTGGACGGTGACGAGCGGGGTGGTCGCGATGAGCGGCCACCTGGTGGTGAAGAATCCAACCGATAATCAGCCCGTGCTGGAGACGGTGCAGAATCGGATGCGGGCGATGGGGATTGCGCATGTCACCGTGCAGGTAGAGCGAGAGCCGATCTGCGACTGACCGAATCCCTTGTTCCCAACCGTTACTCCATTTATACTGCGCCCCTCTTCAAGGGGAACCGTAAGCTCGTGAAGATTCGCAACATCGCCATCATCGCCCACGTCGACCACGGGAAGACCACGCTGGTCGACCAGATGCTCCGCCAGGCAGGGGTGTTCCGTGCCAATCAGCAGGTGGCGGAGCGCGTGATGGATTCCAACCCGCTCGAGCGTGAGCGCGGGATTACGATCCTGGCGAAGAACACTTCGGTTCGGTGGGGCGACACCAAGATCAACATCGTCGATACGCCCGGGCACGCCGATTTCGGTGGTGAGGTCGAGCGCATTCTCCGCATGGTCGACGGCTTCCTGTTGCTGGTGGATGCCGCCGAGGGTCCCATGCCGCAGACGCGGTTCGTCGCCGGCAAGGCGCTGGCGCTGGGGCTCAAGCCGATCGTGCTGGTCAACAAGATCGACCGGTCTGACGCCGAGCCGCTGCGCGTGCACGACGAGGTGCTGGAGCTGCTCATGGACCTGGAGGCGACGCCCGAGCAGTTCAACTGTCCTTTCCTTTATACGTCGAGTCGTCTGGGCACGGCGACGCTGGAGTTCGACGAGCCGGGAACGACGTTGACGCCGCTGTTCGACACGATTCTGGGAACGATTCCGCCGCCGAAGGCAACCGAGGCCGGCCCGTTCCAGATGCTGATCTCGACCCTCGATTATTCGTCCTACCTGGGACGGATCGGGATCGGTCGAATCGAGCGTGGACAGGTGCACGTCGGTGACACAGTCGCGTTACTGCCGATCGGCGAGCCGGGTCCTGTGGGCGACGGCGCGTTCGAGCAGGCCAAGATCGTGAAGCTGTTCGCCTTCGAGGGATTGGAGCGCGCCGAGCTCGAGAGGGCAGCCGCCGGCGAGATCGTCGCCGTGGCGGGCCTGGCTGGTGTCGAAATTGGGAAGACGGTGACGGCGCCCGATCACCTCGACCGGCTGGCCGGCATCGCGGTCGAGGAACCGACGATCTCGGTCGACATGCTGGTCAACAACTCGCCGCTCGCCGGGCGGGAAGGCAAGTTCGTCACCGGCAGGCAGCTGCGCGAGCGGCTGTACCGGGAGCTCGAGCGCAACGTGGCGCTGCGGGTAGAGGACACAGACACCCCGTACGCCTTCACGGTGTCGGGTCGCGGGGAGCTGCATCTGGGCATCCTGATGGAGACGATGCGGCGCGAGGGATACGAGTTCCAGGTGAGCCGGCCGCGGATCATCCCGCGGGAGGGGCCGAACGGCGAGCGGCTCGAGCCGTACGAGGAGCTGATGATCGACTGCCCGGAGGGGTACGTCGGGGTCGTGATGGAGAAGCTTGGCCCGCGCCGCGCGACCATGCTGGATATGAAGAACCCCGGCCTGGGGATGGTGCGGATGCGGTTCAAGATCCCGGCGCGCGGGCTGCTGGGGTATCGTTCGGAGTTCTTGACGGATACGCGGGGGACGGGAATCATCCACCACCGCTTCTTCGAGTATGATTTGTGGGCCGGTCCGCTATCGGGGCGGAACCGCGGTGTGATGGTGGCGGACCGGGAGGGGGTGGTGGTCGCGTACGCGCTCTTCAATCTTCAGGAGCGCGGTACGATGTTCGTACAGCCTGGGGATCCGGTGTACGAGGGGATGATCATCGCGGAGCACGTGCGGCCGGGTGATATGGACGTGAACGCGACGAAGGAAAAGAAGCTGACGAACATGCGTACGACGGCGGCGGACGAGATGATTATCTTGGAGCCGCCGCGCCAGATGACCTTGGAGCTGGCGTTGGAGTACATCGAGGACGACGAGCTGATCGAGGTGACACCGTCGTCGGTGCGGCTTCGCAAGCGCCTCCTGGGCGCGACCGAGCGCCGCAAGCTGGCCCGCAGCGAGAAGCGGGCGTTGTTGGAGGAGTAGTCCCGAGTCCCTGAAGTTCGGTCGTTCGGCGAAACCTCAGCCGGAGGTGGCAATGCTGGCCCGCGAGACGTCGATGGCCTGGTCGCTCAAGCGGAGGAGCGACGACGTCGACGAGGAGTTCGGAGAATTCGAAGAGGACAAGGAACTCGACGAAGACTTCGATGATGAGCTGGACGAGGATGAGCTCGACGAAGACGATCTGGACGAAGACGATTACGACGATCTCGACGACGAGTTCGACGAGGGGGATGAGGACGACTTCCGGCCCAAGAAGGGACCGAAAAGAGAATGGGAGTAACTGCTAGACGTCTGGACGTCGAGACGTCCAGACGTCTAGCCTGCAGGGCCTGTAGCTCAAGTGGTTAGAGCGCTCGTCCGGATGGTCAGCGCGCCGTCGCTGTTCCCGACGTACGTTGCGGACAGAGCCAATGCGGTCACGTCGAGCGTCGACGGCACCACATCGTTGTTGCTCCTTTTGCAGTTTCCCCAGAGGACGGAACGAATTCCCTCGGAGCTCTCGAGGAAACACCCATTGGGCACGAAGTCCCCGAGGCCACGTCGCGGTCGATCTGCCTCGTAGCGCGCGAGCGCTTCGGGGCTCGGGGTTGCTGTCCCCGGTGTGAGCACGCCGTCGACGTTGGCGATATCCACAGCGCCGAGCATCGTGATGTCGAGCGTCGAGTCCTTGTAGGTGCCGCTCCACGTTCGACACCGCGACGAAAGGGTGACCCTGACGTCTGTGGTCGAATCGCGGTAGCTGCCGAGGGGCGCGTACGGCCCGAGGGGGTACCTGATCGAATCATGCCACGCCTCCAGGAACTCCAGCGGGCGAGCCCGGGGACGTATTTCCAGTCATGCGCGGAGCGCCCCGCCGCACCCCGCGCTGCGTTGTCGCACCCGCTGCATCCGTCCGGGTTGAGGCAATACGGGAAGAGCTCACACTGACGTCGCGCGAACTCTTCGAGCGGCGGAAATGCGGGGCCGCCCGGGCCCGAACGCGCCCAAGACAGCATATCGTACATTGCGAGGAACATCGCGGTGCGTCCGGAGCCGCCGCGGCAGTGGAAATGGATCCAGTCTCTATCCCTATCGATCCGCCGGCTGAGATCGATGAATCGAACGAGTGTGTCGCCGCGAGGTGGACAGTGGTCGGTCACCGGCAGGCGGACGTACTCGACCGCGCGGCCAATCCGCAGCCCCGCCGCAAATTGCTCTTCGGTCTCGGCCGATCCGACGGTCATTTCGGCGGAGCCGGTCGGCCTCACACGACCCTCTTCGTCCTTCGCGATCGAGAACACCCGCGTCGTCGGAACCTTCGTGATCTTGGGGATCTGCGCTAGCTCGTCGGCCTGGATCCAGGCGAGCGGCTGTCCGACCTTCGCGAAGTCTCTGTCGGCATACCACGAGACGGCACTGGTATCGAAGAACAGGTGAGATTCTTCGCGCAGGTCGATGAGGTATATGCGTCCGTCTTGCGGAACGCGCTTGGCGACCTCTGCCAGCGTCGCCTTGAGACGCTCCTTGTCCAACTGCCGGCTACCGGACGCCCGGAACGACACATTCTTGAGATCCGCACCTGTCCGGAAATATCGGCCGGCAGCGCCACCTTTGGGGTCAAAGTCACGGATCAGATAACTTCCCGTGCGATGGGGCACAGAATATCGGTGCTCCCGCGCCGACGGGAAACCGGCGATCCAAACCGCTCATCCCAATCTCTCCCCGAGAATCTCGTACTCGTTCGACGGCGGTGGCGGGTCGGCCGTCCCCTGAGCCGAGCGATCTCCTCCTACTCATCCGGACCGCCGATCTTGGCCCATTGGTCGGGCGTCAGAACCTCACGCGCGCGCGCCAGCGCAACTCGCGCGCGTTCGCGCGCCGCCGCGACGAGGGGCTCGAGTGCCGCGGCGAGAACGGCGGAGTCGGCCTGCGCGCCCAGCACACGAACCATCACCAGCATCGAATCCGCCGTTGCGCTATTCTGCGCGTCGAGCGAGTCGGCGATCGCCGTCAACGCGGTGACTTGCTCGGGCGTGCAGTGCAGCGAGTCGCGCAGCTGCAGGATGGCGGTCATCGGGTTAGCGGGCAGGCTCGGGAGGGCGGGGGCCGTCCGGGGAGAGGGAGGTGACGTGGCTGGCCGCGCGCGCACGCGCCCCGGGACCGAGCGTGTAGCGGCCGCGCAGCCCGATCTGGAACGGCACCGACACGCCGCCCGAGGCGCTCGCCACCGACCCAAAGTGCCCGTTGACCGTGTAGTGAAAACGCGCGCCCGCGGGATCGAATCCTGTCACGGCGAGCAACACGGGATCGGGAGCGGCGGAGTATCCCCACCCGTGCAGGCCGGTTACCCCGTGCAGCCACTCGTCGAGCCCACCGAGCAGGTTGATTGTCACCAGCGAGAGCGTAAAGCGACGGTCGGCGGACGGCCACGCCGGCCGCCAGTTGAGTTGCAGGTCGAGCGACGGTTGCCAGGGGCCGGTGCACGAGTTGCGCGCGGCGATGCGGCCGAGCTGCGAGTGGAGACAAGCGGCGATGGACGACGGCGCTCGGACGAGCAGCGTCCCCATCGCCGCCGTTACGGCGGGGTCGCCCGCGGTCGCCGGATCGAAGATGAAGGCGCGATCATTCCGCGTGCCGTCGCCATTGATGTCGGACCCGACGATCGGTGTGAACGGCACCCCGGAGGTGAGCCGCCCGATGGCGTCAAGCTCGAAGGCACGCGTCACCGCGACGGAGACGGTGCCCACGAAGGAGTGGCGGCGCTCGAGACTGCTCGTGCCCCAATCGAGCACGTTGGGATCACCCGCCGTCGTGGGGGACGCGAAGCCGCGCGACGCCGCACAGCAGGAGAACGACGACTGGTCGCGCGCTCGCGTAATCGTGTATCCGACGCGGAAGGTCGCGCGCCCGCCGCGCGTGGCGCCCGTGACCGTGACGCCCAGCTGCTTCGTGTCCGATTGCAGGCCCGATTCCAGCACCAGCACGTGGCCAAACGCGGGATCGCGGCGCGATGCCGTAGAGGCCACGGCGCCGGTCGCGGGGACGATCGAATCGAGCGGCACGTACACCGGCCGTCCCGCCTCGTCGGCGAGCGTGAACCGCGGCGTGGTGGAGAGGTTGCGGTCGAGCAAGCCGTACTGGTTGACTCCGCGGGCGTAGCCGGCCTCGATCGTGACCCAGTAATCGCCGCCGAGCCGCCGCACGAGCGCCAGCGATGCGCGGCGGGCGCCGGGCGCGCGGTACCGCGCTGCGAACGCCGTCACGTCCGGGCGGGGCGTGCTCGTCACCGCACCGCTCGTGTCGGCGCAGGCGGAGGGAATGGCCGCGTGGTCCTGTGTGTAGAGGGACCAGTCCGGCCGGGGAGCGGCGGCGCCTACGCACACGAGCTGCTGTTCGGCGCTTGCCAGTCCGGGCGCCCCCAGGGCGGCCGCGTAGAGGCCGATGGGCGTGAGGCCGTGGAAGTCTCCCACGCCGCCGCGAAGGAATGTGCCGTGCCCGCCGCCGTGCAAGGTCCAAGTGAACCCAATGCGCGGCGAGAAATGCGTCTCGGTCGGGAGGCGATCGGTGCGGACGCCGAACAGCGAGTCCACTGCCCGGTTGTAGATGGGCGTCCCGCCGAAGCCGACGTGCTCGAGGCGCACGCCGTACGTGAGCTGAAACGCGCCACCGGGCACGGGCCGCCACGTGTCTCCGGCGTAGAGAGCGTCGTTCCACACGGTGCCCGTTTGCGCGAACGGCGCGAGGGTGCGCGTGTACGCCGACGGGCTGCCGGCGGCGAGCGCCGCGAGTGAAGGGAAGAAGAACGTGCCGAGCTGATTGGGCGTCTCGTTGTCGTTCATGCGGGTGCCGATGACGTCGAAGCCGAGCTTGAAGCGGTGTGTCGTCGTGCCGGGGAGCCAGGAGAGCTCGTCGGCGATCTCGAGCGTGCGGTCGTCGTTCCTTTGTGGCAGCCCATCGTTGCCGCCGAGGCTCAAGGTCGTGAGCCCGTGGGTGCCGTCGGGCAGGTCGGACGCGACCTGGACGAGAGCGCTCGGGAGGGCAAGATACGCCGTCGCGTCGCGCCGCTGACGCGCGGCGTGGGCGCGGATCTCGTTGATGAACGGTCCCGGTGCCGAGGTGAGCGCGATCATGACGCCGGCACTGTGCGTGCGGCGCGTACCGCCGGTCGCGGGAAGCGCGAGCGATCCGATGCGCACCGGCTCCTGGCTTTCCGCGCTGCCGTTGGCCCGCAGGGTGAGGGTGTGCACGTCGTTCACCTGCCAGTCGAGCCGCAGCAACGCCAGCGTGGCGGTGCTGGCGCGGTCCTCGGGCATCCCGCTCAGCGTTATGGGGACGCCCGATCCGGATGCTAGGGAGAGGAAATGGGCAACCGAGTCGGGGCTCACGCCTAGGCGCGCCAGCGTCAACGCGTCGGCGCTCGTGAGCGACGGCAGGGCCTGCGACCGCCGGCGTGTCTGCACCGCGGCGAACGCGAACAAGCGGTTGGAGACGAGCGGCCCGCCGATGCCGCCGCTCAATTGATTCTGTGTGGCTCCCTGGCCGAACGGCGAGGTGGTCGCCTCGCCCCAGGAGAGCGCGCGGTCCTGCCCGATGTAGGAGAACGAGCCCTGCGGGATGTTGGTGCCGCCGCGGGTGGTCGAGGTGACGATCCCTCCCCAGAACTGCCCGCGCGCGACGTCGTACGCGTTGGTGACCACGCGCACCGAGCGGAGCGCGTCCTGTGGGACGCTCGCGGTGCCGAGTGCAACGCCGTCGAGCATCACGGCGTTGGCGGCGGGCCGCTGGCCGGCGACGGAGAACGCGGTGGCACTCGAATCCGTCCCGGCGATCCCGATCACGCCAGGCTGGAGCGCGGCGATGGCGTTGAGATCGGAGACGTCGACGGGCAGCCGGCTCAGTTTCTCGGCGTCGAAGCTCCGCTCGCTAGCTCCAGCACCCACGCGGTCGGACGGCGCGCCGGTGCGCGCCGTCACCGTGACGGGCGTCAGGGTCGCGGTGAGGAACTCCATCTGAATCGTCGCCTCGATGCGGTCGTCTTCGGCCCGGCGGGCCACGCTGATGTGTGCCGGCGCCATTCCGACGTACCGCGCCGTCAGCTCGTAGCGGCCCCCGCCGTCGGGGAACGTGATCGTGAACCGGCCGCGTGCGTCCGTGACGTGCTGGCGGGTGATGCGCGTCTCGACCGACGTGGCTTCGACCACGGCGCCCGCCAGCGGCTGCCCACCGGGCTGCAGTACGGTGCCGCTGATGATGTCGGTCGTGGCGCCGACCTGCGCCACCGCCGGACGGGCTGCGAGCGCGGCCACGAGCACGAGCACCCACCTGCTCCTCATGACGCCACCCCGCTTGCCACGGGCTCGCCCCGCGCCGTGCGGATCGCGGCGGCATACAGGTAGCGCGCCACGAGCCGGGGCGCGTCGGGCACGCCCTTGAAGCCGGGAGTGACGCCCACATCCACGACGTACGGGGCGCCCCCGCTCTCGATGATGTCAACGCCATACAGCTCGACGCCGAAGGCGCGGCCGCACCGCAGCGCGATGTCGCGCAGATCGTGGGAAACCGTGAACGGCTCGCCCTGTTTTTCCTCGGCGGTGCGGCGGGGGAACACCTTCATCACGCCGAAGCACCGCTCTCCAATCACGTACAGCTTCCGGTCACGACCTCCCTGAGGCTTGTGGTAGCGCTGCGCGAAGACCGGATCGCGGCCCCGGCCGGTGTCGACGGTTGCAAGTTCGGCGCTGGTATGCACGATCTGGACGTGATGACCGCCGGCGCCCTGATACGGCTTGACCACGATCGGCCCGTCCTCCAGCAGGGGAAGCAAGGCGTCGGTGCCGGTCGCAACGTACGTGGCCGGCACCGGCACGCCGGCGGCCTGAAGGATTCGCGTGGCGACGATCTTGTCGCGCAGCGCGGCCGTGGCGGGGTAGGGATTCACGATCGTGGCGCTCAGCGCGTGCAGCGCCCCGGCGACGCTGAGGGCGAGCCCGCTGATCTTGTGGAGCACGTACAGGTCGTGCTCCACTCGGAGGCGCGACAACTCCACCGGACGATCGGGGCGCGGGGGAACGATCATGTCCACCGTGGCTCCCAGCTCCGCGAGCGTGCGGAGCACGCTCGGCATCTGACTGGTGCTGTGCTTTGAATACGTGGGGAGCAGCACCCCGATGCGCGGGCCACTCATCCGCGGAGCGCCTCCGTCGTAGGCGCCAGCGCGGTGTCGAGGATGCCGCCCAGGATGCGTCGCGCGTCGAAGTGCGCCTCCGCAATCTCGCGCGCGGCGCGGCAATGGCGCGGGTAATCCGAGTTGATGGCGTCGAGCGCGGTCGCCGCGTCGGCGGTGGTTCGGAAACGGAACATCCCTTCGCCATGCGGGAGGTAATCACTCGGTCCGGTGTGCTGCACGACGACGGGCTTGCCGCTTGCCAGGTAGCAGGTCGTGCGATCGCTCACCCAGGCGTTTTGCAGCTTGACGAAGAACGGCTTGGCGCAGCTCCATTCGCCCCGCGATTGCTGGATGTAGGTTTGGTACGCTTCAGGTGAGCTTGCCACCTCGCGCGCGTGGCGCACGCGCCAGCCGCCCTGCTCGAGCCGCGCCCGATCGGCCCCGTCATCGTCTGCCATAAGGAGCGCCAGCTCCAATGGTTGAGATGTCAAACGAGGGAGATCGGCGTGTTCGAGAAACGCGATGCGCTTGTTGTTGTCGTGACACACCTCGCGCCCGTCCTCCTGTACCTTGACCCACTTCCCGGACCACCAGCCGGCGACAGTGGTGAACCGCGCGCAAAGCGGATTGTGCACGTAGGGCCACAGGTCGAGGCATACGGGGGGATGGATGTGCAGCCAGGTGAGCCCGCAATCTGGGAACGTTGCGTTGGGAGTGCCGACCGTCTCGCCGATCGTGAAGTAGACGTCGTGGGGCGGGACTTGAATCTGCCCATTGCTCATCCACAGCTGCGTGAGACCCGGGTCGATATCGACGAGCGCCGTCCGCCGCGCTGCTGAGAGGAGGCGCGGGTCAATCCCATAGTGGAAGTTCAGTACGAGGTCCGCCCGGCGCAGGACCGCCTGTGCGTCACGAGCCGGCGCAGTCAGGAACGTGACCTGTACATCGGTCTGGCTGTCAGAATCGATCGAATAGAGCAGCACGCGGTTCCACAGGCCGAACCGCTCCAGCCGGTCGCTAAACGTCGCAAGGATCTTCGCGTTCCGGGCCGGATCCTTTCCGGGCCGGAACTGCTCCAGCCACCACACGTCGCACCCTAATCCCCGGAGGGCCTGGACGTACTGCATGTAGACCCAGAGGTGCCCGCCCCCTTCCGGATAGTTCGCGACGTCAAAGGACGACACGACGACCGTCGTCATAACTCGGGGAGCGCCGGCTCCAGCGCGTTGAACCAGCGCTCGACCTCCGCGAGCTGATCGAACCCCCACGCGGCGCCGTCCTTGAGCAGGGCGACCGCCGGCCAGATGATCCGATTGGCGTAGCGGGCGTACTCCGCGGTTTCGAACAGCGTGTTCAGATCTTGCGTCGCCGGCAGCTTCCAGCCGGCGCGCGCTACTGCCCGCCGGTAGAGGTCGAGAATCCAGGAGCGTTCGGGCTTCGCAAACCGGAAGAGAAACGTCGAGAGGTCGTAGCTGATAGGCCCAACAGCCGCGTGATCCCAGTCGATCAGTCGCGACGTGGCGACTGGCCCGCCGCCGTTCCCCGAGTGACACAAGAGCGTGTTGGTCGTCCAGAGGTCTCCGTGGAGTACTGTGTCGGGGCCGCCGAGGGATTCGAGCAGGGCGACGCGCTGGGGCAGGTCGTCTCTGAGACGGTACAGGTGGCCGAGCAACCGTCCACGCAGCTCGCCCTGCTCGGCCGTGGCTTGGACGTGCGGCGGCGCAAGCGCCTCGAGCACACCGATCGCGTCGCGGATATTGGCCACGAAGAACGAGGCGCCCAGGCTGCCGCAGAAATGCCGGCACTCCGGCACCACGGCGTGGCCCGCCCCACGCAGATGCAGTTCGGCGATCAAATCCACCACCGCGCCGACCTGCTGCGGATCGGGCCGCGCCGGATCGAGCGCGGTCTCGCCGAGGTCCTCGTAGACGTGCCAGACGGTCGTACCATGACGCTCGGCGGCGGCGGCGACGAGGCGCGGCGCGCGGTCGTCGAGACGCAGAGCCGGCAGCCACTTCTGCAGCACGAGCTCGTTGCGGCGAGCGAGCCAGGGGTCGTATCGCTTCGCCACGAAGGACGCGCCAGCCGTCCGCAGGCGGTACACGCGAGACTTCAGGCGCTCCAGCTCGATCGGCGGGTCATGCGCGCCGTCAGGAAGGACGTGTCCGAGGACGTCGCACAGCTCCGACCATCCGGGCTCCGCGGTGCCGGGAATCGTGCGACGGGAGTCTGTGCGCCTGCGCAGGGTGATCATACCATGCCCCCGATGTCGCGTAGCGCGTTCACCAACCGCTCGTGGTAGACGCGCAGCCATGACAAAGGACGGACTAGGTACACGGGGCGCTCGTCGCCCAGCTCCGGACTCACCCAATCGATCGCCGCCACCTGCTGCAGCGCGGTCCCGACGGCCGCGACTCGATGCACGTCGTCGAGCCCCACGCGGGGCCACGCGGCGCCGACGACGGTGTGGTAGACTGTCAGGTCAAGCTTCGGCAGATCCACCGCAGGGAGACCCCAACCAGCGGTCTCCCAGTCGATCAGGCACAGCTGGGGCGCGTTGGCCCCGCTCCGCACGTGGATGTTCTTCCGCTGGATGTCCCCGTGTACCAGCGTCCGGGGAAAGGCGTTGCACGCGTTCTCGAACCGGCTCCAGGCGCGCTCGATGCTGTCCAGGCTCGCGACGACCCGATCCAGAAGCGCGACGCCCTCTGGATCGAGCGCGGCGTTCTTCAGGTTGCGCCGGAGCGTATCGCGTCCGGAGTGAAGGTGACGCACGTAGCGGCCGGGCCCTCCGTCCGGCAATCTCCGGGCGGCCGGGATCTTCGCCGCTGCAACATGCAAAGCCCCCACCCAACGTCCTGCCAGGGAGCGATGGACGGGGTTCGTGGCCGCAAATCGGTCGTCGCCCATGTCCTCGAGGAAGATCCAGACGAATTCTTCCGATCCCGACTCCGGCCATGAGCCGTAATAGCGCGGTGCGCGGACGGGTACGTGAGGCAGGATGTCTTCGTGGACGGTGCGCTCGATCGCCGCGCGCACGGCCGGCGAGCGCTGCGCGATGATCGACTCGCCGGATGGCCCCGCGCCCACGAGACGGTAAGTCGCCGACTTCTTGCCTTTGCGAAGCACCTCGATAATCTCGGGCGTCGCCGTCATTTCGTTGGCCGCGAAGGCGCTCCAAGCCTCTGCGGCGGGATGCCAGCCCAGCTTTCCCCATAGCACGGCGCGCGGTCGCGCGCGGCTCACGGTTTCTGACATACGAGCTCCGGTGTGGCTGCGACGAGACGGCCGCGCTCCAGGTGCAGGCGCACGTCGCAGGTGACGAGGGCACTTTCGCGATGCGTGATGAGGAACGCCGTCCGCCCCTCCATCAGGCGGTCCATCGCGGCGAGGATGATGGCTTCGGTCCGCGTGTCGACGGAGCTGGTCGGCTCGTCGAGGATCAGGATCGGCGCGTCCTTGAGGAACGCACGTGCCAGCGCTACGCGCTGCCGCTCACCGCCCGAGAGCTGCATGCCCCGCTCGCCCACGAGGGTCGCGTAGCCCTGCGGCAGGCGCGTGATGAAGTCGTGCGCCCCCGCGGCCTCGGCCGCCTCGGCGATCTCGGTCTCGCTCGCGTCGGGACGCCCATACGCGATGTTTTCGGCGATGCTGGTCGAGAACAGCACCGGCTCTTGGAGGACAATGGCGAACTGATTTCGCAGATCGGCCAGGCGATAATCCCGCAGGTCAACGCCGTCGAGGGTAATCGCGCCGGCCGTCGGGTCATAGAACCGGGTGAGGAGACTCACCAGGCTGGTCTTGCCGGCGCCGGTGGTCCCCACGACCGCAATGCGCGCGCCGGGGGTGAGCTCAAACGAGACGTCGTGCAGAACGGCACGCGCTGGCTCGTATCCGAACGACACGTCGTGGAACGCGACTGCTCCCTCCGCCCGCGTGAGCGGCCGGGCCTGCGTCCGTTCCGGCACGTCGGGCCGCTCGTCCAACACGCCGAACACCCGCTCGGCGCTCGCCAGGTACGCTTGGATCCCCGCCGCTTTGCGGCTGATGGTTTTGAGTGGATCGTAGAGCTGGCCGAGGTAGCCGAGCACGAGGAGCAGCTGGCCGAGGGTCAGCGTACCGGATCGAACGTGACGCACGCCGATCAAGAGCACGGCGGCGGTGCCGAGCGCGGCCGTGAGCGCGACGAACAGACCGAAGCGCCCTTCTGCGAACGCTAGGCGCAGACGCGCCATCATGCCTTCGCGCGAGCGGCCGACGAAGCGCTTTGTTTCGCGGTGTTCCTGACCGAACGCCTTGACCACGCGCAGCGCCCCGAGCGTTTCGTGCGCGAGTGCCAGGGCCGCGGACTCGAGCTTCTTGACCTGGCGGGACTGGCGCCGCAGGCGCGAACGGTAGAAGCGCGAGAGGAGCAGCAGCGGGGGACAAATGCCGAGCGCGACGATCGCAAGTGGCCAGTCGAGGCGGGCGGTGACGGCGATCATGGTGACGACGGAAACGCTCGCGGCGACGAACGGGACGAGGCCTTCCACTATGACGTTCTGGATCGCCGGCGCGTCGTACTGGATGCGGTAGAGTGAATCGGCCGTTCCCCGCGTGTCGTGATAAGAGAGCGACAGGCGCTGCACCTGGGCGACGAGACGTGCCCGGATATCCAGCGTCACACGCTCGCCGACGTACGCGCGCAACAGCGTGCTCGAGAGGTTCTGCACCTGGCCAAGGACGGCGACGACGAGGAGCAGCACGATCGCGGCTGTGAGAATCGTGATGGGCGCCGCGCCGTGCGGCAGGAGCGCTTCGAGGGTGCGGGGCAGAGGGCGGCCGCCGAGGACGGAATCCACGACGATCTTGATGGGCAGCGGTGTGAGGAGCGCGATCGGGCTGGCGAGTAACCCGAGCGCAAAGAGTGCGGCGAATTGGAGCGAGTAGGGTCGTGCTTGCTCCAGCATTCTCCGATAAAGCGAGCCGTCGCCCATCAGGACCGCTCCTGGCCGTTCCCGTCGCGCAAGAGACGAAGGGCGGAGCGCACCGTGGCCATCGCGACCAGGCTTTCCTCGAGCGCCTTCGTCAGAGGCAGCATGGCGCCGAAGCCGATGAGCGTGCCCGGGACCCACGCGTGATCGTGCAGCGCAGCGGCCGCCAGGGCCGCCAACGCGATCGTGAGGATGGGCCCGCGGGCTGGAATGGTGGGCCACGACCGCAGTCGCACCAGCTGCCGCCCGCCGCCGAATTCCTCGACGGCCATGAGCAGTCGCGCCGCGCCCAGGAATCCGCCGCGCACCTCGAGGTCCCAGCGGTCGTGCGGGCCGCCCTCCAGCACGCAGGCCCCCGCGCCGCGCAGCGCGCCTTCCACCTGGTGCAGGCGCGCGCCTAGTGCGCGCCACTGCTCGCTCCAAAGTGCGGTCGTGACGGGCCAGAGCGGGGCGGGACGCAGGTTACCGTGGCAGCGCCAGGGAGTGAGGCCTTCCTTGAGCCGCCCCCGCAGGCGCGCGATCGGCTGCACGAGATGCAGCATGCCGGTGAGCAGCCGCCTCCACAGGCGCGTCGCGCGGGTTGTGTCCGGGAACGAGGCGCGCGTCGCGCTGACGACCGCCTGCGCCACTGGCACCAGCACGCCGACGGCGAGCAGCGGGAGCGCGAACCGCAACGGGCTCCACAGCGCGCGCAAGGCGGTGATCCCCGCGAGTGTCGCGGTGATGAGGTGCCACTCGGGCATTTGAGGCACCGAGCTCAGCAGTCCCGGCGCCGGCTCATACAGCGACTGGTACGGGGCCACACCCCAGATGCCGTGGTAGACTCGCGAGCGCTGCCAGCGGAGTCGCGCGGTGAGCCCCTCTCCGTAGATGCGCCCCGCCCAACGAACGTGACCGGGGCCGTTGTATTTCTCCGGCCATTTGCGCTCGAGCATGGCTTCGGCCCGCCCGTAGCCACGCTGCTGCTTCCAGTACGCGCGCACGGAATTCCGGCGGTGGTGCCAGACGACCGCCGCCGGGCTGAAGCCCAGTGTCCAGCCGCGCGCCTGCAGCCGCCAACAGACGTCCACGTCGTCGCCGGCGACGCGGAACTGACCGTCGAACCCACCGATGGACTCGAGGCACACCTTACGGAACGCCATGTTGCAGCCCGGGATGTGCTCGGCCTCGCGGTCGCTGAGGAGGACGTGCACGGGCCCGCCCGGCGCGCGCGCCACACATTGGGCGATTGGCCCATCGCCCTCGGGGACGATGTTGGGGCCGCCGACCGCGCAGTGCGTGGTGCTCAGGAAGGTCGCCGCCAGATACTTGAGCCAGTGCGGGTCGGGGTACGCGTCGTCGTCGATGTAGGCAACGATCTCTCCGGTCGCTGCCTGGAGACCGACGTTTCGAGCGAGTGCCAGGCCCTGGTTATGCGTCCGGATGACGACAACCGGGTAGCGCCGCGCGATGTCGCCGGCTCCGTCCGTGGAGCCGTCGTCCACCACGATCACTTCGTAGTTGGGATAGTCGAGCCGCCCCACCCCCTCGAGACACTCCTGCAGCGTCCGCGACCCGTTGTAGGTACACACGACGACGGAGACGCGGGGCCAGGGGAGAGTCGGGTCGTGAGGCACCTCGGCGAACGCTTCCTCGACGGCGCGGAGGGCCGGCTTCGCTGTACGGTCGCGTCGGGTGAGTCCGAAGTCCCAGTCCTCGACGTCTTCGCCGGAGCGATGCCACTCGTCCGTCCACGCGTACACGAAGGCGCCGGCGCACGCCGAGCCGAACACGCTGCGCACCTGCCAGTCGAGGGTGCGCGCCTGCATGTGCTCGCCGTTGCGCCGGCTGTCGAGGCCGAGCTCGCCCATGACGAGGGGGCGATCTCCCGCGAGGTTGTGCAGCCGGGCGAGATACGCCTGGAGACGCTCCTGTGATTCGAGGTACACGTTGAAGCATAGGAAATCGAGGAAGCCGAGCCGCAGGTACTCCGTCGACGGGTAGTTGACGTAGGTGACGAGACAGTCGGGCGCTTCATCCTTGGCGGCGCGATAGAGGCGCCGGAGGTGGCGCTCGACGCGCCGGGCGCCGAACCAGCGCGCTACGGGAGCTGGGATTTCGTTGCCGATGGCGTAGCCCAGAACGGCCGGATGCGCGGCGGTGGCGCGCACGGCCGCCCGCACGATGTTCTCGATCTCGGGCTCGCCGCGTTTGCGCCGCTCCGCAATGAACCCGATGTAGCGCTCGACGGGGATCCCGATCATCACGTACAGCCCGTGACGCCGCGCCGCGTCGAGTAGCCACAGCGGCGGCACCGTGTAGGTGCGGACCGCGTTGAAGCCGGTCGCCGCCATCATGGCGAAGTCGCGCTCGACGACGTCGGCGGCGGGGACCTCGCTGTCGTCCGTTTGTGGACGAAACGTGCCGTAGGTGACGCCGCGGATGTAGAGCTTCTCGTCGCCAACAAACAGGAACTTGCCGCGCACGCGCGGTCGCGCAGTCGCGGCAGGACTCGGCGTCGCGGCGGGAAGGTCGGCAACCGCAACTCCCGGGAGCTCGATTACGCGCCGAAGCGATCGGTCGAGAAATCGTGGAAACAGATTCATCGCCGTTTCGTGATCTGCGAGTGACGTGTTTGTGACAGGGCTGAGTACGATGCGAGCTAAGGCAAGACATATGCCCGGGTCGCGCGATGCACTGCGACACGCCAAGATTCCATCGAACATGGTGTGCCGGCGAGGGATACCCTTAGCGCGTTTCCGGTGGAAGCGTGCGCCGTTGTCGCACGCTCTCCAGGTGATGTGTGCGCGCCGTTGCGTGCAGGCCACATGGTGGATTCCTGGTGTTACCGCGCGGGCGTGGGGGACTCTTTTATTATTTGGGCTGCGAGACCAAACTCTCACACCTCCCGAAAACCCCACCTCATACAAATGTCGGCCCGAACCTTGCCGAGTCGCGAGGCAGGTGCGTTCGGGGGGGCTTCTGGTGGCTGGGAATCATGGGTCGCTTCAGCACGTGCTTGCGGGCCGCCACCTCCCCGCATTGGACGGTATTCGGGCGGTCGGCGTCCTCATGGTAATCACCTATCACTTCGGGATCACTGCGGTGCCTGCCGATCTCGGTCTGAGCGCGTTTTTTGTGCTCAGCGGGTTTCTCATCACCTGGCTGCTGCTGCGGGAACACCAGGCGAGCGGCACCCTGTCGCTGCGGCAGTTCTATGTGCGCCGCGTCCTGCGGATCTTCCCGGCCTACTACGCATTCATCGCGGTCTCGTTCGCGATCGACTCGGTTCGCGGCGATCATTGGCCAGACGGGCTCGGCCTGTCGGCCGGGTTCTATCTCGTCAACTACTACAATGCCCTCCACGGCCACCCGGTGACCTCGATCGCGCACGCTTGGTCGCTCAGCGTCGAGGAACAGTTCTACTTCATGTGGCCGATCATGCTCCTGCTGTTGCTCCGCCGCGGAACGCTGCGAGCCGCGCGCGTTGTGGCCCTCGTGATCGTGGGAGTGATGTTGTGGCGGTGCGCGCTGTACCTGGGAGCGCGCGCCGGCACGGCGTACGTGTACAACGCGTTCGACACGCGGTTCGACAATCTCGCGGTAGGTTGCGTGCTCGCGCTGACGGCGAGTGCGCCATGGCTCCAGGGCGTCGCCGGTCGGCTCGCCGGTTCACCGCTCGCGCCGATCGCGACACTCGCGGCTCTGCTGGTGTCGCGGATCGCGGTCGGCAACACCTACCACTACACCGTGGGCTTCACCGTGGACGCCGTGTTGGTGGCGGTGTTGATCGTGCAACTGCTCCAGCTCTCCCGGTCGGGACTGTGGTCGTGGCTCGAGTCGCCGCTCGTGCGCTATGTGGGTGCGATCTCCTACCCGCTCTACCTCTGGCACCAATGGGGACTCGGCGTGGGCCATCGCTTCCAGGCGGCGGGGTTGGTGGGTGAATTCGCGGCGGGGCTGCTCGCCAGCGTGCTGCTCGCGTCCGGTTCTTATTACCTCATCGAGCGGCCGTTCCTGTCGCTCAAGCAACGCTTTGAGTCCGCCCCGCCCTCACCCGCGGTCGCGCCGGCGGCGCAAGGTGCACAACTGTTGGGCTCGTAGCCGTAGACGACCCGCTCCAGCTAAAACGAGTACCAAACCGCTATGCCATACGCTAGATTCTTGGCGCTCAAGCAGGGGCCTGTAGCTCAGGTGGTTAGAGCGCACGCCTGATAAGCGTGAGGTCGGTAGTTCAACTCTACCCAGGCCCATGGTGTGAAACAGAAGCCCCGGTGACCGGTTGCGCGGTTGCCGGGGCCTTGTAGTCTAGGGGCCATCGAACGCTGTTGATCGTTGTGACGCTTTCCGCGGCCGCCGCTCCGAGTCCCCTCCATGCCCAGATCGCTCCCGGCTCACGTCCGGGGGCCCTGCAAGTCATACATCGGTGTCGCGGCGTGTCGAGTGTGTAGCGATCCTGCCGCGGCGCCGCCGCAATCACAAACTCATTGGTTGCTTCGCCCACCAAGAAGCACGGTTCTTGCCGCGAGATGCGCACCGTCGGACGGAGCGAATTCAATTCCGCTCAGCGAGTCTAAGAAGTTTGCCGGCCAGCGTAAGGAGGGTGTAATGATCACCCGAACAAGATTCGTCGAGTTACTGGTCGCTTCGCTGCTCGTGGTGAGCTGTGACCGCGCCGAGCGATCGCTTGCACCAATCAACCGCCCGCCGCAGCTGAGCGTGACGGCGGGAGAGGGGACTTGGACGACGAAGGCGTCGATGCCCACCGCGCGATGGTCACTGGCTGCCGGAGCGGTGAATGGGATTCTGTACGCGGTCGGCGGCACCTCTGGTCCCAACCCGTTGGCGACGGTCGAGGCCTTCGATCCAGCCACGAACACGTGGACGACCAAGGCGTCGATGCCGGCCGGCAACGAGGCAGTGGCTGCCGGTGTGGTGAACGGCATTCTATACGTCGTTGGGGGCGGTAGCGCTACTTGGGCTTATGATCCCGGTACCGACACATGGATGACCAAGGCGTCGATCCCGGCCGGGCAGCCGCGTGCGGCTGCGGGAGTGGTGAACGGAATTGTGTACGTCGCTGGCGGCTTCTCTGGTCCCAATCCGTTGGCGACGGTCCAGGCGTATGATCCCGCCACCGATCTGTGGACGTCCAGGGCGCCGATGCCCACCGCTCGTTGGGGGCCTGCTGCCGGCGTGGTGAACGGCATTCTCTATGTCGTCGGCGGATGTAACTCTAGCTGCGGTTTGACGACGGTGGAGGCATATGACCCAGCCACCGACACGTGGACCACGAAGGCACCGATGCCCACCGGGCGCTTTGGGCTGGCTGCAGAAGTATTGAACGGCATTCTCTATGCCATCGGTGGCTCCACGGGTGGCGACCGTTTGGGAACGGTCGAGGCGTATGATCCCGCCACCGACACGTGGACGTCCCAGGCGCCGTTGCCCACCGCGCGTAAGGACTTCGCCGCCGGAGTAGTGGACGGCATTCTCTACGCGGTCGGCGGCGTGGACGTCAACTACCTCGCTTTGGCGACGAACGAAGCGTTCCAGCAACCGTCGAGCTGCCCGTGGCCCAACGAGCCCACAGGGTTCACGTTGATTAACGATTATGGGTTCAGTGACCCACTGGCGAGCGGGCAATCTCAACCTATCGGAACATCCGGTTGGTATATCAATAATCCCGACACCGTCGGTGTCGGTCAGCCCCCTCAGCCGGGGGGAACCGGTGCTGTCTTGGCTAGCGACAACACGGCTCCATGTTCGCCGCCCAGCGTGATGCAATTGACCTACCCGACGGGCTTCGAAGCCGGCTGGGACCCTGCTAAAGCGTACTACGACCCATCGTCGCCAACCACAGAAACCTACTGGGGATTCTGGTGGAAGCCGAGCAATCCGTGGCAGAACCATAGCGGGAGCGGAATTAACAAGATCGCGTTCATGTTCACGCCAACTGCCGGAAGCAACATCTACATCGAGATGGACTCGACCCGAGGCCAATACGAGATTCACGTCGCACCCTATTTCCCCGCTGATACGAGAAATCTCGCACCGAACCAAACCGCTACTGTCGTGACATTGGGAGCGTGGCACGAGATTGAGTGGTACGTGAAATATGCGACGACGGGGTCGAGTCGGGATGGCGTAGTGAAATGGTGGTTGGACGGAGTACTCCAGGGGAATTACACCGACCTGCAGACGCCATCTGATGCGGGATTCGCCGAGTACCAATTCGCGCCGATCTGGGGCGGCGTCGGTGGGACCAAGAGTGAGACGGATTACTATTGGTACGCCCACTCACACATCAGCCGCCGGTGATGCACTCGTTGCAGAGAAGCCCCGGTGACCGGTTGCGCGGTTGCCGGGGCCTTGTAGTCTAGGGGCCATGCGAACGCTGTTGATCGTTGTGACGCTTTGCGCGGCCGCCGTTCCGCATCCCGTTCATGCCCAGATCCCTCTTCCCGAACATCCTCGCCCCGACTTCCACCGCGCCGAATGGCTGAACCTCAACGGCGCCTGGCGATTCGCGTTTGACCCGCACGATGAAGGGGAGCGCCTCGGCTGGCCCGGCGGGTCGCTTCCGGGCGGCCGCGAGATTGTGGTGCCGTTTTCCTGGGGTGCGCCGCTGTCGGGCGTGCCGGACAGCGGCAACATCGGTTGGTACGCGCGCGAGATTACGGTGCCGACGGAGTGGCGCGGGCGCCGAGTTTTCCTGGTTGTGGGCGCGTGCGATTGGCGCACAACGGTTTGGCTCGACAGCACGAAACTGGGACAGTATCAGGGCGGCTACACGCCCTTCTCATTCGAGCTGCCGCGCCGGCTGACGGGCGGCCCGCATCGCCTCGTGCTGCGCGTCGACGATACGCCGCACCCGTTCAAACTCGAAGGCAAGCAGGGCTACGGTCCGGCACGCGGCATCTGGCAAACGGCGTACCTGGAAGCACGAGGCAGCGCACCACTGGCCGCCGTGCATTTCACCCCCTGGCGCGACCTGACCGGCGTACGCGTCGAGGCCCACTTACTCGAGCCCGCGATGCGCGCGCTGACACTCAGCGTCGCGTTCGACAATCGAGAAGGAAAGCCGGCGGTCACGAGCCGCATCGCGCGCGGCGCAACGGCCGTGCACCTCGACGTTCCGCTACCGAATGCGCATCGCTGGTCGCTCGACGATCCGTTTCTCCACGAGGTGACGGTGAGTGTCAGCGGGAACGGCGTGTTGGCAGATCGGGTGCAGACGTATTTCGGCATGCGCACGATCTCGGTCGTCGATCTGCCGGGCAGGAATTATCCCTACGTCGCGATCAACGGCACACCGGTATTCCTGCAGCTCGCGCTCGACCAGGCGTACCATCCGAGCGGTTATTACACATTCCCGACCGACAGCGTGCTGCGCGATGAGATCCTGCGGGCGCGACAGATCGGCCTGAATGGCCTCCGCGAGCACGTGAAGATCGAAACCCCGCGCAAACTCTACTGGGCCGACCGGCTCGGCGTGCTGATCATGGCCGACATCCCGAATTGGTGGGGACCGCCGGACTCGGCGGCATTCCGCGAGCACGACGTCGCCCTGCGCAGGACGATCGACCGTGATTACAACCACCCGGCGATCTTCTCGTGGGTGTTGTTCAATGAGACGTGGGGACTGCTCACGCGGGACAGCAGTAGTGCGCGGTACCTGCCGGAGACGCGGGCGCGTGTCGCGCGCGACTACGCACTGGCAAAGTCACTGGACTCGACCCGCTTGGTCGAGGACAACTCGCCCTGCTGCGGCCGGGGACACACCGAGACCGATCTCAACTCCTGGCACGAGTACCTGCCGGGCTGGCGTTGGGAAGGACGCGTGCGCCAGATCAGCGATAGCACCTATCCCGGGTCGCAATGGAATTTCGAGACACCGTGGCGGCAGGCACACCAGCCGATGCTCAATTCAGAGTTCGGCAACGTGTGGGGGTACGAGGGCAGCACGGGCGATGTTGATTGGAGCTGGGATTATCATCGCGCCATCAATGCCTTTCGCCGTCACGCCAAGCTCGCGGGCTGGCTGTATACCGAGCACCACGACGTCATCAACGAATGGAACGGCTACTGGCGGTTCGACCGGTCACGCAAGGAGACGGGCTTCGGCGAGATCGCCCGAGGGATGGCGCTGCGTGATTTGCACGCTCCGCTCTACATCGCCGTCGGCGACTCGGAGCTAAGTCGCGCGGTGCGGCCCGCGGAGCACGTGGATGTGCCACTCTACGCCTCGTTCCTGTCCGGCAGCACCGCGTACGGCGACTCGCTCACCCTGCGCACCGAGCTGCGCGGCTGGAATGCGCTGGGCGAGGAGAAGCGATACGCTTCCTCCTCCTACCGGATACCGTATCGGCCCTGGATGTCCGAGCCGCTCGCACCGTTGTCCGTCACGATGCCTGACGAACCGGCGACGGTGGTGCTCACCCTCAGTCTCGAGGACGGCACCGGAGCCGTGTTGCACCGTAACTTCACCACGTTCGTCGTGGCAGGAACGCCGCCCGACACGGTCCGGCTGGCCGACGGTCGTCGCGCACGCATCGTGCACGTTCCCGCCACGGCGGTACGCGACGCGCGTTGGAGTCTCAAGCAGTGGGCGGTCCTCGGCGATCACAAGCTGAACGGGGCGGGCAGCGGCTACTTCGAGTACGCCATGCCATGGGCGGCGGGACTCGATTCGCGCACGGTGGAGCGGGCCATGTTCATCGTCGAGGCGTCTGCGAAGCGCTTGAATGGCAAGGACCGCGACTCGACGCTCGCCGACAACGGGGATTACATGCGGGGCGGCGGTTTCCATGATCCCAGTCGCAATCCGAACAGCTATCCGATGACCGGCGAACACCCGTTCCCGAGCGCCGTGACCGTGCGCGTGAACGGCGTTGTCGCCGGGCACTACCAGCTGGCCGATGATCCGGCGGATTCACGCGGCATCCTCAGCTGGCAGGCTCAGCCGCACGACGGCCACCTCTACGAAGCGGGGTCCTACGGCGAGCTGCTGCGGGTGGTGGTGCCGCCGGAGGCGCTGAGCGTGGCGGCGCGTACGAAGGAAATCGTCGTTCGATTGGAAGTCGACGAGACACTCCCCGGTGGATTGGCGATTTACGGCGCGCGGTTCGGGCGCTATCCCGTCGATCCAACGATCATTTTCGTGCTGCGATAACGATGCAACCTTCGCTTCGCTCGTTCACCACCAGCGCGCTGCTCATTCTGGCTTCGGGGTGCACCATGCATCGTGATCGCGTCTCCCGCGCGCCGTTCGGCCAACTGCCTGATGGTCGCCGCGTGGAGTTGTTCACGCTGACGAACGCGCACGGCATCGAGGTTCGCGCCATGACATATGGGGCCATCATCACCTCGATTCAAACGCCCGATCGCAGCGGCAAGCGGGCGGACATCGTACTCGGCTTCGACAGCTTGGGCGGCTATCTCGCGGGATCGCCCTACTTCGGCGCCGTCGTCGGACGCTACGCCAACCGCATCGCTGCGGGCCGATACACGCTCGACGGCGTCACCTATCATCTCACGCGCAATAATGGACCGAACAGCCTGCACGGCGGCGAGCGAGGATTCGACAAGGTCGTGTGGAGTGGCACGCCGTTCCAAAGTGACAGCACGGCGGGCGTCACACTGCGCTACGAGAGCCCGGATGGAGAGGAAGGATATCCCGGAACCGTGTCGGTCCAGGTGACCTACACGCTGACGGACGCTGACGACTTGATCGTCGCGTACGAAGCCTCAACGACCAAGGCGACTCCGCTCAATCTCTCGCAACATACCTACTGGAATCTCCACGGCGACGGCGCCGGCGACATCCTCGCTCACATCTTGACGCTCAATGCCTCGGCATTTACGCCGGTCGATTCGACCTTGATTCCAACGGGGCAAATCACCCCCGTGGCGGGGACGCCGTTCGATTTTCGTACCGCGACCGCGATCGGCGCGCGGATCGACGCGGCGAACGAGCAGCTGCGCTTCGGGCGCGGCTACGATCACAATTGGGTGATCGATCAGGACAGCCGGGGGCCGGGAGCGGGGGCGCTGGGGCCCGCCGCGCGACTCGAGGATCCGGTGAGCGGACGCAGGCTCGACATCAGCACCACGGAGCCCGGCGTGCAGTTCTACTCAGGCAACTTTCTCGACGGCACCCTCAGGGGGAAAGGCGGACGCACCTACGCCCACCGCGCGGGGCTCTGTCTTGAGACGCAACATTTCCCGGACTCACCGAACCACGCCAACTTTCCCTCGACCATCCTGCGCCCGGGCCAGCGCTATCAGTCACGCACGGTGATCGCTTTCCGGGTGACCGGCTCGTGATCGAGTTCGTGAGGACGTTTAGACCGCGACGTTCAGACGTTCCTGCGCGGGCACCCGCAAGCGCTGGCGGAAATGCTCGATCGTGCGGCTGAGGCCCTCGTCGAGATTCACTTCGGGGATGTAGCCCAAATGCTCCCGCGCTTTGGCGATCGACGCGAGCGAGTGCCGTACGTCGCCCGCGCGAGGCGCGTCGTGCTGCGGCTCCAGGTCGATGCCCACGATCTCCGCGATGTGTCGCCACAGCTCGCGAACGGTGGTCGCCGCGCCGCACCCGATGTTGAAGACGTGGCCGGCGGCCTGCTGCGCGGGTGCGTGACACGCGAGCAGATTCGCGTCCACGACATTCGTCACGAACGTAAAGTCACGCGTCTGCCCGCCGTCTCCGAAGATGACGGGCGCCTCGCCGCGGAGCGCGGCAGCGATGAACAGCGGGACGACGGCGCCGTATTGCGTGTCCAGGCTCTGACGCGGTCCGAAGACGTTGAAGTATCGCAACACGACCGTCTCGAGCCCGTGGGTTCTGAAGAAGGCCTGGCAGTAGGCTTCGCCCGCGAGTTTGGCCGCCGCGTAAGCAGAGAGCGGGCGCGGCAGGAGCTGCTCGTGATTGGGGAGCACTGCAGCGTCCCCGTACGCGGCGGTCGATCCGGCGTACACGACGCGACGGACTCTGGCTTCCTGAGCTGCCACGAGGATATTGAGCGTGGCGGTCACGTTGGCATGATGGGCGCCGAGCGGGTTTCGCGTCGCCTGCGGCACGGAGGTCACGGCGGCTTGATGGAGGACACAGTCCACGCCCTGCATCGCGCGGCGACAGACCTCGAGCCGAACCGCGTCGCCCCGAATGAATCGGATGCGCTCGCGCACGGCACGCAGATGCTCGCGGCGGCCGGTCGACAGGTCGTCGAGCACGGTGACCTCCGCGCCATTGCGCACGAGGCGCTCGACGATATGGGAGCCGATGAATCCGGCACCACCAGTGACGAGATATCGCACGCCGGTCGCTGAGGCACGAACCGGGCCAGGGGACTCGGTGTATTTCTTGCCGCGCCCGCGGGATGTCGGGTGTGCCGCGTTGTCGCGCGCGATCCACAGGTGTGTCGTCCTTCAGGGAGCAACGAGTGATGCGTGATCTGCTGCGGCGTGTGCGGCGTACCCCTGAGCGGCTCCTGCATCCGCTGCGGCGACGCAAGTCGCTCGAGGCGTTGCGCACCCGCACCCGGCCGAAGACCGTTCTCGTGGTGTGCCACGGGAATATCTGCCGCAGTCCGGTCGCGGCGGCGCTGCTGGCGCGCGAGCTCGCGACGGAAGGCGTCACCGTAGAGTCCGGCGGTTTCGCCGGGTTCAACCGACCGGCGCCGCCCCAGGCCGTGGCCGCTGCGGAACGGCACGGGTTGAACCTTGCCGACCATCGGTCGCGCCTCCTCACCGCCGATCTGGTCCGCGCCGCCGACCTGATCGTCGTAATGGACGCGACCCAACAGCGTTTGATTTGTGAACGCTTCGGGCGCCGGCCCGCCGACGTCCTCATCCTCGGCGATCTCGATCCCGCCGCGGTCGAAACCCGTACCATCTATGACCCGGTGAATGACGGGCGCGAGGTGTTCGACTGGGTGTACGAGCGCATCGCCCGATGCGTGCGGGAACTCGCAAACATTCTCAATACGCTTGGAGTTACGCCCTCTTAGAGCTTGTGGCGCGCGGGCCATACGCCGTGCGAACCAGCCGTAGCAATCACGCAATGAATGCCTGACGTAGCGCGCACCGTGCGTGAGTCAGGGCTTGGCCCAAACTTTGCCCCCCCGGACGGTGCTCGCACTGTATTTGTGGCTTTCATCCTACAACGAGGTGCCAGGATGTCACGGCTTGCGTTCATAGGAGTTCTCTCAACCGCGCTGCTGCTTGCGGCGTGCAGCGACGCGGTCAGTCCCGCGCGCCACGGCGTGGATGCCCCCCAATTTGCGACTGCCGCGAGTACCGGCATCATGCTCGACCAGATGGTGGGAGAGCTCGCCGAAACCGGCTATCACATCGCAAAAGCGTTCGGCACGAATCCCCACCTCGGCGACGCGATCGTCGCGAGCTTCTTCTGGTCCGGTCCCAACACGATCACAACGGTGGCCGACCACCTGTGCGACAACGCTCCCAATCCAAGCGGGTACCCGGGGACGCCGGTCGGCAACACCTACACGCTCGTCGAGTCCGCCAGTGCCGGCGGCATCTCGATGGCAACGTACGTGGCCACGAATGTGCAGAACTATCCCGACCCCAACACGAGTCCAACCACCGCGCTCTGCGTCCACGCCATCTTCGCGCAGCCGGCGACGGACGCGGGCGTGCTGCTCTCGGCGTGGAGCGGCGTGAGCGGTGTGACGGCGCAGGCGTTGGGCGAACACCGCTCGGCATCGGGGTCGGGGTCGACGACGCCTACGGTCGCCGATCCGGGGACGGTCGCCATGGGAGCGGGGGCGCTCGCGCTGGGAGTGACGATGTCGAACGCGCTGGTTGGCGCGGTCCCGCCCTCCGAGTTCGCGACCCTCGCGGTGCAGTCCGACCAATACTTCATCGACGAGACCAACTACCTCGTATCGAGCGCCGCGCGCACGGTCGACCCGCAATGGGGCTGGCAGTTCACCCAGCCGAGCACATGGCTGGCCAGCGTGTTCGTGCTCAATCCGGCGCAGAATCATCTCGCGTTCAGCGTCCAGCCGCAGCGAACGCTCCCCTTCGAGACGATTACGCCAGCGGTCGAGGTGAACGTCGTCGACGACGTGGGCAACCTGCTCACGAGCTTCAACGGCCCGGTCTCGATCGCCATCGGACATAACGGCGGCATGCTCATGCCCGGCACGCTGTCCGGCACCAAGACGGTGAACGCTGTGAACGGCGTCGCCCGCTTTACGGACCTCAGCATCGATCAGCTGGGGAACGGCTACACGCTGGTGGTAAGCGCCGCCGGCGCGACCGGCGCGGAGAGCGCGCCGTTCAACATCGGTGCGTTCTGACATGGAGATGGGACTATATGGAGATGGGACTATGATGAACTGGACTCGGGTTGCTTCGCGCGCGGTGCCGCTCGCTGCGGCGATGCTGCTCATGAGCTGCAC
>Ga0209161_10000056_pt1 | contig 72836 bp, 73 predicted proteins | sample GraSoiAngelo_155_FD_186169 | JGI IMG/M metagenome (GOLD analysis project Ga0209161, IMG submission 186169) | Grasslands soil microbial communities from the Angelo Coastal Reserve, California, USA - 14_1009_13_30cm (SPAdes) (version 2) | ecosystem: Environmental > Terrestrial > Soil > Grasslands... | reverse complement strand
CATCCGTTTCGGACGGGACGACCGTGGTGACCGCGCCGGTCCCAGGCGTGGATTGCCCCGGAGGCGCGGGGCCCCCCCCGCAGGCGATCGCGCCGGCGACGACGAGGTAGCGGACGTCGCGCTTCATCCGAGCCTCCGGTAGGCAAAGCGCGTGCCCGCCGGTTGCGGAATGAAGCGAACGGCGAGCGGCCCCGAGGTGCTGCACGCGTACGGCACCCGCTGCACCAGGGCAACGGCGGGACGAACGGCATGCGCCTTGCGGCCTTGCCACGGAACTCCCCCCCGAAGAGGCCCATCGTGTCCGCGCGATTCCCGATGCTGCTCTGCCTCGCGCTCGTATTCGGCGCCGGTCACGCTCGTTCGTCCTACGCGCCCCTGCTCGACAATGGTCTCGCCCGCACCCCCCCGATGGGATGGAACAGCTGGAATCACTTTCATTGCAACGTGAGCGCCCAGCTGATCCGGGAAACCGCGGACGCGATGGTCTCGGGCGGGTTGCGCGACGCGGGATACCAGTACGTCGTGATCGACGACCCATCCTGGACCTTTCGAGTCAGCACGGGCACGCCGTTGGGCGTGCAGGGAATGTTGGTGCAGGAACCGGCGCCGGACCTCCAGGTCTGGTCCAAACCGCTCGCCGATGGCTCGCGCGCCGTAGTCCTGCTCAACCGGTCGGGTTTGCAGACCGTCGTCACGGCGTCATGGCGCGCGCTGGGGGTGCGGGGCTCCGCGCGCGTGCGCGATCTCTGGAGCCACAGCGACGTCGGCGCGATGACCGACCGCTTCAACGCCACGGTGCCGGCACACGGCGTCGTGATGGTCCGCATCACCCCCGTCACCGGAGGCGGGACGTAACTGAAACTGGGGCGGGAGGACTCGAACCTCCAACTTCCCGGTTAACAGCCGGGCGGTCTGCCAGTTGACCTACACCCCAAACAAGCTAGACGTCCAGACGTCTAGACGTGGAGACGTCCAGGACAGGCAAACAACTACTCAACGATCAATACTTCAAGCCCGCCTTCTCCGCAAAACTCTTCACCGCCTCCTGCTCCTCGGCGCTCAGCTTCTCGGGCAGCGTGACGTGTGCCTCCACGTACATGTCCCCCCGCCGGCCGTTCTTTTCGATGCCGTGACCCGGGATGCGGAATTTCTGGCCGTGCTGCGTGCCCGGTGGAATCCGTAACACCACGCGCTTGTCGTCGAGCGTCTTGACCTTGATCCGCGAGCCGAGCAGCGCCTGCGCCAAATTGATCGGCACGACGCCGATCAGATCGAGTCCCTCGCGCCGGAAGAAGCGATCCGGCGCAATATGGATCTCGACGATGAGATCGCCACGGCCCTTCGGTCCCTGATTCTTGAGCCGCAGCCGCGTCCCGACCTCGACCCCAGCGGGAATATCGACGTTGATGCGCTTCTCGACGCGCAGCTCGCCGCTGCCCTGACAGGTCGGGCAACGCTGTGAGGGCACCGTTCCCTTGCCGCGACAGACCGGACACGGACGGTTGACGGCGAATCCACCCTGCCCAAACGACACCGTGCCGCGCCCTTTGCACTCGGGGCAGGTGTTGATGGTGGCGCCCTTCGCGGCGCCAGATCCACCACACGTCGGACAGACTTCGGGCATCGCGAGCGTGATCGGCACCGTGCCGCCGAGCGCGGCAGTGCGAAACGGGATCGTGACCTCGGTCTCGGTTTCCTCCGGTTCAGCCTCGCGACCGGCGCCACGCCGTCCGAAAATCGACGAGAAGATGTCGCCCAGGCCGCCAAGGTCCGAGATGTCGAAGTCGCCGCTGTCCGGCGGTGCGCTGCGGCCGCGCCGGGCCCCACCTCCGCTAAAGCCTCCGGGACCGGCAAAGGCACCGTAGCGGCGCAGCTGATCGTACTTCTTGCGCTTCTCGGTATCGCTCAACACGTCGTGCGCTTCGTTGATCTCCTTGAAGCGCTCGGCCGCCTGCGGATTGTTGGGATTGCGATCGGGGTGGTACTGCTTTGCCAGTCGGCGGAATGCCTTTTTGATTTCATCCGTCGTGGCAGTTTCGGCGACTCCCAACACCTGATAGTAGTCGCGCTGTGCTGCCATTACTGTCCCTGCCAGGTCAGCACCACCACCCGTGCCGGCCGCAGCAATGTATCGCGCATCTTATAGCCTGGTTGCACCACCTGGCCTACGGTGTGATCGAGCTCCGGTTTCGGGGCCGGCTGCGTGGTGACCGCCTCATGCACGTTCGGATCGAACGGGACGCCGGCCTGATCGATCCGTGTGACGCCGACGGCTTCGAGCTCCTTCCAGATCTTGCGCTCCACGAGATCGACGCCATCGTGCAGCGTCTTCGAATCGATCTCCGCCGGATCGATGTGCGCGAAGCGCGACAGATCGTCGAGGGCGTCAGCGAGCCGCGACACGAGCTCCGCCTGCGCCCGCCCCCACACCTCGGCGCGCTCTTTGGCGGACCGCTTGCGGAAGTTGTCGTACTCGGCGGCGAGTCGCAGATGCCGATCCTTCCAAACCTCTACCTCGGACGCCTCCGGCGCTGGTTGAGACGCAGCGGGCCCGGCAGACGCAGCCGTGGTCTCCGGCGGTTCTCCCGTATCGGGATCGAGAGACGGAGCGCGTGGGGGAGTAGCTTGATGCGGCGGCGAATGCGCGTGGCGTTTATTGGTCATGGATTGGAACTTTCAGTCTGACAACAAGATAGACGGCAAAACTCAGGACGGAAGCCCCGAGGAACGAAACTCGGCGATGAAGCCACTCAATTCGCGGCGCACTCCTCCGTCCGTGAGAAGATCGTGACCCAACGCAGGATAGGCGAGCACCGTGGCCCGCGACCCGAGCTGATCGGCGAGACCGCGGACCGCGCTCGCGTCGATCACCTCGTCCGACTCGCCGAGCAACAGGAGCAGCGGCCGCTCGATCCGCTGACAGTCGGCGATCACCGCGCGCTGGGCCCACTGCAGCTCGGCCCGCGCACCCGCCGTCATGTAGGCCGCGCCTCGTCCCGTGGGGAGCGTGGGCCAGAGGTCGGCGAGCCTCGCCGCCAGGCGTTTCCAGACTGCGGGCCGGACGCGGGAGGCCAACCAGGGACACGCGACGACCGCCGCCGCCGGCGGCTCGCCCGGCTGCGTCTCGAGGTACCGCAGCACGATGAGACCACCGAACCCGTGGCCGACGAGGATCTGCGGAATGTCCTGGCGGCGGCGGACGGCACGCCGGAAGGCTTGCAGATCTCCCAGCAGCTGGCTGAAGCGCGACAGATGGCCCCGCCGCCCGCCGGAGCGACCAGATCCTCGCTGATCCAGCAAGTACGCGGCGAATCCCGCGTCCCGGAGCTGCGCTCCGGTTTCCGCGAAGGCCTCCGCCAGGCCCACGGGCTGAGGATACCAGTCGTGCAGGAAGAGCACCGCGACGGCGGGCTGCGACGGCTCATACGCATCGTACACGAGCGGCGTCCCGTCAGGTGCGTTGATGCGATTCATTGCTGGCCCCCCCCTGCGAGGAGGCGTCGCAACAAATCGAGTGCGGCCTGCGCGGCGCGAGCACGGATCTCACCGCGATCCCCGGGGAAGATGCGTTGCAGCGCTCGGGTCTCGGATGCGTGGCGGGCGGCCATCCAGACTGTCCCTACCGGTTTCTCCGGCGTACCACCGGTCGGGCCGGCAATCCCCGTGACCGCGATCGCCGCGTCCACGGCAAATTGCCGCTGTACACCCTCGGCCATCGCAGCGACGACGGGTTCCGACACGGCGCCATGCTGCTCGAGCAGCTCGGGAGCGACGTCGAGCATACCGCTTTTGACGACGTTGTCGTAGGCGACGACCCCACCGATGAACACATCGGAGGCCCCGGGAACGGCCGTGATCCGGCCGCTCACGAGACCACCGGTGCAGGATTCGGCCACGACCAGTCGCGCGTTGCGCGCCCGCAGCTGATTCAGCACGACGGCGGCGAGATCGGTCCCGTCTTCGCCATAGCAGTGCTCAGCAGCGCGCGCGCGCAGCTGGGTCGCTGCGGCAGCGAGCCGGCGCTCCGCGTCATCGGCCCGCAGTCCCCACGCCGTCACGCGGAGCTCCACGCCTTCGACGGAAGGAAGGTAGGCCAACGTGAGCGGCGCGATTTCCGCTTCGATCGCGCCGACGCGCTCGGCCAGCGCGGACTCCGCGATGCCGGTTGTGCGCACCGTCCGCGAGCGAACGACCGTTCCCGGGTTTCGTTGCGCGAGCCGTGGCAGCACTTCCTCGGCAAGCAACCCCCGCATTTCCGAAGGGACTCCGGGGAGCATGACGACCACGCGGCCGCGGTCTTCGACCCAAAGCCCCGGCGCGGTGCCCCGAGGATTCGGCAGGACCGTGGCTCCGGCGGGAACCTCGGCTTGCGTGCGGTTCACCGCCGGCATGGTGCGGCCGAGCCGATGGAAGCGTTCCTCGAGCGAGCGGAGCACCGCAGCGTCCAGCTCAAGGGGTTTGCCGAAGAGGCCGGCGACCTCCCGCTTCGTGATGTCGTCGCGCGTGGGGCCGAGGCCGCCCGTCGTCAGGACGAAGCCGGTGCGGTCCAGCGCTTCGGCGACGGCGGCGCGGATGGCCGCGGGACGATCGGCGACGGAGACGTGCCGGACGACTTCGACGCCTGCGCCGGCCAGTGCCCGGCCCAGCTCGGCCGCATTCGTATCGATGATTTGGCCCAACAGCAGCTCGGTGCCGATCGTGACGACTTCGAGCTTCACTTGCCGACTTTGAGGAGCGCCCGGTAGCGGTAGAGGTAGACGAGGAGGGAATAGATCGTCAGGACGATGGCGCCCGCCAGGGTGATCGCCACGAACCAGCCGTGAAACTGATCCCAGAAGTTGCGGAAGTCGCCGGCGAGATGCATCTGCGCGATGGCGTCCTTCCAGGCAAACCAGGCGATCGTCGCGCCAATGAAGATGTTCTGGGCGACCGCCTTCAGCTTCCCGGCGCCCATGGCGGGAATCACGATGCCGCGGCGCTTGGCAAAGAAACGGAACGCCGTGATGAGCACCTCACGCCCTACGAGCAGCAGCGCGACCCAGACCGGCAGGCTGCCCCACCAGGGGATCGCGTAATCCACCTTGTCGCGGGCCAGGATCGTGGGGTGACGGGTCATCCAGAAGATCGGAATCAGCGTGGCGAAGAGCAGCAACTTGTCGGCGATCGGATCGAGCAGCATACCGAGCTCGCTGATCTTCCCGTAACGGCGGGCGAGATAGCCGTCGACCAGGTCCGAGAACGCCGCGATGAGAAAGACGACGAAGGCGATGACCTTGGGCCAGTACCCCTGGATGAAGGGAAGCAACGCGATGACGGGCGTGAGGCAGATGCGCGCCAGTGTGATGATGTTCGGCAGAGTCCATCGCATCGAACTGGCTTTCAGCTCAGCGTCTTGAGAACGAGTTTGCTCACCGCTTTCAGGGTGTCGAATACGCCGTCGCCGCGGACCGCCACGGCCTCATGGTAGGTTGCCTTGCCAACCCAGTCACCGCCGATCTTCTCGACGAGGTTCTCCCCCGGATGGGCGGGATCGGGCGCCTGCTTCTGGCGCGCCGCGTCTTCGATCGGCCAGCCGGGATTCAACGACGCCTGGAGATCCTTGATGGGCGCGGCGTTGGGCAAGTCGCGTTTGTTGTACTGAATCACGAACGGGATCTTCGTCAGGTCGTAGCCGTACTCCGCCATGTTGTCATACAGGTTCTGCATCGACTCGACGTTGGCTTCCATGCGCTCGATCTGGCTGTCGGCCACGAACACGATCCCGTCCACGCCTTTGAGAATGAGCTTGCGGCTGGCGTTGTAGTAGACCTGCCCGGGAACGGTATACAGATGGAAGCGCGTCTTGAAGCCGCGAATCGTGCCGAGATCGACGGGGAGAAAGTCGAAAAAGAGCGTGCGCTCGGTTTCCGTGGCGAGCGAGATCATCTTGCCCCGCGTGTTGGGTGAGACCTTCCCGTAGATGTGTTCCAGATTGGTGGTCTTCCCACCGAGGCCCGGCCCATAGTAGACGAGCTTGCAGTTGATCTCGCGGGACGCGTAGTTGATCATCGACATGGGCGCGTCCCTCTAACCGAAGAGTTTGTCAATTTCGTCCTCAGCCCCTTCGAGCACGCCCTTCTGGGCCTGGCCCGTCCCGACCCGATTGAACATCTCCGCGAACACCTTGTTCAGGTTCTCGACCGCTCCTTTCGCCTTGAGCTTCACGAGCCCCAGCGTCGCGCGCTGATCGAACAGCACCACGAGGATGACGCGCTTGGCCACATCGGCGAGGAACATCGACTCGCGCTCGCCCTGATGCACGAGCGACGCGAACTCGGCTTCCCCGATCATTTTCGCGAGCTGGTCATTGGCGCTGAAATCGGCGGCCGTGAGGGAAGCGAAGGCGGTGGGGTCGAACTGCGGCGTTTCCCCGACGGTGGCGACGAGCTGGCCGTTGCGGTCTACGAGCAGCGCACAGCGGGCGTTCGAGTCACGGAGGAACGCCTGCAGGTGCGTCTGGATTTGCTTGAAATCGTTCTCGTTGAAAGACCAGCTTGCGGCCCCGGCCATGCTCCTCCTAGAGGCTAGTCGGTCTCCGACATCTCGCGCCGTGCCGCCAGCGCCTGAGCGATGGTCACCGCGTCGGCATACTCCAGGTCGCCACCGACCGGCAGCCCCCGCGCGATCCGCGTGACCCGCACGCCGCTCGGCTTCAGGATCTGCTGGAGATACGTGGCGGTCGCCTCCCCCTCCATCGAGGGATTTGTGGCGACGATAACCTCACGCACCTCCGAGCCGTTCGTCAACCTCTCGAGCAGCCGGTCGAGATGCAGCTCGTCGGGCCCGATGCCATCCAGGGGCGAGATGCGGCCGCCCAGGACGTGATAGCGGCCGCGGTAGCGGCCGGCGCGCTCGATCGCGCTGACGTCACCCGATTCTTCGACCACGCAGAGCAGGGCCGCATCGCGCCGCGGGTCGCGGCAGATCGGGCACGGATCCTCATCCGCGAGATTGCCGCACGTCCGGCACGCCAGGACCTGCCCGCGGACCCGCCGGATGGCGTCCGCCAGCCGCTCCGCGGCTTCCGCGGGTTGCTTCAGTAGGTGGAACGTGAGCCGTTGAGCGGTCTTACGTCCGATGCCGGGGAGCTTAGCGAGCTCCGCCACGAGCTCCTCGATGGCGGACACGGGCGCCGCGGGCCTACAGCGTGGGCAGCTGGAATGGGAAGGGCAGACCCGACGCCAACTTTCGCACCTCGGCCTGATACAATTCGGCCGCGCGCTTCTGCGCCTCCGCCACCGCGGCAAGGACGAGATCTTCCAGCATCTCGATGTCCCCCTGGCTGACCGCCTGGGGATCGATCTTAATGCCGCGAATGTGCCCCCGCCCGTCGACCGTGGCCTGGACCATGCCGCCACCGGCCGAGACGGTCAATGTCTGCTGCGCCAGCTGTGTCTGGATCTCCGTAAGCCGCCCCTGCATCTGCTGGGAGAGCTGGAGCAGGCTAGATAAATCCGCCATATGTCGAAAGTTACCCCTCGTGTCACCGTTGGCAAGCTATTCGAGCAACTCCAAATCTAATGCGTCTACGGCGGCGCTCAGGGTGGGGTCTTTTGCGCGCAGACTCTTGAGGCGCTCCGCACTAGCCCCCTCGGCGGTCATGCGCGACGGCGGCGACGCTCCGGTCTTGCCGGCGCCCTGCTCGACGACTTTGATGCGCGGCGCCTCGCTGATGTAGCGTCCGACCAGCTGCGCAATCGTCTCGCGCTGTCGTTCGAGACCTTCGGCGTGCACGGCATGTCCCGGTCGCACCATGACGTCGCGACCCTCGACAGCGGCGACCTCCGATTCCGCCAGCAGGCTGCCGAGCAGCGGCGTCTTGGCGCGCGCGTCGCTGACGACGTGGGCCCACACCGAGCGGACGTTGTCGAGCGTGGGCTCGAGCTTCTGGCCGGTCGGACGGTTGGACGGTTGGACGGTTGGACGGTTAGGCGATGGCGGCGGTTCGGCCGCCGGTGCTTGCGCGGGTGACCGTTCGACAGTCCGACTGTCCGTCGGTCCGACGCCCTTCAACGCATCAATGACCTCCGACAATTCCACCGTCCGATCCAGCATCGCCCATCGCAGCAACAGCACTTCCACGAGCAGCCGCTGGTTCGCGCTCCGGCTCAGCCGCTCTTCCGACTCGCTCAAGATCGTCAGCAGCCGGACGATATCGGATGGCGGCAGCTGCGGCGCATACTCGCGGACGACGCCCAACAACCCCTCCGTGATGCCCTCCGGCTGGCCCCCCACGCCGACCAACAGCAGCGCGCGGAGCGTCTCGGCGGCACCGTTTACGAATTCGCCGAGGTCCGCGCCGGCCTCGAGCAGCCGGTCGACGAGCGGAAAAATGGCTCCGGAGTCGCGCTCCACGATGGCGCGCAGCATCTCGCTGTACAGCTCGTCGGGAATCAGCCCCAGCACTTCGCGCACCCGCGCCGCGGTGACCGGCCCTTCACCGAAGGAGAGCACTTGATCCAGCAGCGACAGCGCGTCGCGCATTCCGCCATTGGCGCTGCGAGCGATAAGATGCAGCGCGTCGTCCTCGACCTGCAGTTGCTCAGTCCGGGCCACCGCTTTCAGCCGGGCGACGATGGCGTGCGGGCCGATGCGGCGGAAGTCGAAGCGCTGCAGTCGCGACAGAATCGGTGCCGCCGTATTGGCGATCTTCTGTGGCTCGGTGGTCGCAAACACGAACACGACGCGGGGCGGCGGCTCCTCGAGAATCTTGAGCAGCGCGTTCCACGCCTCGCGGGTGAGCATGTGCGCTTCGTCGACGATGTAAACCTTTGAGCCTGATTCGGTACTGGCGGCGTACATGGCGCGCTCGCGGAGATCGCGCGCGTCGTCCACGCCGCGGTTGGATGCGGCGTCGAGCTCGACGACATCCAGGTTGGCCGCGCCGGTCCAGATGCGCCGGCAGGCATCGCACTCGCCGCACGGCTCGCCGGTGGTGCTTCCGCTCCGGCGCTCGCAATTCAGGGCCATCGCGAGGATGCGGGCCGCCGTGGTCTTGCCGACGCCGCGTGGCCCGGCGAACAGGTACCCGTGGGCAACACGCCCCTGCGCCACCGCGCCGCGCAGCGCGGCCGCCACGTGATCCTGGGCGATGAGATCGGAGAACTGCTTTGGACGATACCTGCGCGCTAATGCGATCATCGGTGGAAATCTACATTAAAGCGCGAATGTAGAATGTCCAATGATCAATGGACATTGAACATTGATCATTGAGAGTTGATATTTCGTCTGCCCCAGGTCCGCAGGCTTTCCGCTCGTGAACCGCGTCAGGCCCCCGCAGGGAGCAGCGCTAAGCGATGCCGGGATTCGTTGCGGGGTGCCTGGGGCATTTCACTTCCAATAAACAATGTCCAATGTTCAATGATCAGTGATCATTGAACATTGATCATTGAACATTGATAATTCGCCAAGGCGCACTCCCCTCAGCGACAATCGACCTTTCCAGGAGCAGCGCGTGGGGGAACAGTAACCGTTAGGTATTGGCGCAACCCATTCGCAATCACCGCGAGACTGGTCGTTCCCGCCTGATCGGGCTTCAGCGTCACCGTACCGAGCGTGCTGTCTTGCGCGATGTGCATGACACGGAAGATGCGCGCGTCGGCGACGGCGGCGCGTAAGCCAAGCAGCAGGGTGGGATTGGCGAACGCATCCTGTGCCGAGACCCTCAGCACGATCTCGCTGTCGGGCCGGATTGCGAAATGACCCGAAACGCTCGCCAGACCGCACGCCACCGCGAGCTCCGCCGCCGGCCCGGCCGCGACGTTGAAGGCGACCTGCTTTTCGACGACTCCGATCGTCCCGATCACCGTCGCCGAGCCCGCCCGCTCGCCGAGCGTCACGCCAACGCGGACCTGTCCACTGGCGTCTGTCGCGGCCGTGGCCGGCTGAATGCGCGCGTTGATGCCCGTGAACGCCACTGTCTGAGCCGGTAGCAGCGCACCGGTCGAGTCGCGAGCCTCGAAAACCAATGGCCGCGGCAGCTGCGTCGCGGCAGTGCCGCGCTGTCCGCCGCCGGCAACGAAACCGGACCGTTCGGAGGCCCTCGGGGATCCTGTTGGTGCTGGGGGCGCTGGGGGCGCTGGGGGCGCTGGGGGCGCTCGCGGAGCTGAAGGGGGTGGAGGAGGGACGGCCGGTGGTTTTGAGCTGCCCCGCACGTGCGCGACCGTAACCGTTCGACGTGCCGTCGAGCGGCGCGCGCACCCCTCGACCGCGGCAAGCATCGCGGAGTCCGCGCCGAGTAACCGAAAATCGTGGCGATCGCGCTCCGTCGGCTCGAACGTCAAACAGTTGTGGCTGACGAGCTGTGCGAGCTCGTCGGACGACAGCGCGGATCCCGACAGCAGGCGCACCAGATCGCTCTTCCGCAGCGGTGCGGATCCCTGCAGCAGGAGGAGCACGGCCATCAACCCACCTAAGGCCGCGGACATCCGGAGTGCTCGTAGCGGCTTTCGACCGAATCCACGGCCGCGTACATGACCTGATCTTGCGTCGCTCGACGCTGATCGAATGACGCCATGCGCGCCCGCCGCTCCCCGTTGTAGGTCATCCAGAGGTTTTCCATCGCCACAAGCCCGGTAGCCAGGCCGCCGCAATCCATTCGGCCGTTCTCAAACAGCGCCGCGCGATCGTGGAAATTGCGCACCGCGCGCGACAGCGAGTCGCTCAGGCGATCAAAGCGCGCAAACGGTGATGCCGCGACGGCGGGGGGCTGTGCGACAGGCTGCGGCACCGCGACGGGGGGGGGCTGTGGGACCCGTATGGGCGGGGGCACCGCTGCAGGTGGCGGCGCGGCGGGCGGCGCATTGCCCGCGGGCCGGCGACGCGCTGCCGGCGACGGCGGCGCGGACGTGCGCGCTGTGATCTTCGAGACGAACTGCTTCGCGCGGTCGAACCAGCCGACCCACGGCGGCGTCATGTGCGGTTTGCGCAGCGCGAAGTACCAGTATCCCCCGGCGCCCACGCCCGCTACCACCAGGAGCATCGTCAGCCGCCTGAGCAAGGGGCCGCGGCGTGTGCGGCGACGCGGCTTCGGAACGGAGACCGGAGTGCGGGGCCGCCTTTTCTCGGGCTCCTCGTCGAGCAACCGAAACCTGGGACCCGACGGGCGTCGCGGCGCCGGAGGTGGCTGCGGCATCGGCGGCGGCGGTGGAATCGATGCCACTGATTCGGGCGTGACGGCCCACGGCAGATCATCCGGCTTGCGCGCCGGCGGAGGAGGCGGCTCGATCTTCGGCGGTGGCGGCGGCGCCGGTGGCGGCGGTGGCGGCGGTGGCGGCGCTGCCTGCTTTAGTGGCGGTGGTGGCGGCTCGGGCTTCGGTGGCGGTGCCGGTTCGTCGTCCGCACTCGTCTTGACGACGGGAATGTCGTCGGCACTCGACCGCATGATGCGGAACCCGAACAATCCGACGCCCTTCTTTTCGGGCTTCGTCTTCTCGGGCTTCTTCGGAGCCTCCGCGGCCTGGGCCTCGACTTCCTCCTCCTCCGGCTCTTCGTCTTTCGGCGGCGGCGGTGGGGGTGGGGGTGGTGGGGGCTCCGGTAGCTTGGGCTTCGGGCCCGTCAGGGTCGGACCGAAAGGCTTGTAGTTCCTCCAGGTGATGAACGAGCGCTTTTTGCCGTCCGGCTTGATCGACTCCGGCTGCAGCAGCTCGTGAAACGGCAGCGGGGTCTTGAACCAATCGGTGTTGCCTTGCGTGGCGCGAAAGAATCGTCCGGTGAGGCCACCCGCCTCTGCCGCGACGAGCACCGCGACGTGCCACGGCTCGGTGAAGAACTTCTCGTGGGTCTCGACGTCGTGCGGCGTGAGGTAGCCGCCCTGCCCCGGATGACTGTGGTACCAGCCCAATAGCGTTGCCGACGCCTTCCGCAGCTGTTCTTGCATCCGTTCCCACAGGCGGGAAACGACGACCTCGGTCTTATCGCCGTAAATCGGCTGGCTGAGCTTCAGCGTTTTGTCGATGATCGTGTAGAGCGCGCCGGCTTCCGGATCCCGATAGATGTCTCCGATGAGGAATCCGAAGATCGCCTGCGTCGGCGAGCTCTTGAGGTGCTCCTGCAGCGCGATGACCGCTTCCTGCTGAAAAAAGATTGGATAGGGCGAGCGGCTGGTGGACTTCCCAGGATGGGTCGTTCCCCCGGCAGCGGGCGGATTCCACAGGATCGCCCGCTCGAGGGGCATCGGCTGGGATTTCGGCTCAGGCCGCGGGCTCACCCGAGGGTCTCCACGACGATACGCGCCGCGCGCTCGACGTCGGACCGGCTGACGTCGAGGTGTGTGACCGCCCGGAGCCGCCGCGGCCCGTACGGCGCGAGCCGCACGCCCGCCTGCGCGAGCCGGGCCGCGGCCGCTTCGGCCGTAGCGCCGTCGCGCTGCAGGTCGACCATGACGATGTTGGACTCCGGGGCGGACGGACGGACGGTCGGACTGTCGGACAGAAGCTCGGCAAACCGCTTCGCGTTCTCGTGATCCTCCACGATGCGATCCAGGTTGTGATCGAGCGCGTACAATCCCGCTGCCGCGAGGATGCCCGATTGGCGCATCCCGCCCCCCAGCCGTTTGCGGATTTCCCACGCGCGGGCGCGTTTGTCCGTCCGGAATCCCAGACACGATCCGACGGGGCAGCCGAGGGCCTTGGAAAAACTCACCATCACCGTATCCGCTCCCTGAGCCAGACGCGCCGGCGTCACACCGGCAGCCACCGCGGCGTTCCACAGCCGCGCGCCATCGAGATGAACGGCGAGACGGGCGTCGCGCGCGGCCCGGATCAGGCTGTCGACCGCCGCCGAGTTGAGCACACGTCCGCCCGCCACATTGTGCGTGTTCTCGATTGCCAGCGCGGTGATGCGAGGGACGTGCGGGGACGGCGCGCGAAGCGCACCGCGCACCAACTCGGGCGTCAGGAGCCCGTCCGGCGTCGCAATGGTGCGGATCTGCACACCGGATAGCGCCGCGACCCCGGCGAGCTCGTAATGCACGACGTGCGCATTGCCCTCGAGCAACAGCTCGGTCCCGTGTTCAGTGCAAAGAGCGATCCCGGTCTGGTTCGCCTGGGTCCCCGACGGGAAGAACAACGCGTCTTCGGTGCCGAGCAACTCCGCGACGCGCTGCTCGAGCCGGCGGGTAGTGGGATCGCCGTCGAGAACGTCGTCGCCGACCTCGGCCTCCGCCATGGCGCGCCGCATTCCCGGCGCCGGCTTGGTGACGGTATCGGAGCGGAGATCGATCGGTGGCGGAGTCATCCGAGGCGCACGCGTTGCAGGCGCCGCATGCGCATCAGATCGTACGTCTCTGCCACCTCGCCACCCAGCAGAAAAACGTACGCCGTGTAATAGATCCACAGCAGCAGCAGCAGGACCGCGATCAGATTGGCGCTCGACGCCGCGCGGTCCAGGGTGACGAAGTGCGAGACGTACAGCGTGTACAGCCGCTTCGCGACCTCGAACCCCACGGCGCAGAACACCGACGCCACGAGGCCGGTGCGCCAGTAGATGCGCCGGCTGGGCAGGAATTTGAAAATGAGGAAGAACAGGAGCGTGCTGAACAGAAGCGTGCCGAGCTGGGCCTCGACGCCTCTGCCGCTGGATGCGAAGGCGTTGGCGAGAAACAGCGCCCCGCCGACGAAGACCATCGCGAGATCGGTGAGCTTGGCAACCGGCCAGGGGCGATTCTCCTCCGTATCGAAGACTTCATTCAGGGCCGCACGCAGACCCCCGAACATACGAGTCGAGAACCACAGGAACAGGGGCGCCGCGAGCAGCGTGAGCCTGCCGCGGCGAACGACGAGGTCACCGAGGGCGCGTTCGATGAATCCGAAGCGGTCCGTGCTCCCCTCGCTCGACTCCGGCAGGAAGCGCTGCAACAGCTCGTGGACGTTCAGCTGGTGAATAGCAAACTGGTACTCGACGAGGTAGCCGACGACGGCGAGGACCAGGCCGACGAAGGGGATTGCGGTGAGGAGGATGTCGAACGAGACGGCACTGGCGAGGAACGGGATGTTGTCTTCGTAGGCGGCTTCGAGGGTCCGCCGGATGACACCGGTGACCGTGCGGTGCCAGCCGCCTTCGCCATTCACGCGAGGGGCTCGTCCTCCTCTTCAGAGGCGGCCGGACGACGGGTCCGGCGGCGGCGCGCGGCCTCGAGCCTGCGGCGAAGCTGCTCGCGCGTCGTGATCTCCGGCTCGTCGTCGTCCTTCTCCTCGGGCTCCTCCGCTTCCGCTTCGGCTTCCTTCAGGAGCCCACGCACCTCGTCGACTTTGTCCTCGGCGAGCTCTTTCAGGTTGCGCAGACCCTTCGACACTTTGCGCCGCGTGGTCTCGCCGCCTTCGGTCGGCGCGAACACGAAGCCGGCCACCGCACCGAGGACGATGCCGAGCAGGAATGCCCCGAAGCCGCCACTCCGCTCGCTCATTCGCCCGCTTCCGCGTCGTCGGGTGCTGAGACGAGCGCCGCCCGCGGCGCCGCATGGGAATCGAGCTTTGGCTTGACGTAGCGGTCGGTCGCCGCCCGCGTGCCCGTTACGCGGAGCTGCTCGAACAGGAACGCGAAGGTTTTCTCGAGATCGGCGCCGATGTTCGCCCGCACAGCCTCCGGGAGATCCCAGAACCGCTGCTTGAAGGGGGCGATCGCTTTCTTGCGGCTCTTGTAGATGAATTGCTCTTCGGTGTCACCCTTCTTCCACTCCTCTTTCGCTTCCCGCTTCACCCACTCGTTCACGTCGCGCCGCAAATCATTGGGCAGGGCGGGATGATCCATGACGATCGTCTGGAAATTCGTTGCCAGGTGGATCTCGACCGCCTCGCACTCTGGGAACTTCGAGAATGCTTCCGGCGGCAGCGTCGAGGCGCCGTGTTGCACTGCGCCGCCGAGGCCGTATTTCGTCCGGGCGTCGTGCGACAGAGCTTTCAACGCCGCAAGATCGAGGTGCACCTTCGCGATCGAGCCGTCGGGCAGCACCACGCCGCCGTGGCTCGTCCCGGTCTGCACCGAGATCTTCGAAATGCCAGGGGAGGTGCCGAGCCGCTCGAGCGTCCGGTTGTAACCCTCCATGAAGGCTTTGAGCTCATGCACGTCGCTGTTCTTCCCGCCGACTTCACCGATCTCCGCCCCCACCGAGACGGTGACGCCGTCCGGCTCGCGGTCGCGGATGAACTTTGTGAGCTCGGCCGCGCGCTCGTAGTTCGTGCGCTGCTGCTCCGCGAGATTGGGCTTGGACAGGTCGACCAGGGTCGAGGTGTCGACGTCGATGTTGTAGAACCCGGCGTGCAGCTCTTCCTCGATGAGCGCGCGGAGCGCCTTGAGCTCGGCGTCCGCGTCGGCGGCGTATTTCTTGGCGTTGACCTGGACGTGATCGCCTTGAATGAACAGCGGGCCGGTGAACCCTTCGCGCAGCGCCGCGGCCGTCATCACCGCGACGTACTCGGCGGGCCGCTGATCGGTGTAGGCGATCTCGCTGCGCGCAATCTCGCAGATGATCGCGCCGGCATCGAGGCGCTTCGCCGCGCGGAAGATCGCGCGACCGGTGTCGTAGGCGAGGATCCGGACGTTCATCGCGGGGGTCGTGAACGCCGGCACTTCCCCACGTCCCCGCGCCAGGTACAGCTCGTGAATCGCGGCAGGCCGGACGCCGGCCTGTTGCCCCATCTCCCAAATCATCCATCGCGCGTGTGCTTTCTCGTCTTCGCTTCCGAAGACAGCCGTGCGCACCAGCGCGTCGATCTTGGCGCTTTCGTTGAGCATGAGCTCTGCGTTCCCTCCTCGCGGCAGAATCTATGCCCCGGGTAAGTCGATAACCAGCCCGTCATAGGCCGGCGCGATACCGGCGGGCAGCTTCGCTGCAAGCGCCGCGTGTGTGTTCTCATGCGTGAGATGCGTGAAGAACGTGCGACGCGCGCCGACACGCTGCGCGGCGGCGACCGCTTCTGGAACGGAGAGGTGCAGCGGATGCGGACGCGACAGGAGCGCATTCAGGACCAAAACCTCGAGATCCTGCAGCGCGTCGATCGCACTCTCGGGAATCACCTTCACGTCGGTGAGATATGCCACCGGTCCGATGCGATACCCAAAGACCTCATGATCCCCGTGCGGCAGCGACACCGGCAGCACCGCGACTCCGGCGATCGACGCGGTCTTCCCGGGCTCGAGCGCGTGCGCCGCGAGCTCGGGCTTGCTCGTCCCCACCGGCACGACGATCGCGGGATCAAAGATGTAGGGAAACTTGGCGGTGAGCTCCGCCATCGTCGCGCGCGAGCCGTACGCCGGGAGTATGGCACCCTGGCGTACCGACAGCGCCCGCAGGTCGTCGATGCCGTGGACGTGATCGGCGTGTGCATGCGTGAAGAGTACCGCGTCCACGTGATCGACGGCGGCCGCGACGAGCTGCAGCCGCAGCTCCGGCGGCGTGTCGATCAGGAGTCGCTTCGCATTGGTCTCGATCAGAGCGGCGGTGCGCGTGCGCCGGTCGCGAGGGTCCGTGGATGTGCAGGTGGGGCAACGGCAGCCGATCTGTGGCACGCCGAATGACGTGCCGGTCCCGAGGAAGGTCAACCGCACGTCACACGACCTCGACCTTGATGAGGTTGGTGCTGCCGGAGACGTCCCACGGGACGCCCGCCGTCATGACGATACAGTCGCCTTTCTTGGCGTACTGGCGCTTGAGAATCAGGTCCCGCACGACGGTGAGCATCGCGTCGTAGCCGGGGACGTGGTCGACCAGAACGGGAATCACGCCCCACACGAGCGCCAGCTGGCGGAACGTCGTCGCTTCGGTTGTGACGGCCAGAATCGGAACGGGGGGACGGAGGGCCGCCACCTTGCGCGCGGTGAACCCGCCCTTGGTCAGGGTCACGATCAGCGGCGTCTTGAGCATGCGCGCCACGGCGTGGGTGCCCCACGCGATGGCGTCCTCGGTGTGGACTGCGACCCCCGCGATGCGGCGCTCTTCCCGGTGGCGAAGCGGACTCCGCTCCATTTCGCGGATGATGCGGTCCATGGCGCGCACCGCCTCCACGGGGTACTGCCCGACCGCCGTCTCGGCCGAGAGCATGACCGCATCGGTGCCGTCGAGAATCGCGTTGGCGACATCGGATGCTTCGGCGCGCGTGGGACGGGGATTGTGAACCATCGACTCGAGCATCTGCGTCGCGGTGATCACCGGTTTGCCCTGATGATTCGCTTCGCTGATGAGGCGCTTCTGCACCAGCGGCACCTGCTCGAACGGCAGCTCGACGCCGAGGTCGCCCCGCGCGACCATCACGGCGTCGGACACCGAGACGATCTTGTCGAGGTTCTCGAGGGCCGTCGCCTTTTCGATCTTGGCCACGAGCTTGATCGTCCCGGGAACGAGGCGGCGCAGCTCTTCGATGTCCTCGGGACGACGGACGAACGAGAGCGCGAGGTAGTCCACCCCGATCTTCACCGCGTCCTGGACGTCCTCCTGATCCTTTTCAGTGAGCGCCGGTGCCGAGACCTGCACACCGGGGAGGTTCATCCCCTTGTGCGCCGTCAGAATGCCCCCGTCAATCACCCGGCCGCGGACGCGCGGCGCCTCGACTCCCGTCACCTCGACCGAGAGCAGCCCGTCATTCAGCAGGATCCGAGAACCGACTCGCGCGTCTGCGGCGAGGCGATCATACGTGGTGGGCAGCTCGTCTCCCCGCGCGATATCCTCGGGAGCAAACACGACCTGCTGGCCCGGCGTGAGCTCGCGCGGAGCCGGGAGATCCCCGACGCGAATGCGCGGTCCCTGGAGGTCGAGCAGGACGGCGACGGGCGAATCGACGCTGGCGGCGACGCGGCGGATTGCCGCAATCCATTCGGCGCGCGTCTCCGGAGTGCCGTGCGAGGCGTTGATGCGCAGGACGTTGGCACCTGCCTGGAGCAGGGCGCTGACAGACGACTCAGTGCCGGTCGCTGGTCCGAGCGTGGCGACGATCTTGGTGCGGCGGATGCTCGGGACACCGTTCGTCGAGTTATCCACAATTGCACGCGGCGTGTGAGATGTGGAAAAGTGGCCAGTTCGCGGCTGGTCGCCGCTGGCTCGGGAGAGTTAAAGTACTACATGAAGTCACGGCGAACACAGACTCAGCGCACGACCTCAAGTGATTTCTGCGCGAGGCGCTGCTTGAGCTCCTGAAGCACTTGAATCGTCCGCGACATCGCGGAGGCGGGCATCCCTTCAATCGTGCGGGCGGCCAGGCGGCGTTCGAGTTGTCCCACGCGCAGCAGGACCTCCAGACCATGACGGGTAAGCGTGACACGAACGCCGCGGTCGTCATCCGGATCGGTCGACGTCTCGACGAACCCCTTGGACTCGAGGCGCTGGATGAACGTCGTGGCAGCCGCCCGCGATACGCCCAGCGCGCTCGCCACGTCGCTCGGCCGGGCCCCGTCCGGCCCCCCCAGATCCACCGCCGCCATCACGGCGTGGGCCCGCTGCGACAGCCCGAAGCTCTTGTAGGCGCGATTGCTGGCGCGCTCGATGGCCTGCTGAGCCGCGACCACGGCGTCGGTGAGCTGCAAGGCCAGTTCGGATCGGTCTGACATCTATTAACGGTTAGCTGTGGTCAGATGTTAACATGTTGATAGTTAACATACTAAATATATTGCATGCCCACAACATGGGCACGGCGAGGCTCAGCAGATCTCCGACCAGTCGACTGTCGACTCCTTCTTGCAGCGCAGGCATTTCATCGCCTCCGGCTTGCCGCTGAAATCCTGTCGCTCCTGGCACTGCGGACAGACGGCGTACGTGGTGGTGACCTCCTCCCCTTCCCTGCCGCCCAGGGTGGGGCGGAGCACACCCGTGCGGACGACGACGCTCCAGTGATCGGGGGGCGTGTCGCGCAGGGTGAGATCGATGCGACTGACGCGCACCGGTTTCTTGCGGACCTCGAGGACCACTTTATCGTCGTCACTGTCGTCGACAATCGGGTACCACGCGCCGCGACGCAGCACGTCGGCCACGTTGTCCAGACACCGGGCCCATCCGCGCGGGCCCGGGGACGGAGGAGGAGCCGGGGGCATGAGGGGGGCCAATCTAGCACATCCTGCTAAATTCCGTTATGCGCACGATCGGTACGGTCACCCGGCTGCAGATCCAACGCGACTCCCTGAAGCGCGGCGAGAAGCCCACCCGCGTCTACGATCCCACTCCACTGCTGTCCGTACCGGCGCTCAACGTCACGCCCGACGGCGCGCTGGGAGGCACTGTGGACGGCAGCTGGATCGTGGACGTGCATCACCGCGACCATCCCTACACCAAAAACGAAGATGGGCTGCACGGCATCTCGCTCGGCTTCACGTCCCACTACGATGCGATGCGCGAGCACTTCGGCGATCGTGTGGAAATCGGGTGCGCGGGGGAGAACATCATTGCGACGAGCGACCGGCGATTCGGCTATGACGACCTCGCGAACGGCGTCGCCATCCTGGCGCCGGATGGGAACGAACGGGTGCGACTGAAGATTCTCCAGGTCGCGCATCCGTGCCGGCCGTTTACGGGATGGGCGCTCGGAAAGACCGTCGAGCCGGAGGAGCTGAAAAAGCATCTGCAGTTTCTCGACAATGGGATGCGCGGGTTTTACTGCGTGGGTGAGGGGGTTGGTACTGTTTCCCTGGGAGATTCGATCGCACTGCTTTAGGAAATGCAAAGGCCAGACGTCGAGAAGTCGAGCGGCTGTAGGAAATGGCGAGGGGTCAGGAAGGCGACGCTTTCCTGACCCCTCGTTCCTAGGCACCGCTAGACGTCTAGACGTCTCGACGTCTAAGAAAGCTCATCCCATGCCATCGTCGCGCTCTTATGGCAGCGATCGCACGTCATCTCGTTCGTCCGCGCTTCAATGCCCTGCCGATGCCGGCATGCCGGACACACGGCGTACGTCAGCGGGAAGATTCGTCCCAGTCGTTCGATCACGCGCGGCTCGCAGCGCACGATCGTCCACCGCTCCGGCGGATGATAGCGAATCTCGAGGAACCGCCGATCGACCGGCACGTTGTGCCGGTTCACGTCGAGGACGACGATATTGCTCGAGGAGATGCGAACGACGGGATACCAAGCGCCGCGCCGCAGCGTGTGGGCGCCGGCGGGACCGACCCGCGCCCAGCCCTTCACTTGCAGGCGCGTGGGCGTGACCATCCGGTTGACGATTTCCATAGTCTCAAGACTACCTACGTGCGCAAGTACCCGTCGTGACTAGAGTCACAGCGCATACGGTCGCCCCGAGTCACCCGCACTCTGAAAAGCCGCAGACGTGACATTTCGCACATCCCTCGATGAATGCCAGCTGCGATCCGCAGTCGGGGCACGCGCCGATAAAGTCCTGATCGGGGCCGCGGGCCGCCCGCAGGGCGGCATCGCCCGCCGGGCCCCGGACGACCTCCGTGGGGGCGGGCGCCGGGGCTCTCGAGCTGTCGAGGAGATCCTGCTGCACTCCCTGCTTCTCCTGCATCCACTTCTCGATGGCGATCCCGATCGCATCGGGAACGGACATCACCTTGTTCGGACCGAGGCCGACCGCGCGGTCGGAGGAGATGCCCCGCAGCTGCCGGTAAATCTCCGGGAGCGGCACGCCGGAGCGCAGGGCGAGCGAAATGAGCCGGCCGATCGCCTCGACGTCCGCCATCAGGGCACCGCCCGCCTTGCCGAGCGACATGAAGACCTCGAACGGCTGGCCCTTGTCGTCTTCGGTTATCGTCACGTACATCGTACCGAGCGGTGACTCGATGCGGCGCGTCGAACCCTTCAGCAAATCGGGGCGCGAGCGCTTGGCGCGGCGCTGCAGGTTCTCCGCCTCGACGTCGTGCAGCCGCTCCTTGGTGAGATGCAGCTCGGTCTCGAGCTCAGCGATGCGGCTCAGCGCTTCGGTGAGCGCGTCCTTCCCTGCCCCGGCCGCGTTCTCGGTGACCTTCCTCGCGGTCGAGCCGGTGGACAGCACCTGGTTCTCGCGCGCACCGTCGCGGTACACCGTGACGCCCTTGCAGCCGAGCTGGTAGGCGTAGCGGTAGATCTGCTCGACGTACTGCTCGGTCGCGTCGTTGGCGAAGTTGCAGGTCTTGGAGATCGCCGAATCGGTGAAGTCCTGGAACGCGGCCTGCATCTGGATGTGCCACTCGGGCGTCACGTCGTGCGCCGTCACGAAGACGCGCTGCCACTTCGCCGGCACCGCATCGAAGTGAATATGCCCGGCCTCCGCGATCTGCTGCATCAGCTCCTCGGAGTACCATCCCTCGCGCCTGGCGATCGCCACGAAGTCTTCGTTGACGTCGGGCATCAGCACGCCGGCCTGATTGCGCATGAACGCGACGGCGAAGAGCGGCTCGATCCCCGACGAGCAGCCGGCGATGATCGAGATCGTGCCGGTGGGCGCCACGGTGGTCAGGTTGCAGTTGCGCAGTTTCCGCATCGGGCGGATCCGCTCGCCGCGCGCATTGCGGGCGCAGGTGGCGTCCGGTCCCCAGATCGAACGCTCCCACTCGGCGAACGTGCCGCGCTGCTCCGCCAGCTTCTCCGACGCGACCTTCGACTCCTCGTCGATGAACTCCATCATCTTCCGGCCGAGGGCGACGCCTTCATCGGAGTTGTACGGGATGCCGAGCCGCGCGAGCAGGTCGGCCCAGCCCATGATCCCGAGGCCGATGCGGCGGATCCGCTTCGCCAGATCGTCGATCTCGGCGAGCGGGTACTTGTTCGCGTCGATGACGTTGTCGAGGAAGTGCGTAGTGAGATGCACCGCCGTACGGAGGCCATCCCAATCCACCTCGCCGTTCTTCACGAACAGGCCGACGTTGATCGAGCCGAGGTTGCACACGTCGTAGGGGAGCAGTGGCTGCTCGCCGCAGGGGTTCGTGGCCTCGTAGCTGCCGAGGTGCGGCACCGGGTTGTAGTGGTTGGCGCGATCGATGAAGAACACGCCCGGCTCACCCGTCTTCCAAGCGCCGTGGACGATCTGCTTGAACACATCACGGGCGTCGAGCTGGCCGACGACCTTGCCGGTGCGGGGGTGGATCAGGTCGTAGGGCTTCCCCGCCTCGAGCGCGACCATGAAGGCGTCCGTGACCGCCACGGAGATGTTGAAGTTCGTCACCTGCGTGAGGTCGTCCTTGCAGTGGATGAAATCCATGATGTCCGGATGATCCACCCGCAGGATGCCCATGTTCGCGCCGCGGCGTGTCCCGCCCTGCTTGACCACATCCGTCGAGGCATCATAGAGCTTCATGAACGAGACGGGACCGGACGCTACACCCATCGTCGAACGGACGACGTCGTTTTTGGGGCGCAATCTGGAGAACGAGAATCCGGTCCCGCCGCCCGACTGATGCACCAGCGCCATCGCCCGGAGCGTGTCGTAGATGCCCGAGCGGCCGTTGGAGAGGGCGTCTTCCACCGGGAGCACGAAGCAAGCGGACAGCTGGCCGAGCGGCCGGCCGGCGTTCATCAGTGTGGGAGAGTTGGGCATCCACACCCGTGTCGCCATGAGCTCGAAAAACGTCTCGGCCAGGCTCTCCACCGCCCGGTCTGAAGCTCCGTAGGTCCGATCGGGCGCCGCAATCGTGCGGGCCACCCGCCAGAACAGGTCCCGCGGGCGCTCCACCGGCCTCCCCTGGTCGTCCTTGACGAGGTACCGGCGCTCGAGGACAGTCAGGGCGTTGGCATTCAGACCAAGCCGAGCTTCAGATGCGGTCATGCGAATCTCACGGCGAATCGAGGTGAATTTAGGAAGTTAGCGGAACGTGGAGGCTCAAGGTAGGCGCGCGAGTAGAGCCCGGCAAGACTGAAGACTCGTGTTGGCGCGACTCGCACTCCGAGTATCAACATCACAAACTTGTCCTCTCGACCGGGAACGCTCCGCGGCGATGTCGGGCCGCCTGCTCGACGTAATGCTCCCAGGTTCCCGTGATTCTGGCGCGCAGACCATCGTCAACGTGACGGACGACACGCGCGGGCACACCCATGACGAGCGAGCCGGGCGGGACGCGCATTCCCTCCGGCACGACCGCTCCCGCGGCGATCACACTCCCCGTGCCCACATGCACGTCATTAAGAAGGATAGCGCCCATCCCAATGAGACACTCGTCCTCCACGGTGCAGGCGTGCAGAATGACCCTGTGCCCGACGCCCACGCGGGCGCCGATCAACGCCGGTTTCCCCTCATCCACGTGCACGATCGTGGCGTCCTGGAGATTGGTGGCCTCCCCGATCACGATCGGCGCCATATCCCCGCGCAGCACGGCCTGGTACCACACGCTGGAGCGAGGGCCCAGCGTCACATCGCCCAGCACGACGGCGCTGGGCGCGATGAACGCTGTGGGGTGGACTACTGGCGTACGGGCTGGAATGGCCACTGCACCCACGCTTCGGCCGGCTCCCCGTTCTTCTGAGCCGGATTCCAGCGGAGGTTCCTGGCCATATCGAGAGCTTCGTTGTTGAACGTCTCGACGTTGGAGGGAACGAACACGCGCGCTTCCATCGTCGTGCCGTTGCGAGAGACGCGCACGAGCAGGATCGCCTGACGGGGAATGATGGCTGCGTCTGCCGCGACCGGAATGAGGGTCGGCGAGAGCGGCAGCGGACGTGTGTCGAAGCAGAGGTTGTCCTGATTGTAGGCAGGGCCAAACTGGTCGCAGGGCCCGCCGGTATCCTCGCTGGTCTGCATGTCGACCCGCACGTTGTACGTCTCACCGGCGGTGATGATGACCTGACGGTCGTACATGCGAAAACCGCTGGCCCGCACCGTCAGGTGACGGACCCCGGGAGGGAGATCCACCTGATTGCCGCGGACCGGCTGTCCGTCGATCATGACGCGGGCCCCTTGCGGCAGATTCTGGAGCACGAGCTTCCCGGGCGCACCGGGTGCCGGCGCCGGAGGCTCGACCGCCGTCGCGTGGCTGGTGTCTACCGTTCCCGTGCTGTCGCCCGCCGCGAGGCGCGTCGTGTCGCGCGCGGCCGTCGAGTCGGGGCGGGGGGGACTACTCGGCGACTTGGCGAAGATCAGCCCCTGCTTGTACGCGTAGAACCCGCCCCCACCGAACACCGCGCCGACGACCAGGAGCCACAGCAACAGTCCCGAGAGCACGGAACGGCGCGGTTGCTCCCCGGTCAGCGTCGCTGGTACGGCTCCATCGACGGGTGGACGCGTCCCGGTCGCGCGCGGCAATGGCGTCGTGGGTGCGGAGGCGATCCGCACGCCCGCCAGCGACGGCATTGCGAGCGTCGCATCGGTGGTGAAGGAGACGGAGCGGCCGCCCTCGAGGACGCTGATCAACTCGTCGGCGTTCTGGAAACGTTGCGCGGGCGTCTTGGCCATCATCTTCCGAACGATCTCGAACAGCTGGCGCTGCTCGGGACTCTCGAGCGGCGGGGTGGGAATCTCCTCCATGATGTGCTTGTAGCCGATGGAGAAGGAATCCTCACCGTCGAACGGCACGCCACCGGTGAGACACTGGTAGGCGACGACGCCCAGCGAATAGAGGTCGCTGCGACCGTCGAGCGGCTGCGCCTTGGCCTGCTCGGGACTCATGTAGTGCGGCGTGCCGATCGACATTCCGGTCCCGGTCAACTTGCCGCCCGACGCCGCCTTCGCGATGCCGAAGTCGGTGACCACCGCGTGGCCGTGCTCATCGAACATGATGTTGTCGGGCTTGATGTCGCGATGGACGATTTCCTTCTTGTGGGCGTAGGAGAGCGCGCGGCCCACTTCGGCGAGGACCCTCTTGATCTCGGCGGGAGGCAGTGAGCCGCGCGCCGCGAGGACGCTGGAGAGCGGCTTGCCCCGCAGAAACTTCATGACGAAGTAGATGATCCGGCCCGATTTCCCGACGCGGTAAATCGGGATGATGTTCGGGTGTTCGAGCTTCGCCGACGTGCGCGCCTCGCGCTGGAAGCGCTCGACGAATTCCTTGTCGAACGCGAGCGAGAACGGCAGCACTTTGATCGCGACTTCGCGGTCGAGCTGCTTCTCTTTCGCCTTGAACACGATGGCCATGCCGCCGCGCCCCAGCTCCTCGAGGATTTCGTACTCCGCGTCGAGCTCCTGGCGCACCATGTCGATCTCGGCGATGTCCGCCGCCTCGGCGCGCACGCCCGTGGGCGTCATCGCGGTCAGGTCGAGGCCGCAAGAATCGCAGAACTTCGCGGTGTCCTTATTCTGGGTGCCACAGCGAGAGCAGTACAATCCGATCTCCGAGGGGACGGGGCTAACTTAGGGTTCGCCCCGGAGACGGTCAACAGAACGCGTCGGTTTTTCAGAAATCGGCGGCAAATGCGGCGTAGAACTGAGGATGACCGGTCGCGGGCTGCGCGATGCCCAACCGGACACGCAACGGCAGATCGTAACTGACCGTCATGTCGCCGATCAACTCCGCGCCCAGCGAGCGCAGACGATGCAGTCGCGCCGGCTCCCCGACGTTCCACGCGTCGCCGACATCGCCGAACACAGCGAAGGCCAGTTTGTCGGCACCAAAGGGAAGGTGACCCAGCAATCGGCCGAGCAGCGTGACGGGCATGCGGTACTCCGCCGTCAGCGTGGCGGCGCGACGGCCGCGCAGCGCGTCGGCCGGATAGCCGCGCACCGGAAACGTGCGAAACGTGGCTCCTGCCTGCCCGAACCCGAAGTTCACACCGCCTGACGACACACCGCCCACGGACAAGTGATCGGGAATCGGTCCGTCCATCGCGCCGAACGCGCCGCGCAGCGCGAAGACGGGATACGCAAATCCCAGCTTCGGCCCGAGGCGCGCGTAGAGATTGCCGCGCGCGCGCACCTCATTGAGCCAGCGGTCCGTGCCCTGCTCTTCTTTCCGCCGATACAGCAAGGCGGCCGACGCGCCGTCTTGCAGCGACACCGAGAGCGGCGCCGCAACCACCGAGCCGAGCGCGAGGGTGGCGGACCCGCCGACTCGATCACGATTGATACAGCCATTGCAGATAGCGGCGAGATTCGTATCGGGAATGGAGACATAGCGCCTTCCTTCATACTCGGCGGCGACGCGCAGCGAGACGAAGCTCCGCCAACGATGCGCCAGCATCGTCGCGCCGATCGAGCCCTCACGGTGCTCCGACGACACGACGTGGCCGGTGCTGTCGATGCCGGTCAGCGACCAGTCGTTAGACACGTAAAAATCGAGCGTGGGGTCGCCCAGCGCCTGACTGAGCAGGAAGAAGTACCCCTGCGCGCGGGCCGGCGACCCGGACACCAAAGCCTCGACAACGTAGGTGTAGCGTCCGACGGCGTCGGCGCCAGCGGTCGCCGCGCCGAGGAAGCGGCCGGCCTGTCCAGCATTGAGGCCCAGCGGAATCCAGAAGTGGGGCCGCAGCGAGCCCCACGAGGCGTAGCCGGTCTCGCGCATCGCAACGGGCGGTGCCGAGTCGAAGTCCAACGCTGCGGGCAGCATCACGGGCCGCGGCGGTAGCGCAAGGGGCGCAACGGCGCGCAGCTCCCAGCCGTCATTTCCCAGCGTCGCAAATGCAACCCGGCCGTCAGGGAGCGGCGCCGGCGCGCGCGCGCCGAGCGGTTCCTCGGTCACCTGGGTGATGCCTGCGCCTGCGCGCCAGCGATGAAGCTGTGGGAAGCCGCCGGCATCCATCACAAACAACACGTCATCCGACGACCACACCGGGTCCGCGATCACGCTTCCCGAGGCCGCTTGCACGAGCACTTCCACCGACTCGGGCGCGCCGGCCCGCCAGCGCACCAAAGCCCAGTGGCCCCGCTCATTTCGCGGCGCCACGATCCAGCGACCGTCGGGCGAGGGCGCCGCTGGCCCCCAGGTCGCATCGTTCGCCTGCGCTCCCGCGCTCGGCGTCTCGCGGCCGGCGGTGAGCTTCAAGGTCGAGAGCTGGCCGCCGCCGGTTCGTGGCTCCATGAGCCGGGCGGCGGTGGTCATCCGCGTCCACGCCCCATCCGGAGACCAGCGCCAGAGATCGCTGCGCACAGTCCAGCGCGCGGTGTAGTCGAGCTGTGCGACGACCAGCGTGTCGCCGAGCCAGTCGTAGCTCACCTGGCCGTTGACCCGATGCGACCGCCGCACCGCTCCAGTCGCCGGATCGATGACGCGCAAGCGGCGCGCCCCGCGCCAGTCGTCGTGGACATACGCGAGGCTGCGCCCGTTTGGAGCGATGCGCGGCACCGGCTCGAAACGCAACCGCCCGTCGATCAGCTGGCTGCGGGTGCGCGACCGTTCCGGCGCGGCGACGACGACGGAACGGGTCCACACATTGGTCAACGCGTTGGGCACGCCCGCGTGGCGCAGCTGGCGTCCCACGCGAAATGGGATGAGCTGACCGCTCGTCGCCTCGATGAAATGCGGGACCACGGAGTCCCCGGCGGTCCGCGACACATAATCCCAGAAGCGGCTGCCGTAGGCGTACGGCGCGAGCCCGTCCGGCCAGCGCGAGAAGTACAGCGCGTCCCACGGCGACCGCGCGCGACTCGCGGCGGCGTCGGCAGCGACGATCTCACGGTGGAAGGTGCCGTCGGCGCGACCGCCGGTGGTGAAGCGCGACTCGTAATACGTGGCCAGCCCTTCAATCACCCAGCTCGGCTGGTATTGGTTGGGGAAGAGGCCGGGGGCCCGGCCGAACACCGCCTGCAGCGTCTTCCAGAGTCCGCGCGAGCGGTCCAGATGGAAGACGTGCGTCAGCTCGTGCACGATCACGAGGCGCTCCCAACTATCGTAGTTCTGCAATCCGGGATCCGTCACGGGCGGCACGAGAAAGATCGTGAACCGATTCGAAGGAAATACGGTGGTGAAGCCATTCGCGGCGTCGACGTCGTCGGAGAGCGTCAGGTCGATGATGCCGCGCGGGGGATGCAGCTCACCCGAGAGCAGCACGTAGGCGCGTTCGGCCTCGCGTGCGGCCACCACGGCGCGGGCGCGATAGTCGGGACGGAAGTGGACACGGAAGTGTTGGGTGTGGAGCGTGCGCCACGTGCCTGAGGGGTCCTGGGCAGATGCGGCGCCTGGAAAGGCCAGGAGTAGAATGACAGCTACACGTGTCAACTTCACCGCGCCATCTCCCTCAGAAAGTCTTCGATCCCCCGCGCCACACCACGCGCGTACCGCATGCGGCCTTCAGGCGTCAGGAGCATCGCCTCCTGCTCTGGAATCATCATGAACAACCCTTCCGTGAGTGCGGAGGGCATCCACGGGTTTCGCACCAGCGCATAATCCCCTCGCCCCATTCCCAAATCCCTGGTCCCCAGCTCCACGACGAGCGCGCGATCGAGCGCCCGCGCGAGCGCGGCACTTCGGGGATGGAAGTAGTACACGCTGGTCCCGTTGTTGACGAACGGATTCACTCCGTCGGGCGGCGCATTGGCGTGGATCGAGACGAGCACGTCGGCATCGTGCTCCTCGGCAAACCGGGTCCGCGGAAACAGCTCGACCGGCGTCGAGTCGGTCCGCGTCAGGAGCACCGTCGCTCCCGCCCGCTCGAGCAGCGTCTTCGCCTGCTGGGCGACCGCGAGCGTGGCGACCGGCTCCCACAGACCCGCCGGACCCTTCGCGCCAAGCGGCGGATGGCCCGGGTCGAGGACAATGGTGCGGCCGGCAAGGGGCCGGCGCGGATCGATGACCGGCGGCCGGCGAATCTCGAGTAGCAGATCGCGACCGCTCCACCGCGTGCGATAGCCCCACACTCGACCCGCGAGCGCCGCGGTGATCGTTACCTCATCGGACGCGGGTTGCGCGTAGGTCATCCGCTTCACATACGGATCCGTCCCGCCGTACTGCATCCAGTTCACATCCGAGGCGACGCCGTACAACCGCAGCGTGAGGCTCTGCTCGTCCTCTTCTACTTTATAGGGCACGTGCGCGGGCAGCGGGACACGCAGGGCCAGCGAACGCGGCCCTGCGATCAATCGCACCGAGCCGACGATGCCGCCCGGTGGCGGCGTGCCGGGAGCGAGCGGTACAACGTCCGCCGGTTTCACCCACGCGATCGCGCCGCGCGACAATTGCAGCCGCGTCTGGCTGCCCCAGCGCGCCGTCGCGACCGAGGTCGTGCCGAGCGGGAAGAACCAGTTGTAGGTGCCGTAGGGGACAGCTTTGCCGACCGTCAGGCTATCGCTCTTGCCCGTGTGCGCCGTGTCGTCGTTGAGCACCACGACGCTCAGGTGCACGCGATCGAGCGTATCGAGCACCAATGGCCACACCGCCCGCGCGGTATCGGTTCCGACGATTGCTTCGACGATCGCGTCGCAGAGCGGCGTGGCGGGCAGCCACGCGACGTAGCGGTCGGCCGCCGGCGGGAGACGGTAGGCGCTCGTATCGGTACCGAACGCGCGGACGCCCCACGCCGGCTCTCCGGGCAGCGTATCGGGGACGAACCGCACCTCCCCTTTCGTCTCTTCCGTGCGCAGCCGCACGCGCGCGCCCGGCGCCGCGCGAACCGACAGCCGAACGCCCTCGCCGGCGGGAAACGCGAGCGTGTCGGTCGGCGTGAAGCTCGTCGTGTCGATCCAGGCGCTGACGCCCGGCGGGGGGCGGTACGGCTGAGCGATGCGCGCGACGAATGTGGTCTCCTGCTGCTCGACGCCGATTCCCGCGCGCGCGACGGCCTGGAAATGCGCCAGTGAATCATTCGGCAGCGGTATCCAGGCGAGCCAGCTGCCGTTGGGAGCCACGTGAACCGGGAAACCGTTGATCGACAACACGACATCACCACGCCCGCGGCCCACACTCCCGAACAGGAACGACGAATCCTGTGCCTGGATCGGCTCGGCGGTGTCGGGATAGACGATGGTGATGTGGACTGGCTCGCGGGAACCGGGGGCTGGAGCTGCGGCGGAAGACTCACGACGGGCTGCGGAAGAAGCCGCGCAGCCCGTCGCGGCGACAAGCAGCGCGATACGGACGAGTCGCATGTGGCGCAAGGTAGCGTCGAGCAATAGATTGGGCCACCTAACGTTATGCCCCTGAGCGCTTGCCAATACTGCGGCCGGCAGAACGACTCCGGCGCGCAGTTCTGCTCCGATTGCGGCAAGCCGCTGACCAAGGCGGCGGCCGCGCGAGCCGCTGTCGCCGCGGGCGGGGGCGGCGGGGGCGGGCTGGTCTCACGCACCAGCGGGCCAGGCTTGGAGGGCAATGCGCCGACGGACGCTCCCTGCCCGGTGTGCGGATCGGTCGTCACCTCGCCCGGCGCGGGAGGACTCGACCGCCGCCTCATTCCCGACCGACGCGCCGATCACTCCCTGACACTGGTTCTGGTTTCCGAGTTGGCCACCGAATTGGCGCGCTTTGAGCGCAAGCACGCCGCGACGACCATCGGGCGCACCGAAGGCGACGTCCAGTTCCCCGAGGACCAGTTTCTCTCCCCACTGCATGCCAAGCTGGTGTGGGAGGAAGGGCGCCTCGAAGTACGCGACCTCGGCAGCCGCAACGGCACGTGGGTCTTTCTCGAAGCTCCCTACCGCCTGGCCGACGGTGACCTGATCCTGATCGGCTCGCAGGTGCTGCGCTTCAAACGGCTCGGCTACCCCGGCCCGCACACGGCCGAAGCCGACGCGACCAAGCGTATGGGGAGCATGGTGCCGAGCGCGGACATCGCCACTCTGACGCAACTTCGCACCGACGGCAGCTCGCGGGATGTCATTCAACTCTCTCCCGGCCGCGACATTCACATCGGCCGTGAGCGCGGCGACTGGATCTTCCCATACGATCCGTCGATGAGCGCGCAGCACGCGACGGTGCGCTCCGAGGATGCCGACTTCGTCTTGGTCGACGATCACAGCCGCAATGGCGTCGCGATCGCGGCACGCGGCGCCATGCCGCTGCAGCACGGGTCGCGCATCATGGTGGGCGACAAGCTCCTGCGGGTCGAGCTGCCCGCCGCCGCACCCATCCCGGCATGAAGATCTGTCCGGTCTGCTCCACCGAATATCCCGACGACGTGAAGTTCTGTCCCAACGACGGGCAGACGCTGCGGTCGGCGGCGCCCGCGAGCGACCTGATCGGCCAGATCGTTGCCGATCGCTACCACGTCGTGAAGCAGCTGGGCGAAGGCGGCATGGGTCAGGTCTATCTCGCCGAGCACGTCAAGATGGGGCGGCGCAGCGCGATCAAGGTGATGAATCCGTCGATGGTGCATGATCCCGACGCCGTCGCGCGCTTCAACCGCGAGGCCGCGAATGCCAGCCGCATCAACCACCCCAACGTCTGCGCGATTTACGACTTCGGTGAGACGCCCGACGGCTTGATCTATCTCGCGATGGAATTCATCGAGGGCGAGCCGCTGACCGACGTGATCGAACGCGAGGGCGCGCTCCCCCTGGCCCGCGCCGCGGCGATTTTCCTCCAGACTGCCGACGCGCTCCAGGCCGCGCACGACCTCGGCATCGTGCACCGCGATCTCAAGCCGGACAACATCATGGTGTCCAGGCGCAAAAGCGGCGGCGATATGGTGAAGGTCGTCGACTTCGGGATCGCCAAGGCGGTTGGTGGTGATCAGGCCGGGCAGAAAGTCACGAAGACGGGCCTGGTCGTCGGGACGCCCGAATTCATGAGCCCGGAGCAGTTGTCGGGGGATCCCGTGGACGGCCGCAGCGATCTCTACTCGCTGGGCCTAGTGCTCTACCGCATGCTGACCGGCAAGGTGCCGTTTGAAGCGACGTCGGTGCAGGAGACGATGATCAAGCGTCTGACCGACGAGCCGACGACGCTCGCCGAGGCCCGGCCCGATCTCTCGTTCCCCGCCGGATTACAGCGGGTGCTGGATACCGCGCTCGCGCGGACGCCGCTCGAGCGCTATCAAACGGTTACGAAGTTCGCGGCCGACGTCGCGGCGGTGACGGGACGTCCCGTCGAGGGCGCTGTACCGCGCACGCGCTCGAGGGGGGATCAAGAAGGAAAGACGCAGCTGCTCGACCCCACCGGCGGCGGGCCAACGCAGCGGATCTCGGCGCAGCAGCCGGCTTTCGCCAAGCGCCGCTCACTCATTCCCGCGGCGATCGGCGTGGTCGCACTGCTGGCAGCGGGCGGCGCGTGGATGGCGCTCAGGGGTAACGTGGCGCACGACACGGCGACAGACCCGGGCACTCGCCAGACTGATAGTGTGCGACCCTTGGCGAATCGGGACTCCGGACAACGCACTCGGCGTTCGGCTCCGCCCCCCCCACCCCCGGCACCCGCCGCTTCGTCGCGCTTCAACCTCGCCGGCGCTGGGGCAGCGTTGACCGAGCTACTCGATTCGATCGATACCTACCCCAATAAAATGGTGCGCGACTCCGCGAGCGCGTTCTACAATGCGCCGGGAATCTCCAAGAGTGACAAGGCGATGGCGGCGTTCGTCATCGGCAACACGTACTTCCAACTCAAGGATCGAGCACAGGGATGCAGTTGGATACGAACAGCGGGGTCAATCGATCCTTCCAGCTCCGTGTATTCCACCTTCGTGCGGGCGCAGTGTAACTAGCGATGTTCGGGCGCTCCAATAAAGCGATCCGCGTCGAGGTCTTCGGCAAGACCGACCTCGGGCGCACGCGCGACCACAACGAGGACCGCTTCCTCGTCGCCGACCTGACGCGCAAAGCCGCCTCGCTGCAGCCGGACGTACGGCGCCACGACATCGGCCCCCGCGGTACGCTGTTCGTCGTCGCCGACGGGATGGGCGGCGCGGCCGCAGGTGAGCTGGCGAGCGAGATGGCCGCTGACACGATCTACGCGCATCTCATGAAGACGTGGAACGCCGATGACGAAGTCACGCCCCAGCGCTTCGCGTACCGGCTGAAAGAAGCCGTCGAAGTCGCCAACGCCAGCATTCACGCGCACGCCAAGGCGCATCCGGAAGTGCGCGGCATGGGAACGACGACCACGGCCGCGGGCGTGTTGAACGATCACCTCTATCTCACCCAGGTCGGGGACAGCCGGGCGTATCTGATTCGCGGCGGCCAGGCGCATCAGATCACCAAGGATCAGTCGCTGATGCAGCGGCTGGTCGAAGCGGGCGAGCTGACCGAAGAAGAAGCGGCGCAAAGTGAGCGCCGCAACATCATTCTCCAGGCGCTTGGCCCGGATCCGAAAGTCAAGGTCGACCTGACGCATCAGGAAGTACGGCGCGGCGACATCCTCGTGCTCTGCTCGGACGGCCTGTCAGGACAGGTCAAGAAGGAAGAGATCGCGCAGATCGTGACCTCGACGCCCGATCTGAGCGCGGCGTGTGACAAGCTGATCGCGCTCGCCAACGACCGCGGCGGGCCGGACAACATCACGGTGGTCATTGCGCGCTTCGACGGCGAAGGCCTGCGCGATTCCCGGGGGGGAGGCGACCAGCAGGAAGACGTCGGCCATCAGGTCTATCCGCTGATCGATACCGAGACCAGCACGGAGCCCGTTCCCGTGTATAAGGGCAGCCGGCCCCCGGTGCCCAATAAGGAAACCCGCAGCCGCACGACCACGACGGTTCTCCTGCTGATCCTCGCCGTCGCGGCCGTCATTTGGTACCTCACCCGGAATCAGTGAAAGCCCAGTTCAAGTTTCTTTCCGGCGCCCGCGCGGGACAAGTCGAAGCCTTCCGCAAGGGCTACATCGGTCTCGGCCGCCACCCGCTCTCCGACGTGCGCTTCGACGCCGAGCGCGACCTCGACGTCTCGTCGCGCCACGCCGCCATCGTCCGTAAGACTGAAGGCTTCGTTCTCCAGGATCTTGGCAGCCGCAACGGGACCTTCGTCAACGGGCAGCGCATCACCGCCGACACGCTGCTCAAGGGCGGCGACGTCATTGGCTTCGGCGCCAATGGGCCCGCGCTCGAGTTCGCAGTCATCGAAGCCGACACCGATCTCCCCTCGACCGGCACGGCCGAAGGTCTCGCGGAGCGGGCGTCTGCGCCGCGCGAGGTCTTCCAAGCGGCGACAGCCCCCCGGCAAAGCACCGGCGTGCGCATCGCGGTGGAGGTGGCGCGGCAGACGGCCCAGCTCCGCCGCACCACCAAAATCCTCATCGCGGTCCTGCTGATCGTGGGGACCGGCTTTACCTGGATGCAACTGGACGGTAGGCGGCGCGCGAACGAGGTGCGGCAGCTGCAGCTGCGCGCCGACAGCCTGCTGCGCGAGTCGCGCACGCTCACGACCGCGTTCCAGAGCCAGCTGCAAGGTGTACGCGACGCGCTGAAGGCCTCACAGGACGAGACCGCGCGCTTGCGTCGGGAGCTCGATGCCACGGGCGGTGACGCCTCGTCGGTGGCGCGGCTGCGGACCGAGCTGGACGCCGCCGAGCGGCGGCAACGCGCGCTGGCCGGCGCGGTGGGCGGTGTCAATTACCGCGCGATTTCGCATCGCAATCAGGACGCCGTGGCGATCGTGCTGGTCGAGTACACCGACGGCGAGCGGTTCAGTGGGACCGCGTTCTCGGTGGACTCGATGGGCACGATGGTGACGAACAAGCACATCCTGGCGGGCGAAGACGGGACCAAGACCCCGCGCCGGCTGGGCGTGATTTTTTCGGGCAGTACGCAGTTCTGGCGCGCCGAGCTGATCGGCGTCTCGCCCGACGCCGACATCGGGGTGTTCCGTGTCCTGATCAAAGGTGGGACGCCGAGAGTCGCCGGGCTCGCCAAAAGCCGCGAGGGACTCGAGCGCGGCGATCCCGTCGCGATCCTCGGCTATCCGCTGGGGTTTGATCTCCCCATGGAATCGCAAGGCGGCCAGCCGATCGCCGAGCCCTCGCTGACGGTCGGCACAGTCAGCAAGTCGCTGACGTCGGTCGTGCAAGTGGACGCCTACGGGGCCCCTGGTTCGTCGGGAAGTCCGATCTTCGATCGCGACGGAAAGGTGACTGCGGTGCTGTATGGCGGTGAGCGGGAGTCGAACGGAAAGATCATCTTCGCGGTGCCGGCCTACGTGGTGTCGGAATACCTCAAGAGCCTGAATCTGCCGCGCTAAAGTCCCTCCCTAGACCGTGGGATCAAGAGCCCAGCCGATCCCCTTCGCGCTGTTTGGCGAGAAGCCGCTCGGCGAAATCCACGCGCTCTTCCAGCTCTGCCACGCGGTTCTGCATCGCGTCGAGGTTCTGGCGCAGCTCGTTGATCTCTGTGTCGGAGGCTTGCGAGCCCCGAGCGGCGTTCCGGGCCCTCCACGAAATCGCGCGCCCGACCTGGATTGCGATCATGATGACCGCGGCACCGATAGCCCAGCTGGGAATGAAGAATGGCATCAAACCCTCGTGGTGAAGATCGACCCTACTGGATAGGCACCGCCGGACTCAGCGCCGATACGCCATTCTCATCAAAGCCCTCGATCGCCACCCAGTACGCCTGCCCTACGGTGAGCGCGCGCAGCTCGAGCGTCGTCCCCTGATCGGCGAAGCGCTGATAGGTCTCGTATAGCTTCGTGGGTGAAATCCCCCACCGCAGATTGTAACCAACCACACCAGGCACCGCACGCCATGTAATCACGGCGTTGCGCTGATCCGCCTGGCGCGGCGCCACGAGACCCGCCGGCGTATTCGGCCGCCGCTCCGCGCCATTGCCGAAGACACGGATGTCGCTGATCGCGAGGTTCGCGGCGCCGACATGAATGTGCTCGTAGCGGACGTAGCGCGCGCGCGCACGGCGCGGGCAGTTCGAGATACGCGTCTGGGCTCGAAATTATAGCGGTAGTCGATGTCGATCGGGTTGGCGTAGCTGCGCTGCTGCGCCGCCACAGACGCCGCGAGCGCCACGAGGAAGAGCGCAGCGCTCACGTTACTTGTTCTTGCAGCTATTCGCCGCCCCGACGTCCTGCGCCCTGACGCCGCCCATCTGCAGCCAGCCTGACTGCCCAGTATTCGGATCGGTCATGTGCACCCACCAGCGCTGGAGTGGCTCCCGCAGCATCCGCAACGCCTGCCAGCTCATTTCGAACTCCTGATCCTGCGACCGCACACGAGCGACCTTCGCGCCCGTGTAACTGATCACGGCCACCGTGTCGCCAAGACCAGGGCCGGACGAGCGGGCGGACGTATCGGGCACAACCACAGCGATGCCGGGCGGATGCAAGACCATCACGCCTTCATCGGTGCGGACGGCCGCTCCCGCCACGACGCTCCCCACACTGTCGGCGCCACCATTAGGTTCCGTCCGCAATGCGCCGCCCTGCAGCAGGGTCCAATCGCCATACTTGCAGCATTCGAACGGACAGACTCCGTGGACGATGTACTCCTCGTCGATCGCCGGACTTTGAGCCACGGCGGTCACGGGCTCGGGAGGAGGGATCGACACCGTCGCAGTCGTATCGGCCGTGCTGTCGCTCGTCCGTTGAGCGGGGCGGCCGCCGCCGCAGCCGGTGAGTCCCACCGCGAGTATGACATTCAATAAAGCCAGCGATGCGCGCATTCGCGTGAAGTCTCCTCGGTTAGTCAGTGAATCAGCTCGCGTCGTTCCATCGTATTAGACCCTCGCTCCTCAGGAGCCCTCGAATCGCGCCGGACCGAGCAGCACGAGCGATGCAACAGCGAGCACGCCCACAGCGGCCGGCGCCCAAGCCCCGGTCAGGAGGTATCCGATCCAACAAAGCAGCCCGGCGCCCTCGACCAGTGCCCATAAGATGATAGCGGCACCGCGCGTCTCGGTGCGCGTCCAATAATCGTCAGGCGACTGACCTGCCGGCCGACGTGGAAGCCTAGGTGCAAGAAAACCCAGCGCGAGGGTGAGATTCACCAGCGCGATCGCCGCCAGGAGCACGCCGAGAAACGGCCCGAACGCGAGGATCAAACCGGTGCGCTGGCGCAGCACGACGAACGTGACCGCGATCAGCACGAGCCCGAGCACGAGCGCGATGTGAGTGATCCGAATGGCGCGGGTCACTGACGGCCCATGAGCAACTCCTGGATCTTGCCGTCTGGTGTGCGATACATCAGCGCCTGAGTATTGACCGACCCCACCTTGAATTGCAGGACGGCGACCTCCATGCCCCCCCGCTCTACCCGGCTTGTAACCTTGAGATCGGTGATTGGCCCCAGACGTCCGAGCGACGCACGCGCAGATGCCAGCAGCTCTGCCGTCAGAAAGGCATTGAAGTCGTCACCGAGCGTCGAGCGGTCGACCGTTCCCTGCCGTAGGCCGGAGAGAAAGGCGCGTGCCGCATCGAGCGGCGGTAATCCCTGGACCGCGGGCACATCGACTTGTGGCATGAGCTTCGGCACGATCGCCTGGTTGATCTCATCGATCGCGGCAAAATCGGTGTTCGCGAGCACGACGACCGCGGACCGCGTCGCGGGGATAACCGTGTTTTGTGCGACGAACCCGCTCACCGCCCCACCATGCTTCAGGACCACAGCCGCCCCGCGATCGTTCACGCCTTCGCCACATCCGTAACCGGTCGACCGCCCGTCGGAGAGCCGATGGGGTGTTGTGAGTATGCGGTACGATTCGGCGTTGAGCACCTTTCCCTCGATCAGCGCCATGTCCCATTTCAGCAGATCCGTCGGTGTGGACCAGATGGCACCCGCGCTTCCCGCCCAGCCCGCACCTTCCGGCGTGGCTGTCATTGGCGGGCCGAGCGCGAACGACGTGTATCCGCTCGCCATGGTCGAATCACCTTGTGGGTTGTAGCGCGTGTGCGTCATACTCAACGGCGTGAAGATTCGGCGTTGGAGGAAGGTGCCGAATGACTCGCCGCTCACCGTTTCGATTACTCGACCGAGGATGAGGAAATTGGTGTTGCTGTAGGACCAGCGGCTGCCGGGCTCGAAATCGAGCGGCCGAGTCGCATACTCCGCGATAATGCTGTCCGCAGCGCGCGGCCCCAGCATCTCGCGGTCCACGAAGTCGAGCGGATAGTAGTCCCGATATCCGGACACGTGCTGTCCCAGCTCGAGCAGCGTGATGTCGCCCGCTCTGGTCAACTTCGGCATGTACTGCGACACCCGATCGTCCAGCGATAGCTTCTTTTCCTGCGCGAGAAGCAGCAGGGCGCTGCACGTGAACTGTTTGGTGACCGAGCCAATGGCGAACATCGTCTCCAGAGCGACCGGGGTGCTGCTGGTGAGCGAACGCCGGCCGTAGCCTTTCGAAAAGACGATCTTGCCGTCCTGCGCGACCCCGACCGAAACGCCGACGAGTCCACGGTCGCGCAGCGTCGCCCGGATCACACTGTCGATGGAGGAAGTGTCGATCGGCGCCGCGTGCAGCGCGGCGGGAGGCGCGGCCGGCGGCACGGGTGCCACCTCCTTGCGGCAAGCGAGGGCCGAAGCGGCAAGCGCGGTCACGATGGCAAATCGTGCGGCAGGGTGGTGCATGAAATCCTCACGATGAGACGATGGACCAACTTAGGGCGCGCCGAGACTTCCGGCGAGCTAGCGGTGCGATTCATTTGGAGTATGATCGCCCCATGAAAAAATCCATCGGCGACAACATGATTCCGAAGGAATGGGGCTTCGAGCGCGGCCTCGATCTCGTGAAGAAGGCCGGCTTCGACGGGATCGAGCTGTGGCTGGGCGACGTCGCGTGGTTCCAGATGACCACGACCGACGCCGAGGTCCGCGACTTGCGCCGCAAGGTCGAGAGCGCCGGCCTCGTGGTCTCCAATGTCTCGACTGGACTGCATTGGGCCTCGCCGCTGTCTGCGCGCGATCCGCGCGTGCGCGCGCAGGCGACTCGCATCGTCGAGCGCCAGATCGAGACCGCGAGACTGCTCGGTACCGACGCGATCTTGGTGGTCGCCGGGCTCGTCACCGATGAAGTCCCGTACAACGAAGTGTATCAGCGCTGTCTGGACACGCTGCGCCCCCTGGGCGACACCGCCGCCCGCGCCGGCGTCAAGATCGGCTGCGAGAACTGTAACGCCGAGCAACGGTTCCTCATCAGCCCGCGCGAGTTCTGGCAATTCCTGAACGACGTGAACAGTCCCGCGGTCGGCATCCACCTCGACGTCGGCAACATCCACGACACCGGCTTTGCGGAGCAGTGGATCGAGATTCACGGACCGAGAATCACCCGCATTCATCTCAAAGACGTGCTGAAGCACCGCGGGCGCTGCGGCGACCAGAGCGTGTACACGAACCTGTTTCTGGGCGACAACAACTGGCCCGCGATCCGCGCCGCGCTGACCAAGGTCGGCTACGACGGCTGGCTCATCGCGGAAATGGAAGCGCGCTATCGCTATGCGCCGGACCAGCAGTTCTATGACACGGCGCAGGCGATGGATCGCCTGATCTCCGGCAGGCTCTGAGTGGACATGACGCGCCGGCAGTTCCTCGCTACCACGGCAGCCGCGGTGAGCGCCGGAAATCGCCTGCGAGGTCGCTCGCCGTGCGTGCTCCTCGATCTGCAGCGTGGGTGTCTGCGAGAGTCGGTGGCGGGCTACACGGCGGTGTTTCAACCGCGCGTGGTGCGCGCGCACATGCCGGGCATCCCGCACTGCGCCGTCGTACTCGTTCCAGCAGCACTCGAGATCTCGCCGGTTGCGGCCCGGGCGATCGTGAGGTGCCTGCACGCCGGAGCGACCGTCATCCTCGAGTCCGCCGCGGGTTTCCTCGATCAGCGAGCGTTTGGCACCGAGCGCGCGGTGCTGCGAGACTATTTCGGGATCACCGTCGAACCGCCGGTGCGACTCTGGCCGCGTCAGACCCCATACGTCGACTACCTCTGGCCCTACGCCGCGAAACTCCGCGACTTCAGTCGGGTGCTCCCGCTCGGCCCGCCAGCCGGGGAGCCGATCGCGTGGGTCGACAATCTCCCGGTAGCACTCAAGCGACGCAGCGGGCGTGGGACGTTGATTTTCCTGGGCTCGCCTGTCGGCCCGGCGCTTTGGGCCGGTGATGCCGAGGCGACGCGGTGGCTCTCCGCCGTCCTGGCTACGGTTTCCTAGCGACGACGAGCAGATGGGCGCTGGCGCCGAGCAGTGCGGGCTCGCTCTCTAACGACCGGGCGACCTCCAGCAGATCGGCGCGGCGGCGCGGATCGCGCATCCGCTCGGGGACGTCCGGGAGCAGCCACCCAGGTCCTTCGATGGCATAGATCCGCGGATCCCGGAACCCCGCCGCGCCGACCTCCGTCACGGCTTCGGTCGGCTGGTGGAAATAGGCCGTGGTGAAATAGTCGGACCGTTCCGTCGGGTTGCGGTGTTGCCCCTCGGCAAGGTCACGCTTTACGATCGCCGCGAAGCGCGGGTCTTGCAGCAAGTCCCGTGAGAGACCATCGAGTGCCGACGCCCAGCGCGAGATGACGGCGCCGAAGAGCCACCCGGCGCGTTTGAGGACCCGGTTCGCTTCGGCCAGTGCGTTGGCGCGATCCGCCCCCGCCGTGAGGTGGTAGAGCGGGCCAAGGAGCAGGACGATGTCGGCGGTGTTGTCGGGGAACTCGAGCGCGCGCGCATCGCCGACGCTGGAGGACGCGAGCGGCCGCCTCCCCACACTGCGGCGCCGGGCCTCGTCGATGAGTCGCGGCGTCGCGTCCACGAGATGCACGTGATATCCGAGCTCCGCAAGCCAAAAGGCATACGCGCCGGCCCCACCTCCCACATCCAGGACCACGGCGGGCGGCGCGGGCACGTGACGCTGGATCAGCTCGCGAGTGCGGGCCTCCTCGAGCAGCGCGGCGCCCTGCGCGAGCCGGTCCTCCTCGGCGGTGTTCGCATAATAGTTCGCGATCGCATCATCCATGCGCGCTCCCTAGTGCGCTGTCGCCGCGCGCTCGACCACCATCATCATGAAGGATCCCGGCACCAGCGGCGGACGGCGCCGCGGGTTCGCCGCCGTGGACTCGGCGGGAACCGGTCCGAACTTCGCGGAGACGACGTAGAGCCGATGCGTGGTGGGATCGAGCCCCATGTTGCGCCCGCCCGGCGCCGTCTGGAGGTTCTCGACGACGCGATACTGGTCCGGCCCGTCCTGATGGATCACGGTGAGCGTGCCGTCCGCGTTCGAGGTGAACACATCGCTCGTGCTCGCGTCGAACGCCGCACCATCCACGCCCTGGCCGATCGGGGCCGTCGCCACGACGCGACCTGCTGCGTAGTCCGAAACCGCTAACACACCGCTGCGGCATCCGCTGAATAACCGCTGATGCTTCGTGTCGATCGCCATCGCGACCGGCTGCTGACAGGGCGCGGTCGACCAGCGGCGCGTGACCTTCAGCGTCCGGGCGTCGATTTCGACCACTTCCCGGTTGTCGACGATGTTCACGTATACCTTGCCGTCGCCCGCGGACACGCCGGTCTCCGGTTTGCCGCCGAGCGGGATGTTGGTGACGAGCCGGCCAGGCCCGGGATCGATCACGGTCGAGGAATGCGCATCGCCGTTGAACGTGAAGACGCGGTTCGAGATCGGGTCGTACGCGATCGCGTCGGCGTCCTCGGCAGCCGGGATACGACCCAGCACCTGCAGCGTGGCGGGATCGAACATCACCACGGAGCTGTCGTTGCCCCATGTGGCGAAGCCATGGTGCGCGGCGTCGACCAGGGCGATGCCGTGCGCCCCCCGAATGCCCGAGATTTCGCCGAGCAGTTTGCCGTCCCGCTCGTCCACGACCATGAATCGATCCTGGCGCGCGATGAAAACGCGGTTGTGCGCCGGATCAGGGGTGACGTAGTCCCAGCGTCCATCGCCACCCAGAACAAACATATGCGTTATTTGGTAGGGTCCGGGATTCTGCGCGGCGAGTGCAAGGAACAAGGCGACAGCCAGCATGTGCCCTCCTGAAGAGTTCATTTCCGTTTTCGCCCGACGTGCATCTTCTCTTCTATGGCATCAAAGCGCGGATCAGCGCGCAACGCATCGAGTTGTGGATCGAAGAAGTCCTCGGGGAGAAAAATGTCTCGCACCGCGATCGCGCTATCGAGATAAGCAAAGCCACGCGTGAGATTACCCTGCCCCGTATACGCCAGGGCCAGCGCGAACGGTCCAACGCGACCGCTCGCCAAGCGGCGGGTGAGCTCGGCGGTGTAGCGCGTCGCGCTCGCGCGATCGCCGGACGCCGCGTACGTGTAAGCGAGCCCGCCGGCCAAATCCTCCAGAAAGCCGCCGAGGTCGAGCGAGCGCCGCATGACGTCGATCGCCTGCCTGTAGCGGTGCTGTTGCGCGTAGACGAGTCCAATGATGTAGAGCGCGTGCGGGTAGTTGGGATCGAGCGCCACTGTCCCGCGCAGCTGTTCCTCCGCTTTGTCGAATCGATGCATCAGGTAATACGTCTGTCCTAGCTCGGTCGCGATCACCAGCGACAGCGGATCCAGGCGCTGCGCCTGCTGCATCTGCTCCAGCGCTTCATCCAGCCGGCCCTGCGACCAGAGAAAGTCGCCGTACCATTGGTGGCCGGTCGGGTAGGCCGGATCGACCCTGATGGCGCGCCGAAAGCTCGACTCCGCAGCTACCCAGTCCCAATCGTAGATCATCGTGCCGTATGCCAGCGCGGTGTGTGCCTCACCGACCGTGCTGTCGAGCGCCAGCGCCTTTGCAGCCGCAGCTCGCGCCTTGGGCCAGTCGACTTCGCGCGGCGCGCCCGCATAGGGGATCGCGAGCACGTAGGCGTCGGCGAGCGCCGCCCAGGCGAGCGCAAATCCGGAATCGCGGGCGACCGCCTGCTCAAGATGTCGCACCGCCTCCTGCATGCCGGTGCTCGTCCGCTGATTCCAGGCAAAGCGACCCTTCAAGTAGACATCATATGCGGCGAGATCATTGGTCGGGCGCGACCGCAGCGCGGCGCTGCGGCGCGCGCCGAGCTTTACCTGTAACGCGGAAATGATGGCGCGGGCGATGTCCTCTTGCACGGCGAAGACGTCTTTCACCTCGCGATCGTACGCCTCGGACCACAGCTGGTAGCCGTCCCGGGTGCTCACAAGCTGCGCCGTGATGCGCAGCCGGTTCCCGCTCCGCCTGACGCTGCCTTCGAGGATCGCGTCCACGTGCAGCCGCCGGCCGACGTCTGCAACGTCAATCTCGCGGCCCTTGAACTGGAACGACGACGTCCGCGCGGCCACCCGCATCCCCTCGACGCGACTCAGCGCGGTGATCAGCTCGTCGGTGAGACCGTCGCTGAAGTAGGCCTGGTTCTTCGCTTCACTGAGATCGGCGAACGGCAACACCGCTGCCGTGGCGGGGGCGGCGGCCACCCCGCCGCCCCGCGAGCGGACCAGGACGGCGGACACGGCCACGACAAGGACCACCAACGCCACGGCCGGGACCCACATGCGGCTGATCGCCCGCCGGTGCCGCGGCAGCTCGATACCTTGCAGGGCGCGCAGGAACTCGGCCGCCGAGGCGAAACGGTCCGCCGGCACGCGGGCGAGCGCGCGGCTGACGGTCTGCTCGACTGCGACGGGGACATCGCGCGTGGTGCCCAAGCGCGGGACCGGTTCGCTCAGCCGTTTGGCGAGGATGGCCTGCGCGTTGGGGCCCGTATAAGGCATCTCGCCGGCGAGCATCTCATACAACACGCAGCCGAGCGCGTAGATGTCGGAGCGCGCGTCGAGAGTGCGCTCGCCAGCGGCCTGTTCCGGGCTCATATAACCCGGCGTGCCCACGACCAGGCCGGTGGCGGTCAAGCCGCCGGTCTCGTTCCACGGTCGCGCGATGCCGAAGTCGGCGACCAGGGTCGATCCGTCGGTGGTAAGCAGCAGGTTCTCGGGTTTGACGTCGCGATGCAGGACGCCGTGCTGATGCGCGTACTCGAGCGCACGGGCGGCTTCGGACGCGATACGCACGGCCTCGTCGAGCGGCAGCTGGCGCTCACGCTCCAGACGCGCGCGCAGCGTTTCGCCTTCGACGAATGGCATCGTGTACCAGAGGACGCCCGCCGCGGCGCCGGAGTCGAAGACGGGAACGATGTGCGGATGCTGGAGGCGCGCGGCCAACTCGATTTCGCGATGGAAGCGATCGGCGTCCAGGGAGGCGGCGAGGGCAGAACTCAGCACCTTCAGCGCGACGAAGCGGCCGTGCTTGAGATCGCGTGCCAGGTAGACGGTCGCCATGCCGCCGCGCCCGAGTTCTCGCTCGATAACGTACCGCTCGGCCAGTGCGGCGCGCAGAGTGGCGTGGAAATCCGCCATGCGAGCAAGATGGATTGCGCCGCAGGGCTTAGCTAGTTGGTCGCTTTCCTTTCTTCTGTTTCGCCGCGACGGCAATCGATTTCTCAGCCCAGGGCCGTAGCCCCTCAGGATCTTCGAGCAGATCCTCCGGCACCTGGTAATACTTCATGGCCTCGCTCCCTTCGCCGTAGGGCTGGAACGGCTTCATCCCCAGCTTCTCGAAGTCGGGCCGATTGGAATCGTCCACCTTGAAATAGACCGTGTCGTTGGCGATCAGTGCGAAGAACAACTCGCCGGCGTAAATCCCGAAGCCGCCGAACATGGATCGCGCGCGAACCCGCGGGACGACGCGACGGAGCTGATCGAGGACGAAATCGCGGAAGCTCGCGCTACTCGGCATTGGAGCACAAATCTACCGCGCCGACCCGAGGGACGCCCTAAAAGTCATAACCCGTCTGGGCTAGTCCCCACGCGCTTGACGGCGGTCACTACTCGCGCGTAGGGTAGAGCAAGGGGAGAGAAACGTGGGGTGGCTCATGAGGTCTACTCGTTGCGCCGTACTGCTGCTGACCGTCACCGCAGTCGCAACGTTCTCGAGGCCGTCGTACGCGCAAAGCGCGGGCGACGGCTTCCTGTTTCATGTGCCGGTCGGCACATGGGGCGTGCGGGGCGGGTTCGATCACGCGTTCGCGAGCGGTGACCTGTTCAACTTTGTCACCAAACAGCTCACCATCAGCCGCTCCGACTTCAGCTCGGCAACGTTCGGCAGCAGCGTTGCCGTTCGTGTCTCGCCGGTCACGGACATCGTGTTCGACATCAGCTACGCCAGTGTCAGTCGCCACTCGGAATTCCGCGACTGGGTCGACCAGAACAATCAGCCGATCCAGCAGACGACGTCGCTGCGGCGCGTGCCGATCACGCTGGGCGTCAGGCATTATCTGTCAGCGCGTGGCCGCGCGATCGGACGATTCGCCTGGATCCCCGCGGCACGCGACAGCTACCTGGGTCTCGGGGCCGGTCTGATGCAGTATCGCTTTCATCAGATCGGTGACTTCGTCGACTTTCAAACGCTCAACGTCTTTCCGGATGAATTCGAGTCGAAGGCCTGGACACCCGTGCTGCACGCGCTGGCGGGGGTCGACCTGGGACTCGGCCGCTTCCTCCTGATAAACGGCGAGGCGCGGTACACCTGGGCTCGCGGCCCGGTGGGCCGGGATTACGTCGGTTTCCATCGCATCGACCTGTCCGGCTTGTCGCTGACGGCCGGCTTGTCGTTCAGACTGTAGGAAGGATCGTGCCCATGCGTACGCCAATCCAAACCTTGCTCGTCGCAGCCGCCCTCGTTGGGACCGGCGCGACACCGGCGCGCGGCCAGAATCCTTCGCTCGACTCGCGCTGGCTTGCCTACATCGGCTGTTGGGAGCGGGCAGAATCGGCGAAATCCGTCGTCTGCGTCGTGCCCGCGGCCGGTACATCAGCCGTCGATCTCCTCACCATCCAGAAGGGACAAATCGTCGCACGCGAGCGCATCACCGCGACCGGTGAGCGTGTCGCGACCGCCCACGATGACTGCACCGGCTGGCAGACTGTCGAGTGGTCAGCCCGCGCGCAGCGCCTCTACTTGCATTCGGGCGACACGTGCCCCTCCGGCAACACGGAGGGCACGGGCGTGATCGCCATGGACCCCGACGGCAGTCAGTGGCTGTACATCCAGGGCATGACGCCGGGAGGGGGAAGCCAAACCGGCATTCGCGTCCAACGCTATCGCGAGGCAGCGGACGACGTGCTGCTGCCGGACGACATCAAAACTGCGATCCGGATGGACATCTCAGCCACGATGCAAGCGCGGGCCGCCGCGGCCATCAGCCTTGCGACCGATGACGTCGTCGAAGCGGCCCGGCATGTGGACACGTCGGTTCTCGAGGCCTGGCTCGTCGAGCGCGGAGAACCGTTCACACTCGACGCCAAGCGACTCGTGACACTCGCCGACGCGGGCGTGCCATCCCAGGTTATCGATCTCATGGTAGCCCTGTCGTATCCTAAGGTTTTCGCCATCAACGCGGCGTCGCGTCAGGGTGAGCGCCGGCCTTCGGCACGCGCGACTGGTGCCGGAGGGCATGCAGGCGAGGCGTATGCCACCCGGCCGGTGTACGCACCCCTCGAAGAATGTTCGATGTACTACCTGCTGTGGTATACGTACCTCCCGAGTATTTGCCGAGGGTTCTACCCAGGATATGCATTCGGGCCCGGCTTCTATCCGGGCGGCTATCCAGTGACGATCGTCTTTACGGGCAATGCTCGCGCGCACGGACACGTCGTGAACGGGCAGGGTTACAAGGAAGGCGCGAGCACCAACGCGGACGCGATGCCCCGGTCGGGCGATTGGGGGTCCGTGACGCCGGCCAGCGGCTGGTCACCCAGCAGTTCCAGCAGCCCCAGCCGCTCGAGTTCGGGCGAGCAGCGGACCGCTAAACCGCGACCGCAGTAACCGACGCTATTTGGGCGGAAGCGCTGCCGGCGGAGTTCCCGAACCCGGCGGCAGCGCGACCCGCGCCGCGAGCGCCTCGATTTGCCGCTGGCGCGTGCGCGCCCAGCGCGGCAGCCGCAGCGCGCCACTCGCAATCATCCCGACGCCGGCGAAGAGCAGCAATGCCATTCCTGGAATCGCCTCGGTAAAGTAGCCGCCCACCACGCTCGCCAGGGTGACAATCGTCGTCACGCCGAGTGTGGCGAACCCGGCACCGATCGCGGCACGCGCGGCGCCGTGCATCGTGCCGAACCGCAGGCGATGACCGGTCTCCGTAGGCTCGAGGAGGACCTGCAGGTTGCCGTTGGTCCATTGCCGCAGCGAGCCATCGATTCGCGTGCGGCCGCGCGCGTTGAAGACCTCGCGCAATTGCACGACCAGGCGCTCCCACTCTTCATCCGTCAGCCGGCGGTTGAGATTGACCGTTCGGGCCACGCCGATCGGCAGGCCGAGGAACGTGCGGGATGTGGCATCGAGGCGCACATCGAGTGCCTGGGCGGCCCGCCCGACCGCGTCAGATGGAATACCGACTTCGCGGCCGATCGCCTGCAGGTCTGCGAGGGTCAAGCCTTCGTCGCGTGGGACGTCGTGCGGCGGACTCTGCTGCGCTTCCGCCGCCGAGCGAAAGATGGCGGCGATCTCTTTATCGTTGTAGCGACGCTCGTCCATGCGCACCAATTTAGCCGTGCCACCCCTCCCGCAAGAGCGCCCAGCGCTCGTGATCACGCCACTGGCCCGCAATCTTGAGGTAGCGCGGCGAGTAGCCTTCGCGGTGAAAGCCGAGACTCTTGACCAGTCGGATCGATGCGCGATTGCGCGGCTGAATGTTGGCTTCGAGGCGATGCAAGCGCAGGCGCCCAAACGCGAGCTGCAAGACGGCCGTCAGGGCCTCGCGCATGTAGCCCTGCCGCGCATACGGGGCGCCAATGTGGTAGCCGAGATAGGCGCTCCTGAAGCTGCCGCCGACGATCTGACTGATCTCGACCGCGCCGACGAGTGCCTGATCGGCACGGCGTACGATGAACCAGCATTTGCTCTGCCGGCTGCGACTGCGATGGAGCAGTAGGCGAAACGCCGCGGTGGTGCGCGGCGGGGAGACCAGGCCGGAGTGGAAGCGCTTGCTCTGACGGTTGAGCGCGACGTACTCGGCGGCATCGCTCGCACGCGGCGCGCGCAACTCGATTCGCGTCGCTACTTCGGTGGGTGCCAAATGAGGAAGACGAGTCTGCGACGGCGCACGAACGCCTGTCTTCAATCGGGCGCGCCGACGCGGCGCCGCACGGTGGCAATATCACGGACCGGACGCACCTCTACGCAGCCGGTTCGCACCCAGGGGAACTCCTTGGCAATCTGGACCGCCTCGTTCATGTCTTTGGCCTCGATCAAATTGAAGCCTCCCAGCACCTCTTTTGCCTCGCTGAAGGGCCCGTCGGTGATCTTGGTGCGGCCGTTTCGGATCCGCACCGATTTCGCCGTTTCCACACCCTCGAGCATCTGGGATTCCGTGAGCTGGCCGCTGCGGCGGAGGTCGTCGGCGTGCGCGAGGCAGTCGCGCATCATTCCATCCGTTTCCGCCTGGGGGAGCGCGCCCTGCAGCTGGGCGTCGTTGTAGATCACGAGCATGAATTTCATGCCCGTAATCTAAGCGCGCATCCGCGCCCTATTTGGTCTGCACCGCATGCCCGCCGAACTCGTGCCGCAGCGCGGCGATCAACTTGGCGCCGAATGATTCCTCCTGACGCGAGCGGAGCCGCGCGAGCAGCGACAGCGTGATGACCGGCGCCGGCACATCGAGGCGCAGCGCCTCGTCGACCGTCCAGCGTCCCTCGCCCGAGTCCTCCACATAGCCCCGGATGCCCGCGAGGTTGTCGTCCCGCGAGAACGCCCGCTCCGCCAGCTCGTTCAGCCAGGAGCGCACGACGCTGCCGTGGTTCCACAGCTTCGCGATCTGGCCGAGTTTGAGCCGGAAATCCCGCGACGCGTGCAGGATCTCGTAGCCCTCGGCATACGCCTGCAGCATCCCGTACTCGATCCCATTGTGCACCATCTTCACGTAGTGGCCCGCCCCGGGCGGGCCGACGTGCGCGTAGCCGTCCGGCGCCGCGAGCGAGCGAAAGATTGGCTCGCAATGCTGAAATGCGGCCGGCGAGGCCCCGACCATCAGGCAATAGCCGGCCTCCAGGCCCCAGATCCCGCCGCTCACTCCCGCGTCCACGAACTCGATCCCCTTGGTCTGGAGCGCCTCCGCCCGGCGCAGCGAGTCGCGAAAGTTCGAGTTACCGCCCTCGACCACGATGTCGCCGCGGGAGAGATGCGGCACGAGCTGCTCGATGGTGCGTTCGACCGGCGCGCCCGCCGGCAACATGATCCACACGACGCGACGCGGCACGAGCTGCCGGGCGACGTCGGCGAGGTCCTTGGCCGCCTTGACCCCCTTGCTGACGTGCGCTTTGACCGCGTCAGCGCTCTGGTCGTACACGATCAGCTCGTGCCCGCCCTGCGCCAGGCGCTTCACCATGTTGCCGCCCATACGACCCAACCCGATCATCGCCAGTTGCATTGTTGCCACTCCCTAGGTAGTGAGCCAACGAGAACGGCGGCACGCGCGTCCGTCAAGAACGCATCTCTACCTGCTCCGTTGCAGTGGTCCATCGCTCGAGCGCGGTATCGAGGTCCCGTTTCAACGCCTCGAGCTCGGCGCCGAGCGTCCGGGCCTTGACGGCGCCATCGGGTCTTGTGTACAGCGCCGGGTCCTCGAGCGCCGCGACGACCTGCGCGACCTGGGACTCGAGCTCCGACACGCGTGCCTCGGCCCTCTCGAGCTCCTGCTGCGCCCGGCGCAGCGCCTTGCGCGGGTCCTGCTTGGGCTGTGGGGCGACGCGCTGATGCTCGTGGACCTGCCGCAGCGCCTGTTCCTCGGCGGCGGTGACCGCCGCGGCATGGGCGCGCTCCGTGCTGACTTCTTCCCACTCCGCGAAGCTGCCCGCGAACTCCGTCATGCGGCGCTCGTGCAGAATCCAAATCCGCGTCGTCAGGGCACGCAGCAGCGCCCGATCGTGACTCACCAGAATGACTGTGCCGTCGTACGCTTCGATCGCGTCCTCGAGCGCCTCGATGGATTCCACATCCAGGTGATTGGTCGGTTCGTCCAGGACCAACAGGTTGGCGCCCGAGAGCATCAGGATGGCGAGCGCGACGCGCGCCCGCTCCCCGCCCGACAATGAGTCAGCGCGCCGCTGGACCTCCTGCCCTGAAAACCCGAATCGTCCCAAGTGCCCCTGGATGCGACCGCGCTCCCACTTTGGCCGCAGCGCGGCGATCACATCGTAGAGCGTGCGATCGAGCGGCACCTGGGAGAGATCCTGCCGGTAGTAGCCGACCGTGATCGACGTGCCGAGCCGCAGCTCGCCCGCTTGTGTCGGATGCTCGCCCACGAGCGCCCGCAGCAGCGTGGACTTCCCCGCCCCGTTGCGGCCGATGATGCCGAGCACGCCAGTCCGTTCCAACGTTCCGCTGAAGCGCTCGACCAAGGTACGTGGGCCGATCCCGACGCTCACGTTCTTCGCGCTGACGACCTGATCACCGCCGCGCTCCGGGACTTCGAAGCGCACCGCCATCGTCCCTTCCGCGCCGGTGACGGGGCTGAGCCGCGGCAACCGGTCGAGCCGCTTGCGCCGGCCTTTGGCCTGCCGGCTGTTCTGTCCCGCGATGTTGCGCGCGATGTAATCCTTCTCGTGCGCGATGGTCCGCTGCTGCTGGTCGTACGCCCGCTGCTGCGCGAGCCGGCGCTCGGCGCGCTGGGTCACGAAGGCGGCGTAGCCGCCCGTATACGGAGTCGCGGTCTTTCCTTCCAGATGCAGCACGTGGTCCACGGTGGCGGCGAGGAATGCGCGGTCATGGCTCACGAGCAACACCGTGCGCCCGCTGGCGGCGAGATATTCCTCGAGCCAGCGTGTGGTCTCGAGATCGAGGTGATTCGTCGGCTCGTCGAGCAGCAGCACGTCAGCGGTCGTCATCAGCTGGCGCGCCAGACCGAGGCGGCCGAGTTCGCCGCCGCTCAAGGCGGCGAGCGGAGTGACGCGGGCCTGCGCGGGATCGAATTCGAGGCCGTGCAGCACCGCATCGATCCGCGCCGTGACGGCGTAGCCCCCTTCGCGCTCGAAGCGCTCCAGGTCCTCGCCGTATTGGGCGAGGGCGCGCGGCGAAGCGTCGTGCGCCAGGTCGGCGGCCTGCTTCACGAGCGACTGCTCCAACACCAGCAGCTCGGCCAGCTCGCCGGCGGCGGCCTCCCACACCGTCGTCGCGGTGCCGTAGTCGCGGTGCTGCTCGAGCAGCGAGACTCGCAGCCCAGGTGCGCGCGCGATGCTGCCGCGCGTGGGCTCCAGCTCGCCTGTCAGCAGCCGAAAGAGCGTGGTCTTGCCCGAGCCGTTACGCCCGACGATGCCCCAGCGTTCGCCGGGTGCGACGGTGAACGAGACATTCGAGAAGAGTGTGGTGTCGCCGAAGTCCACACCGACACCGGCGAAAGCGATTTGCGTCATGTGGAGACAACTTAACTACCGATTACATTCGATCCCGTGTCTTCCTCCATGTCCGCGCCCGGCGAACGGCTCCGCGCGTCCTGGCGCCGGCTCTCCAAGCTCCCGGGCGGCAAAACGCTATTTAGCCTTCTCGTCGGCTGGATGACTCCGTACTCCGGGACGATCGGCGCCCGCGTCGCAGAGCTGGAGCCTGGCTGGTGCCGGGTGACGCTGCGCGACCGCCGGCGGGTGAGGAATCATCTCGCCTCGGTGCATGCGATGGCGCTGGCCAATCTCGCCGAGATGGCGAGCGGACTGGCGGTGCTGGTCGGACTGCCCCCGGGCGTCCAAGGCATCGTGACCGGTTTCTCCATCACGTATCAGAAGAAGGCGCGCGGCTTGTTGACCGCCGAGTGCCGCGTAAGCGGGCTCGACGTGACCGCCGAGCAGGAGTACGAAGCCGCCGTAACGGTCACCGACGCCCAACGCGACATTGTCGCTACTGCATCCGCGCGCTGGCGCCTCCGGCCCATCCCGCGGCGATGACGTTGCTCGATACGCCCCTCACGCGGCAGCTCGGGATTGAGGTGCCGCTGATTTGTGGCGCGATGTACCCCTGCTCCAACGCCGAGCTCGTCGCCGCCGTCTCGGCAGCCGGGGGCATCGGCGTCGTGCAACCGCTGTCGATGATCTACGTGTATGGGCAGGACCTGCGGGAAGGGCTCCGCCTCATCCGGCGTACCACCGACAAGCCCATCGGGATGAATGTGCTGATCGAGCGGAGCTCGAAGTTCTACCTCGAGCGCATGCGCCGTTATGTCGACATTGCAGTCGAGGAGGGCGTGCGTTTCTTCGTCACCTCGCTCGGCAATCCGCGCTGGGTCGTGGATCGCGTGGCTCCGGCGGGCGGCATCGTCTATCACGACGTGACGGAACGAAAGTGGGCCGAAAAAGGATTGGCGGGCTGGGTGCAGGGCCTCATCGCGGTGAATGACCGTGCGGGCGGACACGCCGGCCCGCGGAGCGCGGGGGCGCTCTATCAAGAGCTTGCCGATCTGGGCGTGCCCGTCGTCTGCGCCGGCGGCATTGGGGACGAGGCCGGCTTCGTCGCGGCGTTGCGGATGGGCTACGCCGGCGCGCAGCTCGGCACGCGCTTCATCGCGACCAACGAGTGCGGCGCGCACGACGACTATAAGCAGGCAATCGTCCGGGCGAACGAGGCCGACATCGTTCTCACCGAACGCGTGACCGGTGTGCCGTTGTCCGTGATCCGGACTCCGTACGTCGAGCGGATCGGCACAAAGGCCGGCCCGCTCGCGCGCTGGATGCTGCGTGGCCGCAGGACCAAGCATTGGATGCGCACCATCTACGCGCTGCGCTCGGCGTGGCAGCTCAAACGCGCGTCGCTCGCGGGTGGCGCGGGCGAGAAGACCTCGAAGGATTACTGGCAGGCGGGAAAGAGTGTCGCGGGGATTCGCGCGGTCGAGCCGGCCGGGGACATCGCGCGGCGATTCGCCGCGGCCGCGGCGTCGATGTAGGATTGGGCCCACTTCATGGGCGCAGTCCACACTGGGCTCTACGTCATCATGGGCGTCGCGGGCTCCGGCAAGACCACGATCGGAGCAAAGTTCGCGCGCGCGCTCGACATCGCGTTCGTGGAGGGCGATGACCTGCACCCCGCGGAAAATGTGCGACGCATGGCCGCCGGGATTCCACTGACCGACGACGACCGCCGGCCCTGGCTGCTCGCGATCGCGGCACGGCTGCGCGAGGCGGAGCGCGCGGGAGCTGGGCTCGTGGTGTCGTCCTCGGTCCTTAAGCGGAGCTATCGGGATCTGCTGCGCTCGGAGGCGCAGGCGGACGTACAGGTCGTGTATCTCAAGGGGAGCCCAGAGCTGATCGCCGAGCGGATGGCGCAGCGGCGCGGGCACTTTATGCCGCCCGCGTTGCTCGAGAGCCAGTTCGCCACTCTGGAGGAGCCGGCGCCCGACGAGCACGCGTGGGTGTGCGATATCCGCCAGCCACCCGACGCGATCGTCGCCGCTCTGGTGCAGCGCGCCGCATGAGCCACAACACCCTGCTGCTGCTCTACGCTTTTCTCGCGGTGGTGGCGCTGATCATCCTCATCGCGCGCTTCAGGCTCCACCCCTTCGTTGCGCTGATCACGGTGTCTCTCGCCCTGGGCGCGGCGGCGGGAATGCCACTGGGGAGTGTGGTAAAAACGTTCCAGGACGGCGTCGGCGGGGTCCTGGGATTCATCGCGATCGTCGTGGCCCTCGGCACGATGCTCGGCAAGATGATGGCGGAGTCCGGTGGCGCCGCGCGCGTCGCGACCACACTCATCGCGTTGTTTGGCGAACCCCGCCTGCATTGGGCGCTCATGTTCGTCGGCTTCATCGTGGGCATCCCGGTCTTCTTTCAGGTCGGATTCATGCTGCTGATTCCGCTGGTGTTCACGATCGCCAACCGCACCGGCACGTCGCTTGTGAAGATCAGCATTCCGCTGGTGGCGGGGCTGTCGGTGGTTCACGGGATGATGCCGCCCCATCCGGCGGCGATGCTCGCAGTCGTCGCGTACCACGCCGATATCGGGCGCACGATCGCCTATGCCATCGTGGTGGGGCTGCCGACCGCGGCGTTGGCAGGGCCGATCTTCGCCTCCTGGATTGCGCCGCGCATCGCGCTCCCGGCCGTGAACCCCGTTGCGGCGCAGTTCACGGGCGGCATGGTTCCGCGCGACATGCCGAGTTTCGGCCTTACGCTCTTCACCGTGCTGCTTCCCGTGATCCTGATGCTGTGCGCGAGCGTCGCCGACGTCGCGCTCGACGCTCGGAGCACCGTGCGAGCGACCCTCGATTTCAGCGGGAGTCCGATCGTCGCGCTGCTCGTCGCCCTGCTCTTCTCCTTTTGGTCGTTGGGGTACCGGCAGCACTTCACGCGTGATCAAATCCTCAAGTTCGCGAACGACTGCCTGGGGCCGACCGCCACCATCCTTCTCGTGATCGGCGCGGGCGGCGGCTTCAACCGCGTGCTCCTGGAGAGCGGGGTCGGCAAAGCGATTGCCGATGTCGCGTTGGGATCGCAGGCCTCGCCTCTGCTCCTTGCGTGGGTGGTGGCGGCGCTGATTCGCGTCGCCACCGGTTCGGCGACGGTGGCCATGACGACGAGCGCCGGGATCGTGGCCCCCATCGCGGCCGCGACGCCTGGAACGAGCGCCGAGCTGTTGGTGCTCGCGACGGGAGCGGGCTCGCTGGTGTTGTCTCACGTTAACGATGCGGGGTTCTGGCTCATCAAGGAGTTCTTCAACATGACCGTGCCGCAGACGCTGAAGACGTGGACCGTCGCCGAGACGATCATCGGCGTGGCAGGTTTGGGTTTTACCCTGTTGCTCAGCCTACTCGTGGGATGTGCACCCCGCGAGCAGGCAGCGCAGCAGCTGAGTGCGGACGGGTGGATCGACGTGACTGCGACGCTCGATCCCGCGCACACGCCGGTGTATGCGGGCGACGCGCCCTTGAAGTTCGATTTTCTGAAGGATATGCGGAAAGGCGATAAGCTGACGCTCTCGGCTTACTCGCTGGGCGCGCACAGTGGGACGCACATCGACGCCCCGATGCACTTCGTCGTTACCGGCGTGTCGATTGACCAGGTGCCGCTGGCGCCGCTCATGGGTGCAGCGCGGGTGATCGATATTCCCGACAGCGTCCAGGCGATCGACGGGGCGGAGCTGAACCGGCACGACTGGAAGAGTGCGAAGCGATTGCTGTTCCGGACGCGGAGCACCCTGCGCGGCTGGATGGACTCAGCGACGTTCCACCGGGACTTCGCCTACGTCGCGCCGGATGCAGCGCAGCTCCTCGCGGACGCCAGCGTCGTGCTGGTCGGTGTGGACTACATCTCGGCCGAGCAATTCGGCGCTCCCGCGCCACGGACGCACCAAATTCTGCTCGGCCGCGGGATTCCGATCGTGGAGGGGCTGGACCTCCGCCCTGCTCCGCCCGGCGACTACGACATGATCGTGCTGCCGCTCAAGGTCCGAGGGCACGAAGGGGCGCCGGCGCGGGCGATTGTGCGGAAGCGGGCGGGGACGAACTAGCCCCAAAGGTCAGTCACGCGCGTGTCAGGCTTCGTTCGTCGCGATACTTCACATAGACCGTGCGATTCGGCGGACGCGGGGCGAGCTCCGTCATCCCGATCTTGAGCGCGATCGCGCGCGCCGGCTCATTACTGTCGTCGATGCACGCGATGACGCGGTCGAGCTGCGCCGTTTGGAACGCCCACGCGAGCACCAGCTGGCAGGCTTGCTTCGCGATTCCCCGCTGTTGGACTTCCGATCTCACGGCACACAACACCTCGAAATCATTGCCGTCGAGCGCTTGCGACCTGACCAGGCCCGCGAACCCCAGCGGCAGATCGCCTTCTCGAATGGCAAAGAGATGATGGGCGTGCCCTTCCCCCGGGAGCGGGAGTGTGCCGATGAACTCCCACACGTCGTCCTGTCGCTGCAACGAGACCAGAAACTCGTAGTCGGTATTCGTTAACGGGCGTAGTTCCACATCTCCCTCCTTAGGGAGCGGTGAGACGGGCCGTGTGGCCCTTTCTCCCTGTCGCGTTGAACGCGGCGACTCGGATGGTACCGCCGAACGGGATCGGACCACTCACCACGGGGCTGCGGACCGACGGCTCGCTGCCGTCGGTCGTGTACCGCAGGGTGAATCCAGGCAGCTCCACGGAGCAGCGAACCACGCCACCGTCGGCCTTCAGGCCCGGCGTGGGAATGCGGTAGTTGAGCCCCGGGATTTCGCGATCGAGCCGCGGCAGCTCGCGCTGTCCGACAACGCTGACGAAGCGCGACCAGGCCGCGCGGTACAGCGCATCGGACTTCGCGGGATCGCGCTCCCTCACCCAGTCCGGGTCAGGCGCCCACGCGCGCTCGGCGAGGGCGAAGAGGCGCGGGAGGAGCATGTACTCGACCCGTCCCTCCCCGCCCAGCGTCTCCGACCACAGATCCGCTTGAATCCCCACAATGTGGGCCCGACCGTACTCGGTGAGCCGGTCCTTGCCGGCGAACGCGGCGGGATCCAGAGGGTTGCCCCGGCGGTCGACGCGAGCGTTGCGGTAGTAGTCGAACGGAATGAAGTCGAACGGCTTGCGTAGGTCGATGTAGCCCCCCCAGTCGAGTCCCGTCTCCTCCGGATTCGGATTCCACGCGAGATCGAAGTAGAGATTGGTCACGGGACTCATCACGACGTCGTAGCCACCATTCGCGAGACGGTACGCGAGGTCCTCGGCGCCCCAGCCCGCGACATTGTTCCAGACGTATGCGCGCCAGCCGCGCGCGGCGAAGTCGGGGTTGGGGATGTTTACCGTCCGGCCGTCGCGCTGGGTCTTGCGCACCGCGATCTCCTCCCAGCCCGATGGCTCGAGGCCGTGCGCCTTGAGGATCTGCTCCACGCGGCCGTAGAAGGCGAACCACAGATCGTCAACGCTCGTGAGGCCCTGCGCTTTCATAAAGGCCTGGACGGCCGGCGATCCAACCCAGACCCCAGCCGGGACCTCGTCACCGCCCATATGGATATGGCGCAGGGGAGCCCCGGCCTCGCGGTGCATCGCCACGAGATCGCTGACGACGTGCTCGATGAAGCCGTACGTCGACTCCAGCGCCGGGTTGATCACGTTGTCGGGGTAGCCCTGAACCGATGCGTACACCGAGCGATCGTCGGGGTCGTTGAGCCGGTACTGTGGATTGGCCCGCATCGCTTTGACCGCGGCGCGCGCGTGGCCCGGCATCTCGATCTCGGGGATCACCTCGGTGTGGCGCGCCGCGGCGTAGCGCAGGATCTCGATGTAGTCCGCGCGGGAATAGAAGCCGCTGCCCCAGGGTCGATCGACCAGCGGGCCCGAGCCAAACGCGGGCGGCAGGTGCCGATCCGCGTCGGGCGGGTGACCGCGGCGCGCGCCCACCGCGGTCAGCTCAGGCAGGCTCGGGATCTCAATCCGCCAGCCTTCGTCATCGGTAAGGTGGATATGAAGGACGTTGAGCTTGTAGCGAGCGAGGAGATCGAGCGTGCGCAGGACCAGTGGCTTCGGGTGGAAGTTGCGGGCGACGTCGAGCATGAAGCCGCGATAGCCGAAACGCGGAGCGTCGACGACTCTGATCGCCGGCAATGTGACACCCCCGCGGGGAGTGGGCGCGGGCAGCAGATTGCGTAGCGACTGCAGCCCGTAGAAAACGCCGGCGGACGACACACCCACGATACGGATGCCCTGAACGGGATCCACGACGAGCGAGTACGCCTCAGGTGATGCCTGGCCTTCGACCGGGCCGACCTCGAGCCGGAGCGACGGGACGCTTCCCTTGCGAATGCCGGCGAAGTAGGGCCGCAAGTACTCCGCTGCGACTCCCGCTTCGTTCTTCAGCGAGTCGGCTGCCTCGATCGGTGGCATCGTCGAGAGATGCAGCGCTCCCGCTCCCGGTGTCACTTCGACCGGTGTCGGAAGAATCGGTGGCAGCTCGCCCGCGGGGATGACGTGGATCACGGAGTCGAGTGCGAACTGGTTTTCGGGCGTCGCCACCGCGCGCTCGAACGGGGCGGCCACGTAATCGCTCACGGGAATGCCCACGTCCTTCGCGGTGTCGAACACGACGTAAGGGCCCCTGGGGACGAAGCTGACATTGAGGAGCAGATCGGTGAGATACGGGATGCGAACGCTGGCACCGGGCGCCAATCCGGTGAATCCCCCCCCGGCTGCGGGAACCAGGCGGCGCAAGTCGCCGATCACGTCTTCGAATGTGAAAGCGCCGCCGCCGGGAGTACTGTCCCGCTGCGGCGAGTGGAGCGCGCTGAAGTAGATTGCCCAGCCGGTCGCGGGGAGTGGCTTCGGGCCGCGGTTCGTCAGTGTGAACGCCGCGCGCGAATGACTCTCCTCCCCTTGGAGGACGTCGGCTTCGAGCTTCCAGCGGAGCTGCAAAGCGCCCTGGGCGGCGAGGCTGGGGCCGAGTGGCAGCGAGAGAGCGATCAGTACGGGAAGGAGTCGGTTGCGCATGAGAGACATTAGACCGCTGCGGGCGGTGCTGTCCAGGGTAAGCCTCGCCGCGCTGTTCTATTGCTGTTCGTGCCTCGGGAACACGACCACGCCGGCGTTCCGCGTGATCGCGTTCTTTACCGGCAGGGAAGATCCGGCCCACATCAGTTTTCTCCATGAAGCCGAGCGCTGGTTTCCGGCGATGGCGGCGAAATACCATTTCAGCTTTGACACCACGTCGAATTGGCACAATCTCAACGCAGACTATCTCTCCAAGTATCGAGTCGTCGTTTTTCTGGATACGCGCCCGGAGGACCCCGCGCAACGAGCGGCGTTTCAGGAGTACATGGACCGCGGCGGCGCGTGGATGGGCTTTCACTTCGCCGGTTTTGCGTTGACACCTTCCGCGTATCCTGCGAACTGGGACTGGTACCACAACAGATTTCTCGGCTCAGGGTCGTACGTCAGCAACACCTGGAGACCGACGTCGGCCGTGCTGCGGGTCGAGGACCGCACGCATCCGGCGACTCGACACCTGCCTGCGACGTTTCGATCCGCGGCCAATGAGTGGTACCGGTGGGAAAAGGATCTGCGCCAGAATCCCGATATCGACATTCTGCTGTCCATCGACTCGACCAGTTTCCCGCTGGGCACGGGACCGAAACCGCAGGAGATCTGGCACAGTGGGTACTTCCCGGTCGTTTGGACCAACAAGCACTACCGGATGATCTACTTCAACATGGGTCACAACGACATTGACTACGAGCACAAGTACGATACGACGAACAAGACGTTGTCACATACGCTGGACAACGCGGTTCAGAATCAACTGATCATCGATGCTCTACTGTGGCTGGGAGGTGCGGCAGAGTGACATCCCTCGCGCCCGTTGAGGGGGGAGCGCCCACTACCGGACGGTCTGTTCGCTCTGGACCGATTTTCCTGCTGCAAGCGTCCCGTCCCGGTCTGTGGCTCACGGCGATTGCGTTTTACATGCTGCCGCTGGGCCAACGCAATGTTTTTCAGTCCGCGGGTTTCTGGCTTGGCGCGTTGTACGTCAGTTTTCCGATGGGCCTGCTGCTGTACGGCTGGAACGACATCGTAGACTTCGAGACCGACCGCCTCAATCCCCGCAAAGGCACGTTTCTGTTTGGCGCCCGCGGCACGCCCGAGCAATTGCGCGGTTTGCCGCTCCAAATCGCGCTGGTGCAGCTGCCGTTCGTGGTCGCGTGCAGCGTTCTCGCCGGAGCAAAGCTGCTCTTGTGCTTCGGCGGCATGATTGCCGCGGCGGCGCTGTATAACTGGCCGCGCTACGGCTTCAAGGCCCGCCCACCGCTCGAAATCCTGAACCAGGCCGGCTACCTGTTCGTGTTCCTGCTGAGCAGCTGGATGAATGACGTCCCGCTGCTCCCCTGGGCCACGATGCTCTTCGGCGCGCTGTTTGCCATGCATTCGCTGCTGTTTGGCCAGGTGATGGATTTGGAGCCCGACCGCATGGCCGGCCGGCGCACCACGGCCACCGTCATCGGCCGGGTACCAGCCAAACTCCTGATGACGGCTTTGATGCTGTTCGAAGCGGGCCTGGTCGTGCGGTTCTTCGACGCGCCGGAGCTCGCGGGCTTCCTGCTGGTGAGCGCCGCGTGGTTCACCCTCGACGCCGCCGCGATTTGGTGCAGCCGGCCCTATAGCAATCGCGAGATGCGCTTCTTCATGCTCGCCTGGAACGCGATCGCGCTGTTCAGCATCCCCTGGATGTGGTCGCGCGCCAGCCTGCTACAGATGAGGTGAGCCCTTACTGAGGCCGCACCAGGTTCGGTTTCCCGTGCACCCCGGCGAAGACCACCAACACCTTGGCCGGCGTCGTCCCCTTGTTCTTGCCGTTGTGCCAGGTATTCAGGGATTCGAGGAACGAGTCTCCGGCTTTGTAGGTGTGAACGATGCCGCCGTCCATCTCGACGTCGATTGCTCCGTCCAGTATGTAGACGAACGTCGGGTACGGATGCATGTGGCGGCCGGTCTCGCCGCCCGGGCCGATGTCGAGCACCAGCGCGGTGACTTCGGCGCTGTCGGTCTTCGGATACGCGATGGATGCGCCGCTGGACGTTTTGCTACTTTGGAGGACGGGGGTGGCCGCGAACTTCATTTGGGCGGCCGCTGGGGTCACAATCAAACTGAGGACCGCGAGAGCAAGGATACCTGGCTGTTGCTGTTTCATGACGGGCTCTCCGAAGAGCGAGGAGCGGCTAGTCTGCGCCGCGGGCCTTACGATGTCAATTCAGAAGCTGGCACGTCCCGGCGTTGCAACGCGCAGCACGGACTGCTGCTTGAACCGGCGCTTGTACTCGCCGATGATCGCCACGATCGCCGAATCCGTCACGGCGGAGGACGTCGGATGCACGATTTCGAGCACGAAGCTCGGTTCGTGGCTCGACTGGCCGTTGGGCGCCCGCCACTCGCCCTCGGCGGCCCAGAATGTGAAGCCACCTGGGAGCCGGGAACTCACAACCTCTCGTACAAAAACCGCCCACAGCGAGTCCGTGACGCCGAGCGTGTTGGAGATGTTGCGTCCGAAATACAGGCGCTCTGTGACAACAGGCTCCGTTGCGCCTGACCGAATCGTCGAGGCGCAGCCCCAGAGCAGCAATAAAAGGAAGGCGTGGCGGCGCACACTTCAGCCGACTGCTTTCTGCAGGAGCGCGCCGATCCTTGCCTCTTCGGTAGCGGTCAACGCCTTCAACGCGAAGGCGACGGGCCACATGGCGCCTTCATCGAGGTTCGCCTTGTCGCTGAAGCCGAGCGTCGCGTACCTCGTCTTGAACTTCTGCGCGCTTTGGAAGTGGCACACGACCTTGCCGTCCTTGGCATACGCCGGCATTCCGTACCAGAGTCTCGGCGCGAGGGCTGGCGCGCTTGCTTTGATGATGGCATGGAGCCGCTTGCCCATGGCGCGGTCCGGTTCCCGCATCGCGGCGATCTTCGCGAGTACGGCGTTTTCCCCCTCTACCTCGTTCTCGTTCGCCTTCAGCTCTCGGACGCGATCCTTCATCGCGGCTCGTTCCTCGGCCGTGAATCCCTTGAACTTCTTTTTCGTGTCTTTCTTTGGGTTCATGGAAGCCTCGTCATAGCTCCTTCACACACCAAACTGACGCAGATGGTGATCCAGGTGCTTGTGCACCATCACGCCCCAGCTCGATCCGGAAATGCGCCCGAACACCCGACTTTGCGGCCAGACCGCAGCGGGCCCTCGCGCGGCAAACCGCTCGATCAGTCCGCGCAACCGACTCACATCAGCCGCCCAGGTCGTGGGCCGCGTCGCGAGAAACTCGGGCGGACTCCGGCCCTTCCCCCGCGGCCAACGGATCACATGGATCGCAATCCAATTCACAGGGAAGTGCGCAACCAGACCCGAGGGCGGACCAGCGTCGAGCTCGCCGAGCCCTTGGCGCAAGTCGCAGCTCACGTGACACACCATTTCTGGGGCAGTAAATCGACCCCAGACCGGCTTCGCTGCCGGAGTGAGTCGAGAGATTCGCTCGAGAATGGCGACGCGAGCCTGAGGATCAAAGAGTGAGGGCATTGGGTCGCTCGAGTGACCAGCTCAGTAGACAACGGGGTGCGTCATCACCGAGGACGACCGAAAAACAAGACATAGCCGTCGGCGTCCTTGAGCTCGAAACCACGCAAACCGTCATCAGTGTCTTTCAGTGGCTCGGAAAACTCCACATCGCGCGAAGCAAATTCGGCTGCCAGCGCGTCAGGATCCGGGACGTCAACATACGCGTCCCAGCGGGCGATACCTTTTTTGACGTCCCGCTTGTAGTTCGGCAGCGGAGTCACGCCTACGTTTTTGAGCAGGATCTGCGCGCCGCCCCTGCGAACGATACCGAAGAAGATGTCGTCAGGCGCAGGCCCTTGGAAGGTGATTTCAAATCCAAGCCGGTCTCGGTAAAACGAGAGCGCCGACGGTACGTGGCTCACGATAAAAAAGGGTGAGATGCCGGAAATCTCTGCTTGTGTCATGTGGAATGCTCCGGTCCTAGTCTTTGAGACCAGCCACCCTGCCCCGCAACACCGTAATCGAGGCTTTCGGGAGGGTGAACGTCGAGGGCGGCCCCGGCAACATCGTGGCGACCGGCGGATGGTCAGGGTCCGGATGACTGTTCGGCCCATCGTTGATCCACACATATTGCTCGCTGCCGAAGGTGACGAACGTGACCGGCCCCGAGAAGGACGTATTGCGCCCGGCATCTTCGAACACCACCCGCACGGGATGCGGGGTAGTCTCGTCGCGATTCACCAACATCAGGGACCAGCTCCCGTCGGGGCGACGCACCGAATACGACGTCACCAGCAGATTGCCATCGGCATCCGTCATATCGGTGGAGCTGGGAAACATGTGATGCGGGCCGGCGCGGTGCTGCAGCCACTCGAGGTTGATCATGCGGGCGGCGAAGTACGTCGACGTATATCCCTTGATGGCATAGGTCTCGTCGGACACGAAGTTCGACCACGACGCCCAACCGAGACACGTGCTCTGCACGCCCTGCGGCTGAATCGGCGAATGGTAGAAGGCCGCGCCTCCCCCTTCAAAGAATGAGCCGATGTTATCCGCCAACCACAGCCCTCCAAAGATCGTCGTCATGGGCCCGGTCAAAGCCCAGGAAACATGACTCTCGGTCACCATCAGCGGGACGTTCTTCGGCACGCCGTCATCGCGCCACACCTGCAGGATGTGCTTCATCAGCCGTGGCTCGCTGTAGAGCGATTTCCACGTGATGTCGCACGGCTCGAACGGATAGTGCTCGAACGAGACGAAGGCGAGATCAGCGAGTCGACCCTGTGCCTTTAGGTAATCGACGAAGCGGCCCATCCACGACGTGCGGCCTTGCCGGTCCGGCCACAGCCGGATGTCTTCGTTGACGCCCTCGAAGATCGGCCCGCCCAGCCGGAGTTTGGGGTCGACGCGGTGAATCGCCGCGGCCCACTGCAGGTACAGCGCCGCATAATCTTCCGGCATGGCGTGCTTGCCGTCAGGCTCTTCTCCCATCTCGATGTACCCGATGGCATAGCCGCGCTTCTCGATATAGGCGATCTGTGCCGCGGCGTCGTCGGGCGTACCGTAGAGCATGGTGACAGGAATGACGGCCGGCAGGTTGTTCGTGAGCCCGCTGGTGAAGAACAGATCGAAACCGGTGTGCTGGTAGCTGCCGCTGTTGTTGACGTCGTCGTCTGAATGCCAGGGATCGATCGACGAGACGGCGTACGTCGTGCGCTGCTCGTCGGGAGTCTTGGTCGCCTCGCGGAACGCGCCGCTCGCATCCAGCGTACCCGCGGCAATGTGCTGAATCGCATAACCAACGCAGTTCCGCACGTCCTCTGAGCCATGCTCGTCGCAGGTGTTGGAAGACTCGGTCATCAGAATGCGCAGGTATCGCGTGGCGACCGGAGCGTCCGCCAGTTTTAGCGTGACCGTTCCGCCCGGCGCGTGCTGCAGGGCGCCCGCGGGAAAGACCTTCCATTCCCCTTTCGGTCCTCCATCAAAGTCGAGCGCGTTGGTGCCGACCCAGTACTCCACCGCGTAACTCGTTGCATAGGGGTTCGCCCAGTCGATCCGGGCTGCGCTCACGGGCTTCTCCGCCTTCAAGTCAACGACCACCCACTGCGGCAGCAAGGAATCACTCTCACCCGTGAATCGTTTTGTCAGGTACGGATTGCTCTTCCAATAGGTCAGGTTCGGGCCCGCGACTGGACGATCGGCGCTGGTCGCGAAGCCGCGGTGCGGCAGGGCGTAGGCGAGGACGTAACGAATCGGCTCTTTGAGGTCGGTGCTGCCGGTGAAGTATCCGCGGCGATGCGCGCCATCGCTCCAGGTGCCGTTCTCGGTCCAATGCCAGGCAGCCATGCGCAGCTCGGTGTTATTCCGGTAGGTGATCGGTCCCCAGCCGGCCGAGAGCGCCTCCTGGATGATATGCGGCGTATAGACTCGGTTGATGTCGATGCGCGAGAGCACATCGATCGAGCTGCCGAGTGCACTGTCGGGATCGAATGCATTGATGGCATGGCTCGGGGTGGCGTCGACGCGAACGGTCACGACTCGAGCAGCCTTCGGCGCCGATTGGGGAAACGCGGCGCTGGCGAGCGCCGTCAACAATGCGATCGGGGCCGATGTCCGAGCTACGTTCATGCGGTCGTTCATTCAACACGGGGAAAAACCAAATCTCACCCGCATCTCGAGGACCGCAACTGCGAGCGATCGCTTGACGCCGCAGCCGGCGCGCAACATCCTTCCCTCGCGCTCGGGGCGCACGCGGGTCCGCGCGAAGGACTGAGTCCACCCTCCCACTAGTTCCCTGCACGGTTGTCTCCGTGCTGGCCAGCTTGCGGACCGCTGGCGATCAGCATGGAGGTTTTATGAGCAAGCAGCTCCCCCCGCGTCCCGATCTCGACCAGCTCAAACGCCAGGCGAAAGCGCTTCAACAATCGGCGTCGATCCCGCTGCACGAGGCGCAAACGCGACTCGCGCGTGAGTACGGATTCGCGTCCTGGAACAAGCTGCGCGAAGAAGTAGAAGCGCGCTCGCTCGAATTCGACGCGGCCGTCACGGAGTTCCTGGAAGCGGCGACCGATGGCCGCCGGGCCCGAGCCGAGCGCATCCTCGCGCTGCATCCGAAGATTGCGAGCGCGAGCTTCTACACGGCGCTCGTCCTCGGCGACGCCAAGGCCGTCGACGCACGGCTCACGAAAGACCCGGCACTGGCGACCACCCCGGGCGGGCCGCGCGGCTGGTTACCGGTCCATTACATCTGCTACACGGCCGTGGGGTCGGGCGGTCTTGCCGACATCGCGCGCCGCCTCATCAGCCTCGGCGTCGACCCGAACACGCGGTTCCCCTGGCTCCATCACAACGTGCGCCGTCCGGTGCTGTGGGGCGCATCGCGCGTCGCACAATCACTGCCGCTCGTCCACGCGCTGCTCGACGCCGGCGCGGATCCGAACGATGGCGTCACGCTGCCGCTCGCCGCGAGCGCCGGCGACATCCCAGTGCTCGAGGCGCTGGTCGCGAACGGCGCGCACGTCGATCAGCGCTGGGCAACCGACGGATCGACCGCGCTCTATGCGATCCTGAACTGGAGCCGGACGGCGGACGGCGTGCTCTGGCTGCTCGCGCACGGGGCCGATCCGAACGCGGTGTTCAGTGAGAACGGCGAGACGCCGCTGCACGTGGTGGCGCGCGCGTGGGACGTCCCGCTGGCCGAGGCGATGGTCGCTCGTGGCGCCGACCTTGCGCGCCGCCGCGCCGACGGACGGACGCCCTATGCCGTTGCCGAGCTGAACGGCAACCGCGCGGTGGCCGACTGGCTGCTCGCGCACGGCGCGTCGCCCGAGCTCTCGGCGGTCGATCAGCTCGTCGCCGCGTGCAGCCGCGGTGATCGCGCGGCGGCGGAGGCGCTCCTCGCCAGCAATCCCGGATTGCGCGACGAGATCACCGACGACTCCTATATCGCATTTCATCAGGCCGCCGAGCGCGGCGACGTGCGCGCGCTCGAGGCCATGCTGGCCTCTGGCTTCGACCCGAACCGTCCCGACTCTGGGATCGGCAAGACCGTATTGCATACCGCCGCGATGGAGGGATGGCCCGACGCGGTGCGCGTGCTGCTCGTGCACGGCGCGTCGGTGCACGTGCGCGACCGCGAGTTTCACGGCCAGCCGTTGATCTGGGCGGCCGAGGGATCGCGCACCGAGCACCGCGAGGGCAGAGACTTCCCCGCCGTGGGCAAATTGCTGCTCGATGCCGGATCACCGGTGGAGTGGGAGACGGGGGCCGAGCCGGCGGAGGGACTTCTCGAGATCGTCGCGGCGTGGCGGCGCGCGTCCTAAGCTGCCGAGAGCTTCACCGCTCTCCTCAATACCTCCATCGTGCGTCCTTCGCTCTGACTTGTTTGACGCGATACGCCGCAATCTTTCGAATGAGCGCCTTCGGGAGTGGTTTGTCGTACGGGAATTGAATCGTGTCCTTGCCTGTTTTGTACTTCGCCAATTCCTTCTTGAAAGGCTCCAGAGCCGGCCCGGTTGGCATGAAATTGAGGTGCGATTTGTGTGCGGAGTATGAGAAGAGGATTCGCTTATCCTCAAGGACCGGCGATCCCCACTTGAGAGTCTCGGTTGCCCCAGGAGCGGCGTTCTTCAGAACTGACCGGATATCGCGCAGCCGCTTGTGCGCTCCCTTGGGAGCAGCCGCAATGTATTCGCTGACAGTTGTAGGTTTTGTCTTCGGCATATGCCGGCCCCGATTCGATTGACACGCAGTACCGGACGGTGCTGCCTAACTTCGAGAGTGTCTACCGTGGCGGAGGACCTAACCGGTCGGCTTCACGATACTGAGCCAAGAGACGCTCGGTGAAATCAAGCCGTTCTTCCATCTCGCCCATGCGGTTCTGCATTGCAGTAAATGCCTCGCGCAACGCACCAATCTCCTCATCCGAGGCTGGGAGTTTTCGAACCGAAGCCCGCAACTTCACCACTACGATCTGTGCAACTGCAACTGCGAATATGAGAACCGCCCCACCGATTGCCCACTCAGGAATGATACCCATGTCTAAAGGCTCACTTTCAAGCGCGTGTTAGGCTCCTCAGTCGGGCGCGTGCCATAAGAACGACTCGCGCGCGCGGAACACCGTCTCACCGCGCGTATTGGTGACCGTGATCCAGGCGTTCAGGACCGGCGCGTCGAGGCGGCTCGTGACCGAGCGTGACGGGAACTGGCCATCGATCGTGACCACTATGCCGACGCGCTCGAACTCGCAGCGCAGGTGTGCCGCAGCCGGAGTAATCCGTGCATCGGCACACCCCACTTCATCCCGTATCCCGGGCCGCGAGAACGTGACAAAGGGCTCCGGACGCAGCGTCAGGCGGGTGAAGCGCCGATCGGAGACCGTGAACTTGTAGCCCGGCTCGTAGTACCCCTCGGCCTCCGACTGGAGGGGCCGAGGCGGGGGCGGTGGGGGCTCTGGGGGCGGCGCCGGTTGTTCGGTCACTACGGGCGCTGGCGCCGGGAGGCGCAGAATCACGAGCGCGCCGGCGCCCACAAGCGCCAGGATGATACCACCAACGACCAGCGTGCGGCGACGTCCTCGTATGATTATCCACCCGCGTTGTAACATCGGCCCGAGACGTCCCAGGATCGTCCGGAGACGTTGAATGACCTCCTCCCGTGCAGACAGGTCCTTCCTCGGTGCGACCTCTTCCGTCGGTGCGGTATCCGCCGGGGTGATTGAACTCGCACCCGGCGAAAAGTCCGGCGGCGGTGGTGGGAAACCCCGCGGCGAAACGGGTTGAGGCGGAACGCGTGGAGACACGGCAGTCCGTGACGGGGCGGCGGGGGGCGGGGGCGCTGCTCGTCGTGGAGCGGGAGCCGCACCACGCTTGACGAGTCTGACATACGCCGGCTTCCGCGTTAGCCGAGACCAGATTGCAAGCAACAGCGCTGCGCCCACCGCTCCCGCGACATATGGCACGAGGTCCCGCACACTGCAGGGTCCGGCCGCCGCCCGCGCTGCCGCCCGCGCCCCCGCCCGCGCCACCGGTGCCGTGATGCCCTGGGCGATCTCGAAGAGGGCGCCCGCGAGCAGTGTCGCGACCAGCGCCCACACACCGCGCGCGTTGGCGTCCCGGAACTGTACCCACGACATCCAATAGAAGCCGGCGAACAGCGCGATGTACGCGTAGTTGTGCAGCAAGGGCACGAGCATGTGCACCGTGGGGAGGAGCAGCTCGCACTTCGGGGCGTGCAGGTGGAAGTGGGTTTGCGCGGGAAAGTAGACGAGCCCGAGCACAACGAATGCGAGGTAGGCCCAGCGCTTGCCGCGCAGGGCGATAAGAGCGAGGAGAACGAGGACGCCCGCACCGACGCGAACGGCTAGAGGTGACATGTGCCCCGATGCAGCCTGACGAAGTTGGGCTAAGGTAAGGGGTTACGCCTCGCAAGCCAACCGTTGGGCGGAAGGCTAATGCTCGAATCTGACGCTGGTAATGCGCCCGCGCGGCCCCACCGCCCAGCAGGCATGGAGGGATATACAGTCGACGGCCCAATAGGCCGAGCCGCTGAGGTTGGTCCAAGAGCGACCGTCGTTCCCTGTCCAGTCCAGTCCTTTCGGCCCCGCCACCACGACGTAGCCCGGCATGCCCGGGACGACTGTGGCGCCATAGACCGCGCCGCTGAACGTCGGACGGCTCACGAGCGTCCACGTTGCGCCGCCATCGCTCGTCACGGCCGCCACGCTGTCGCTGCGGTCGTCAGGCTTGAGGAGGCGGCCACCCAACGCCATGCCGTGTTGCTCGTCGCGGAAGGCCAGTGTGGCGACGCCGGTGTTTTCGCCGCTCACGATCGGCGTTGTCACCACGGCCCAGCGACGGCCCTGATCGTCGGAGCGATAGACCCGTGCCTGGGGCTCCGTTCCGAACCATGCCCGCGCCCGCCCCCGCACGATGAGGCAGGTGCCGCCGGCCGCCGGCGACCCTTCCCCCGGCAAGGCCGGCGGCATCCCGCCCTCGGCGACCGCGCTCCAGTGCTCGCCGTCGTCGGTGCGGATCACGATCATCTTGCCACGCACGGCGTCGCTCACCGCGATCCCGTGCGTTGCGTCCCAGAAGCCGAAGCAGTCGTAGAAGGCGGTCGAGTCGTAGTTCATGAACTGCAATCGCCAACTCTGCCCGGCGTCGGTGGTCTTGTAGATGCGCGACTGCTCACCGGGGCCGGCCGCCAGCAGATACGCCGTGGTGGCGCTCACGGCCTCGACGTCACGGAACTCGAGCGCGGAATCCGGGCCCGTCATGGCACCCGGCACCCAAGTGCGGCCGCCGTCAACGGTCCGGACCCAGGTTGCCTTGTGCCCCGAGACCCACACCACGCTGTCGTCGACTGCGCTCACGGCCTGCAGGAGCGCCATCGTGTGGCTCTGCTGCTCCGTGATGGTGCCGACCACGACGGGCCGGTAATCAGTCTGCGGCCGGCTCTGGCGGGCGCATCCCGCGAGCAGCACCAGCAGCACGAACGAACGCCGTGCGCCGCCGCCCATCACAGAGGCTTCGGCCCCACCTCCGCGGTTCAGTGGCTATCTTCTCGGCTCGTACCGCATCGCCACCGCGCCCGAGCCGAACTCCAGCCGGCTCACGAGCTTCAAGTCGACACGCTTCGATAACCCCGCGAACAACGTCGGCCCATGGCCCGCGAGCCTGGGCTGCACCACGAACTCGTACTCATCGATCAATCCCAGCTCCGCCAACGCCAGCGGGAGCTTCACGCCTCCCATTAGCAGTCCCTTCCCCGACTCCCGCTTGAGCTGCTGAACGGCCTTCCCCAGATCCCCGCGCACGAGCTCCGCGTTCCAATCGACCCGGTCCAGAGTGCTCGACACAACGTACTTCTTTGCCGCGTCGATCGTCCGGGCGAACGGTTCCGGCGGCGGCGGCCGAAACGCGGCCTCCATCATTTCGTAAGTCACGCGACCAAAGAGGAGGGCATCGGCCTGGTCGATGTTCTCGACCGCGTGACGATGCAACTCTTCATCCGCGATCATTGCACGATGATCGCAGCACCCGTCCAACGTGACGTTGATTGAATACCGAAGGGGCCGCATCTGGCAATTCTACCACGGACGATGGGCGCCGCCAGCTTCAGGCGCGTGTTAGGCCGCAGGCAGAACGGCTAAGACAGCTTCTACAGTTGCGACGCGGGTCTCAGCCGCCCAATCTGGATGGTGGCGAAATGGAGGTGCCTCTTGCGCCGGAGCTCGGCGGGTAAGAGTAGGTGGGACTCCGTCGGCCCAACAGGACTGTGAAACTCGGCTCCCGTCCGTACCAGCCGAGGTCGCCCCCGCTGACCGTGGGCCCAAGCCCACAGGGCGACCAACTGACCCGCGGCCTCAATCATCAAAGTGCCAGGGAAGATCGGGTCGCCCGGGAAGTGCTGCGGAAAGACCCAATGGTACGGACCGAGGTCAACCTCGGCATCGATCACTGCTTCGGCAAGGTGACGATTCCCATGACGATCGCCGAGCTTTCACGTTCACAAACGCAATTCTCCCAAAAACAACCGGCGCCGTCAGCTTCGGGCGCGTGTTAGGCGGCGGTGCCCCCGGCTCTAAACGCGTCGTCAACCGAGCGTTCGGTGCTCGAAGGCGAAGACGTCGCGCACCCGCGCCACCTCGGCGAAGCCCAGTGTGCGCACGCCGGCAAGCATCCGTGCGGTGGCCTCTGCGCCGACGATCTGCGGGTGGGTCTCGACGATGAGAATCCGTGCGCGGCTGGCGAGCAGCAGGCCCTCTCGCTCCACGAGATCGACCTCCGCTCCTTCGATATCGACGACGAGATTGATGCGTTCGAATGCAGTTTCCTCAAGCAGCCTCGCGAGCGTGGCCGTCGCGACCAGGGTGCGCCGCCCCACCCCGCCGACCCGGCTCGTGGCGAACGAGTCGATGGCGAGCGCGGTCTCCACGCTTCCGTACGCAAGCGCGACATTGCGGATCTGGAACCCAGCCCCGTTCAGCCGCCGATTGGCCTCGAGCGTCGGGATCAGGTCGGCATTCGCTTCGACAACGACGTGATCCGTCGGACGGGTCAGCTGGCGGTTGATGATGCAGGAGACGACACCGATCCCGCCACCAAGCTCGACAACGGGACGCTCCGCGACGACGTGTCGGCGCGCCAGCGCGATCTCCCCCGTCTCGTGAAGGCCTACGTCGAGCAAGCCCTTCTCGCGCGTGGTGATAAGCGGATTGTCGACCGAGAAATCGAGGCCCTCGATCGTCACGTGATTGCCAGCTAGCTCCACCAGGCGACCGACGAGTCGATGGCTCACGAGCTTAGCGCGCCCGAGCGGCCGCACAACGTGGAGTAGGGGCCCGGCCAAGCGCGACAGCATCAAGGGAGCGCCCGGAGCTCCGTGGTGCATCGGGGCCGAACGTCGCGACGGATGCGCGCGCGATCGATCAGGGGGTGGTCGGCGCCGCCGCCTAACGGGGTGCGGCTGAGCTGCGCCGCCGAGGTGTGCTTTTCACAAATGCAATTCTACTACGACCGGCGGCCCCAGCTCCAGCCGCGGGTTAGGCGGCGGCGAGAACCCGACGCCGGATTCGGGGCGGGAGTTTGACAATGGCAAAGAAGCTGGCCGGATAGAGATAATCCTCACCGGACTCATCGATCCGCGAAGCTGACCAACCTTCTCGGCGTCCCGATCGGGAATGACCTGGTACCGTTTCCGGCGCTCGAGAGAGACCTCGTTGCCTCGGTTCCGCGGCCAGAGAACGAGTTGCCGCGCACGTGTCGCCATATCAATGGGGATCACTGGAGAATGCGGCACATCCCGATGGTGCCTTCTGATCCGGCTTCACCGGTTCTGGATTCCCCTCAGCGCACGGTCAGACCCAACCCCAGATCAATCACGTTCTGCTTCCACCCTGTGAAGAATGACCCAAGTGCGCCGGTGTTGACATGGCTGATGCGCCCGTAGCAGTACGTCAACCGCGGCGTGAGCGATACGTTGGAGACCAGCCTGATGTCGTAACCCGCATCGGCCGTGAGCCGTGAACCCCCAGCCCCAGTCATTACTGTACGCGTCCGCGGACTTGCTGTAGTAGTTGGAGAGACCGAGGATACCGCCCAGGAAGAAGCTACCGTTTGCGGCGGGATAGTAGTGGAGCACCGCTCCAAGGTTGGACAACCTCTCGGCGGCGACTGCGCTGCTGGTGTAATCATCCCGGCCCGACTGCCACCACATGTGAAGGGCTCCTCCGACGCGAACATGCGAGCTCACCGCGCCGTGACTTGGACGAACCCGGTTGTTCCGCCCGTGCGCGGCCCGTTCCAGCAGTTATCGCACGAGCGATTCATCGTGCCATGCCCCAGTCCGGCACCGATCCAGAGGCCGTCCTGGTGCTGACCGGACTGACCCCGCGCGGCCGGCGGCGCAAGCCAGAGCGCTGTCGACACTGCGACGGCGAATATGGTTGTACGCATGGGTTCCTCCTCATGCTATCCGGTTCCTTAGGCCCACAAGGTTCCAACAGTGGCGTGTAGGGATACACTTTTCGGTGGTTGTCGGTCGAGTGCTCGATCGGGACATAGATGGTCCGTTGGTGGTGCAAATGATGTGCGAGTGCCTTGTAACGCGCCGCCTACTTCAGGCGCGTGTTAGGCAGCGCGCTTACGATCGCAGCATTGAGGAGAGCGGATGGGCCACCTGCGGACATTCGCCACTTGCTCGTGGGCGCAGCTCCAAGATCTCCTGGACCACGAAATATCGGCGGCCGCTGTAGATACTTCCTGAGCGCGTATGGATGCCGCGTAAACGCACGTACACGCCTTGGGCCCCGGCCGCACCGACTTGTCCCTGATACCGCGCGGCGAGGCTCGCATCCGGTACGAGCACCGCGGTATTCGGTTCTTCGCACGGGAAGAACGTTCCCTCACCGGCTTGGCCGACATAGATACCGCGGATCTCGGTCGAGCGGTTGCAAGCCACGAGACCGGAGGACAGGAGGAAGACGAGTGTGAGTCTTCTCATAATGGGCTGCCTAACGGATTGCGCCTAAGTTGCGGCGCCGTGCTGTGGTTTTCACAAACGCAATTCTACCATAGACGACGGGCGCCGTCAGCTTCAGGCGCATGTTAGGCCGGCGGCGGGTACATTCGCACCTGATAGGTAACACGTTGTTATCAGCTGATGGGTGACACTCTAACGTAGGCGCCTCCACCGGGAGGTGCCATGCCGTGGCGAGAGAGGTCACTCATGGATGTCCGCTTGCG
>Ga0209161_10000047_pt1 | contig 77538 bp, 73 predicted proteins | sample GraSoiAngelo_155_FD_186169 | JGI IMG/M metagenome (GOLD analysis project Ga0209161, IMG submission 186169) | Grasslands soil microbial communities from the Angelo Coastal Reserve, California, USA - 14_1009_13_30cm (SPAdes) (version 2) | ecosystem: Environmental > Terrestrial > Soil > Grasslands... | reverse complement strand
GTCGCCCAGGGTCCAAAGGGGCTGCAAGCGCAGAACGTCCGCAAGGTCTGAGCGGGCAATCCGCTCAGGGAAACGGGCCCGGGTCACACCGGGCCCGTTTGCTTTCCATATATTGGCTCCCATGACGGCCGCCCTCCTCTTCCTGTTCGTGCTTCAGGCACAGCCGGCCGCCGCCCCCGCGGCACGGGCGGCTGCGGCACGACCGTTCGCGTACCGCGGCTTCGCGCCCGGGATGGCCTACCGCGATTTGGCCGCCCGCGCGCGGATGATTGCCCCGGGAGTCGGCGACAACGAGCAGCTGACGTGCCAGACGATGCACACCAGCGCGCAGGTGATGGATTGCGGGGTGAACGTGCGCGACCCCGTCGACAGCGCGCGTTTCTATTTGAGCGCGAATGTCATCGAGGGCCGGACGTCCGTCATCGCGCTGGTCGATTCGGGCGGGGTCGCGTTAGTCAAGCGGCGGCAGGACGATTTGCGCGCGCGGCTCGGCGCTCCGCAGCGCCGCGAGCGCAGCACCTGGGAATGGACGCGAGGGCGGCGATTCATCCGGCTCAGTTGGCGGGGGGGCGCGGGGTGGCGCAAGATCTCGATCACGCTCAATGACCGCGACGTCATGAATCGTATTCGGAATTACCTGCCGAAACCCAAGCCTCGCAGGCCTTAAGCAGCGCGCACGAGATCTTCCGCCAGTTTGGCGATTCCTTGCGCACCAACCAGCTGATCAATCCACCGCGGCGGCAACGCCACCTCGCCGTAGCGCGCTCCGAGCAACGCGCCCGCCACGGCCGCGTTGGTGTCGGTATCGCCACCGGCCTGCGCCAAAGCGACGAGCGCTTCCTCGAGCGTCCGATCGTGCGTTACGAACCAGAACGCGATTTCGACACAGTGCACGACGTAGCCGGCCTCTCCTATCACTGCGATCGGCAGAGCCGACTCGCGTTCCCGCGGCACCCGATGGATGGCGTCGCGCAACGCGCGCGGCGCGCGGTCGCCGATGCGGTGCAGCACTTCCTCGATGAAGTAGATGTTGCCGTGCAGCAGCTCGCGGGCGGCGAGATTCACCGCCGCCGCCCCCCAGGTGCACCGCTCGTCGGCGTGTGTGATCGCGGCCTGCTGCGTGGAAACCCGAATCAGGCGATCGATATTGTCGTGGTAGCGGAGAGCAACGGGGATGCAGCGCATCACGCTGCCGTTGCCCGCGGAACGGCCCGGATTCTCCTGGTTCGCCAGACGACCCGCCTCGAACGGCTCCTTGCCGCGCTCGATCAGCGTGAGCGCCCGTTTGGTCGTGAGGCCGATGCCGCGGCCGTCCACCTTCATCCACTTCACCCAGCGGCGCGCCACATCAGAGGCGTCGAAATCGCGAGAAGCGAGGAGCGATTCGCCGAGCAGGAGCGCCATCGCGGCATCATCATCGTAGGGGGAGTTCTTCGGAGGTGGCGTCAGATCGAGGACGCCGTTGGGAAAGGCCTTTCGGATTGCTTCCGGCGTTCCCAGGAGCTCGGTGGGAACGCCGAGTTGATTGCCCGCAACAAGACCAAGCAACGCGCCACGGGCGCGCGAGATGAGCTGTGGGTCGCCCATTGGGCCACAAGTTAACACCGGTCATGACGCTCGTTTGGGGAATCCCGGCGCTCTACGTCATCCTATCGGTGGTGGTGTGGGCGATGCAGGAGAAGATCACGTTCCCGGCGCCGCGCGCACCGCTGCCAGATCCCATGCAGACCCTTGGATACGGCGAGCGGATCGAGTTGACCATGCACGATGGGACGAAGCTGGTAGGTTGGTATTTGCCGCCGCTTCGCCGCCCCTCGCCGCCTTCCGCCGCCCTCCTCTGGTTCTACGGCAACGGTGAAACGATCGGCGCCATCTGGCCGATCATCCGCGACTTCCGCCCGCCCCAGGCAGCACTGCTGGTGCTCGATTATCCCGGCTACGGGGCAAGCGGCGGACGCATCAGTGAAGCGGGGATCTACGAGGCAGCCGATCTTGCATACGATGCGCTGGTCCAGCGCCCCGACGTCGACCGCCGGCGCGTGTACGTGTACGGACGCTCGCTGGGCAGCGCAGTCGCCACGCATACCGCCGCCACTCATGACGTGGCCGGCCTGATTCTCGAATCCCCGTTCACGAGCGCGCGCGGCATGGCCGCCCGGCATTACCGCATCTTCCCGCGTTTCCTGGTTCGGCTGCGCCTCGACAACATCGGCGCGATGCGGCGCATTCACTGCCCTACACTCGTCTTCCACGGCACGGCCGACATGCTCGTCCCTATCACGATGGGCCGGGACGTCGCCGCGGCGGCCGGTGGACCGGTAGAGTTCGTGATGATCGATGGAGCGGGGCACAACGACACGTACGACATGGGCGGGCAGGCGTACAGGCAAAAACTGGCGGCGTTCGTCAAATAACGACGACGGGTTCCAGGCGGTCCCTTTCCTCCTCGAAGATACGCTGCGCCGCATCGAGCGCGCGGATCACGTTCGGCTGCTCGGGATCAGGAAACTTGCTGCTTGCCGCAACCCGGCCCGTCAGCTTCCGGACCGCGACGAGCGCGCGAGTGACTTCGCAACGGCCGGCATCGGGGTCCGTATGGCCCGCGATCAGGAGCTCCTCGTACAACGGCAGGGCGGCGGGATCGCCGAGCACGTACAGCGACGCCAGGATCTTCGGCGCGAGGAAGCGCCGCAGCATTTCGTCGCCCCGGATCCGCTGGAATAACGCAATCACATCGAGCGCCTGGCCGGGATAGTAGCGCGCCGCTTCGACCGCGGCCGCGACGAACGCATGGTGCGCACCCGGCGTCTGCAGATATTTCGCGAAGAGCGGCCACGCTTCCTTCGGGTGGCGCTCGGCGAGCGCAAGAAACGCGAAATAGCGACGGCCGAGCGGGGCCTGCGTGTCGGCAATAACGGTACGCAGCCCCGCAACGCCCCAGCGCGCGCCGACCAGCGCGGCGGCTGCGGCATGTTGCCACCGCTCGAGCTCCGGCACGCGGAACGTCACGATGTGCGGATCGAGAAACGCGCGGCAGCGCTCCAGCACCGCGAGCAGCCGGCGATCGACTTCCGCCAGCGCCGGCTCGAGCGACTCGGTGTTCGCGCGGCGCGCGAGCGCGAGCGCCTCCCACCCCACCTGTCCGAGACTCAGCTCGCTCCAGGTTGCTTCCAATTCGGCGGCGTCGCGTGCGGCGAGCAGGCGCTCGAGTGCTGCCGCGAAGCCACAGAGCCGCCGAATCGCATCCATGCACGTAATGTGGAAAGCGCGTGGATATTGCGCTATCCCATTCGCAGGCTTAACCTTGCCCGCTCATGCGCTGGTGCCGGGCTTTTCTCGCCGCGACGCTCTCGGTTACCGCCTGCTCCGGTGCCAGCAGCCGTAGACCGATTGCTCTCGGACTCGCTGGACCCTTCTCCCAGCCGCGTGGCGTCTCCATGCGGCGCGCTGCTGAGCTGGCCGTCAAGGAAATCAACGCGCGGGGGGGAATCGGCGGCCAGCCGCTGGCGCTGCGTATCATGGACGACAGCGGCCGCCCCGAAATCGCGATTCGCATCGCGCAGCAGCTTTCCGACGATCCGTCGGTCGTCGCGGTCATTGGCCATCTCAACTCCAGCGCCGCCCTGGCCGCGGGACGGATCTACGGCGAGGCCCGTCGTCCGCTCGTGATGATCTCGCCCTCGGCGTCGAGTCCCGACTTGTCGGGAATTAATCCCTTCGTCTTCCGCGCATGTCCCAGCGACTTGAGCCACGGGGCGCAGCTCGCCCGCTACGCACGCCGCATGCTGAACGCGCGTCGGGTCGGCGTGATTTACCTCGACGACGACTACGGCCGGGGCCTGCGCCTCAGCTTTGCGAACGAGTTCAGGCGGTTGGGTGGCAACGTGATCGAAGAGGACCCGATGCTCGCGACGACGCCGAGTCTCGAGCCGTACCTGTCCCGGCTGCAGCAGTCGGGTGGCGTCGATGCCCTCATGCTCGCTACCGATCTTGGCGGTGCAATGATTGCGCTGCGGGAGATGGGGCGGGCCGGGGTCCACTGGACGACGCTTGGCGGCGACGCGCTCAGCGGCATAGAGAAGAACGGTCCGTTGGCCGAGGGCGTCCGGATGTCCGTCGCCTACCTCGTGGACCAGGCGGGGGACCGGAACGCGCAGTTCGTCGCGGCATACGCGCGCGCCTACCCGGGGGAGCGGCCGGACCATCGCGGCGCCACGACGTACGACATCGTCTACCTGCTCGCCAGCGCTCTGCGGGACGCCGGTCCCGATCGCCGGGCCGTTCGCGACCGCCTGGCGCGCGTCGGCAGCGATCTGCCGGCGTTCGAAGGCGTGACCGGCAGGATCGCGTTCGATACGCACGGCGACGTCCCGGCCAAGTCAGTCATCATCGGGACGGTGCGGGAGGGACACCTGATCCCGGAACCAGGCCAATGAGCTCGGTCGACACGATCCGGTGGCGGATCATCCTGGGGCTCTCCGGCCTGCTCGCCGGGTTGGTAGTCGCAGCCGTGGTCGGCGTGACGGGGCTGGCGACGCTGCGGACGTCCCTGGCGCTCGAAATCGAGCATCTGCGCGCGTCGAGCGAGATCGGCAACGGCCTGGTCATCGCAGTGTTCGACGAGATCCGCGCGGCTGAGCAGGCGCGCGACCAGTTTCAGAGTGCGGCCGACACGGCCTTCAGTTACCAGAAGCGGCTCGACGCGCTTTCAGGCCTGAGCGAAGCCGAGCGCATCACCGTGAACCGCATCAAGCAACTGCAGTCGGAGATCCACGTCGCCTACTCCCTCGCGCATGCCGAAACCGACGTGGGCCACACGCGCGACGCGCAGGCGCTGATGGTCGGGGTACGCGCGCCGGTAACCGAATTGTCGCGGCTCGTGCGCGACCTCTCGGCGCGGCAGTCGGACAAGGCGGGCGCCGCGGGCGAACGGTTGGGGGCGCTCGCGCTCCAGCGCCAGATCGTGCTCTGGCTGGTCCTGATCGCCACCGCCATCATCGGCACCCTGGTCGGCATCTTCACGCTGCGGTGGGTAGAGGGCCCGCTCATCCGTCTGGTGACGGCGGCGGAGCGATTCGGCAGCGGCGATCTGCGTCCCGTGACGACGGGGCGAATGCCGCGCGAATTCCAGGTGCTCGCCGACGCCATGCGCCTCATGGGCGAGAAGCTGCGGGGCATCGTCGCCGAAGTCGTCGGGGCGGCCGACAAGATCGCGGCCGCGGCGAGCGATCTCTCGGCGATCAGTGAAGAGCTGGCGGCGTCGTCGAGTCAGGTGTCCAGCGCCATGCTGGAGATCTCGAGCGGCGCGGAGAATCAGCGCAACGAGCTGAACGCCACCCAATCCGCATTGGAACAGCAACGGAAGACGACGGCGGAGATGGCCGACGCGGCGTCCCATGTCGCGCGGCTGGGCGAGGAAATCCGCACCGTGGCGGACCGCCATCGCAACGACATCGCGGCCGCGGGGAATACGCTCCTGGACGTCCGCGAAGTCGTGCGCACGACCGGCGCGGAGGTGACGCAGCTGGCCGAGCAGAGCACGGCCATCGACGATTTTGTGGACCTGATCAAGCGAATCTCCTCGCAGACGAACCTGCTGGCGCTGAACGCGGCGATCGAAGCGGCACGCGCCGGCGAGCACGGGCGGGGCTTCGCCGTCGTCGCCGAGGAGGTGCGTCAGCTGGCGGACGAATCCTCGCGCGCCGCCGAGGACGTCGCGCGTACCACGCGCGTGATTCGCGAACAGGTCGAGGGGGTCACCGCCACCATGGCGGTCGGCCAGGCGAAGGTCCGCGGCATCGAATCGGTCGCCGAGGGCGCCGCCCGCGGGCTCACCGAAATCGTCGCGTCCATCGCGCAGGTCGAACAGGCCGCCGGGCGCGTGACGCGGGCGGCGCACGAGAATCGCGGCGTCACCGAGCAGCTGGGGGCGCAGGCGCAACACGTCGTCAGCCGGGCGGTCTCGCACGCGTCGAGCGCCGAGCAGGTCACGGCGGCGACGCAGCAACAAGGAGCGTCCACCCAGGAAATGGCAGCGGCCGCCGGAGAGCTGCTCCAGGCGGCCGAGAAACTGCGCGGGTTGGTCCGCGGCTTCCGGATCTAGCGGTGGCTTTTCTTCTTCTTGGCCGGGGCCTTCTTCACAGCGACCGGCTTCTTCTTGCGCAGCCCCTCTTGCACTTCCGCGAGTACGCGGTCCCCTTCGTCGGGCCCGATGAGCCCGCGCCGCACGGCGTAGCGGACCAGCTCTTCCGCATCTTCAGGCGTAAAGTCGGCCAAGCCGGCCGCGCCCCGCATCGCCTTGATGAGCGCGTCCGCCACCGGGCTGCGCAAGACGCTGGCGATGCCGGGAAGGGCTTCGAGTAACGACGAGATTTGCGAACCACCGAGCTCTGCTGGCATGACAGGGGCGGTTAAGGTGGCGGCAAGGTACACGACCCCCCCGAACCCGTCAAGAATTGACGGTTACCGGCTTCCTTCGGGGAAGTGCGTCACGACCAGGGTAGTATAGATTTCACCCCGAGGGGAGTCGCCGTGGGCAGACGGGGGATCAAGGAGTATCGGGCGCCGGAAGCGTTGGCGCTGATCGCAGCAGACCGAGCGCATGAGCCACTAGTGTGCCCTTCGTGCGGGACTCGCACGATCCAACGTTCTCCGCGGCGCCGCGGCTTGCGACCCGGTGAGCTGTTCACGTCGGAACGGATCACACTCACGTGCGCGGCCTGTAGCCGCCACGCGTTCTACATCACGCGCGGGATGGAGCCACCGCGCGATGCCACCATGGATCCAAGGAGCATATGAGGGAGAGTACACGTGGCTGGTGACGCCATACAGATGATGGGGACCGTCACCGAAGTTCTGCCGAATACGACGTTCCGGGTAAAACTCGAAAATGGACATGAAGTCTTGGCGTACGTGAGCGGAAAGATGCGCAAGAATTACATTCGCATCTTGCAGGGTGATCGCGTCGCTGTCGATCTCTCGCCGTACGACCTGACGCGCGGTCGCATTACCTACCGATACAAATAGTTCAGCCAGGGTGCCGGAACAGCCTGTTCCAGCGAATCCGGAACGGGTGCGTCGCGACACTCATGTAGATGAACAGCGGGCGACCCCGAACGTGGTCGCGCGGCAGAAATCCCCAGAACCGGCTGTCGTAGGACTCGTCCCGGTTGTCTCCCATCACCCAATAGTGCTGCGGCGGCACGACGATCGGCCCCCAGTCGTGCGTCGTCGGGTTATAGCGATCAGGGTTCCGGCCCACGTATTGTGGTAGCTGCAGCGCCCTGATTTGGCCGCGGTACTGCTGATCGTCGGGAGGCGTCAGCGCCGTGTGCAACGCATAGGGCTCGTCGAGGTGCTGGCCGTTGCGGACGACGGTATCGTGGACCATCTGCAGCGTGTCGCCCGGCATGCCGATCAGGCGTTTCACGATGTTGAGATCGGGTGTCGAGTCCTCCACCGACCGGAACACGATCACCTCGTCCCGGTGGGGTGTCCCGAACGCCGGGAGCCGGCAGCAGTGAATGCCGATGAGCGGTATCTCGAGCTCGCCGCCGAACGCCGCCTTGTTGACGAAGAGGAAATCGCCGACAAGCAACGTGTTCTCCATGCTCGCCGACGGAATTCGGAAAGCCTCCACGAGGTACGACCGCAAGACGATCCAGATCAACAGCGCCGAGCCGATCGCCTTCAGCCAAGCGATCGCTTCTTCCTTTGCGGTCTTCTTGGGAGGCGGTGCAGGCGGGACCGTCACGGCGTCTCGATCCAGTCGGCGACAAAGACGTTCGTTTCGCCCTGCACCTTGCCATGGCGATTCGAGGCCCAGACGAGCTGCTTACCGTCCGGCGAAAACATCGGGAAGGCGTCGAACTCGGGGTTGGTCGTGATTTGCTCGAGTCCCGAGCCGTCGCTGTTCACGAGATACAGGTCGAAGTTGCGGGAACGGGGATTCTTATAGTTCGAAGCGAAGATGATGCGTTTACCATCAGGGTGGAAATACGGAGCGAAGCTGGCGCCGCCGAGGTTCGTGACTTGCCGTTGATGTGAGCCGTCGGCGTCCATCACCCAGATGTCCATGCGGACCGGACGCACCAGGTTCTGGGCGATCAGCGCGCGGTAGTCCGCCGAGTCTGTCGCGGTCTGTGGATGCCAGGCCCGGTAGACGATCTGCTTGCCGTCAGGCGAAAAGAACGGACCGCCATCGTAGCCGAGGGTGTGTGTCAGGCGCTTCAGATGCTTGCCATCCACATCCATCGTGTAGATGTCCAGGTCGCCGTCTCGTAGCGACGTGAAGACGATGGTCTTACCGTCTGGTGATAGGGTGCCTTCGGCGTCATAGCCCGGGTTGTCGGTGATCCGCCGGGCGCCACTGCCATCCGCATTCGCGACGTAGATGTCGTAGTTGTACAACGCCCACACGTATCCCTTGGAGTAGTCGGGACGCGGCGGGCACGCCGCGCCGCCATGCTCCGTCGTCGCATAGAAAATGCGGCGGTCGTCGGCAAAGAAGTAGCCGCACGTCGTGCGGCCCTTCCCACTCGAGACGCGATGCAGGCCCGTCCCGTCCACGTTCATGACGAACTCCTGGTCGCAGCCGGAGTCCGCTGCCGTGCGTTGCAGGATGATCTGGCGTCCCGAGCGCGAGAAATACGCTTCGGCGTTTTGCCCGCCGAAGGTGAGCTGCCGGATATTACGGAGGTGCACCTCACCAGAATCGGCAGGAAGGGTCTGGAGGAGAATCGGAAGCAGCAGCGGTATCATGGGACTCGCAAGCTAGAGTCATTCAAAGCGACAGGCAATGTTAGATTATGTGCTCCAATGAATGATCCCAAAGCGCCCCGCCCATCGCGTCTGCCGTTGCTCGACGCGCTCGGCCAGATGTGCGCCGACGGCAAAGAGACGGCCGAGTATTTGTGGCAGGTCCCCAAGGATGCCGCTGCGCGGCAGAAAATCCTGGATCTCCTGACGCAGATCGGAACGGAGAGTTCAAAGCAGGGGCGGAAGGAAATGCCGCGAATCGTCGAGGAATTGAAGATCGCGGCGCAGGCGTCGCCGTCCCCGCAGCAGGTCGAGCTGCTCGTGGACGGTTTCGATCGCCTGATGAAGCTGTGGCAAGCAGCAAAGTCCGGATTGCTATGACCGAGACTGTCACGCGCGTGGGGCGCGAGCTCGATCAACTCTGCATCAACACGGTTCGCGCGCTCGCGATGGATGCGGTGCAGCAGGCCGAGTCAGGCCATCCGGGGACGCCGATGGCGCTCGCACCGCTCGCGTATGTGCTGTGGCAGCGGTATCTGCGATACAATCCTGCGAATCCCGCCTGGCTGGATCGCGATCGCTTTGTATTGTCTGCAGGTCACGCCTGCATGCTGCTGTACAGCGTGCTCTACCTCACCGGCTACGACCTCACCCTCGATGACATCAAGCAGTTTCGGCAGTGGGGCAGCCGTACTCCCGGGCACTCCGAGCACGGGGTCACGCCAGGTGTGGAGGCGACGACGGGACCACTCGGCCAGGGCGTCGGGAATGCCGTCGGGATGGCGATCGCCGAGGCTCAGCTCGCGGCGCTGTTCAACCGCCCCGGTCATGCGATCATCGACCACCACACCTACTTTCTCGCGTCGGACGGTGACCTGATGGAGGGCGTCTCGCACGAGGCATGCTCGCTGGCCGGGCATCTGAGGCTCGGCAAGCTGATCGGCTTCTACGACGACAACCACATCACGATCGACGGATCAACCGACCTCGCATTCTCCGACAACACCACGAGGCGCTTCGAGGCCTACGGCTGGCAGGTGCAGCGGATTCCGGACGGCAACGATCTGGACGCCATTGACGCCGCGATCGACCAGGCGAAACGGCTCACGGATCGGCCGTCGCTGATTATCGTGCGCACGCACATCGCCTGGGGGAGTCCGCACAAGCAGGACACGGCGGAGGCGCATGGGGCACCGCTGGGCGTCGATGAGGTGAAAGCCACGAAACAAAATTTGGGCTGGCCTTCGCTCGAACCGTTCTACGTGCCGGAGGAAGCGCTGGAGCGCTGGCGTCGCGCGAAGGATCGCGGCGCGCGGCTCGAGTCTGACTGGCAGAAGAAGTGGGCCGGATACCGCAGCGCCCATCCGGATTTTGCCTCGGAATTGGAGCGCCGGCTCGCCGGGCAGCTACCCGCGGGTTGGGATGCGGCGTTGCCAGTTTTCGGACCCCAGGACGCACAGGCTACGCGCGCCGCGTCGGGGAAGGTCTTGAATGCCATCGCCGCGACGGTCCCCGAGCTGATCGGCGGGTCAGCCGACCTCACAGGCTCGAACAACACGGAAATCAAGGGCGGGGGGGTTTTCTCGCCGGCCGCGCGCACCGGCCGGAATTTCCATTTCGGCGTGCGCGAGCACGGCATGGGCGCGGCATTGAACGGGATCGTGCTGCACGGCGGGTTCATCCCGTTCGGCGGTACGTTCCTCATCTTTTCCGACTACATGCGACCATCGATTCGCCTGGCGGCGCTGACCGCTCTCAAGCCGATTTACGTCTTTACCCACGACTCGATCGGCCTGGGTGAAGATGGACCGACGCATCAGCCGATCGAGCAGCTCGCGGCGCTGCGCGCGATTCCGAACATGACCGTGATCCGTCCGTCGGATCCAACCGAGGTGGTTGAGGCGTGGCGCGCGGCCATTGCACATCGAAACGGCCCTGTGGCTCTCGTCCTGACGCGGCAGAAGATCGCGGTGGTCGACCGGTCGAAATACGCGCCCGCCGCCGGCCTGCATCGCGGTGGCTACGTGCTGGCCGACTCGCCGCGCCCGGATGTCGTGTTAATGGCGACGGGATCAGAGGTTGAGCTGATTCTCGGCGCGTACGAGAGGCTGAAGGCCGATGGCCGGCGGCCGCGTGCAGTCTCCATGCCCTGTCTCGAGTACTTCGCCAAGCAACCGCGGGAATACCGCGAGGCCGTGCTGCCGCCCGGCGTGCCGCGGATCGCGGTTGAAGCGGCGGCGCCACAGTCCTGGTATCGCTGGGTCCCTGAAGGCCAGGGCGTCATCATGGGAATCGAACGGTTTGGAGAATCCGCGCCTTATCAGCGCATTTATCAGGGGTTCGGGCTGACGGTGGACGCCGTGGTTGCACAAGCCACCGACGTCGCCTAGGTTTCCCGAACAATGACGCCAGTCACGACGCTGATGTGTTGCCATGTTTGCCGCTCCATGTGTTGCCTGGAGAGCGGTCGATCTGGCGCGTCGGTATCCGGATGAGATGAGGTAGCAGCGGGCCTCAGGCCCCACCCAGAAACGCACCATGATCGGCCGCGACTCCACGCTTCGAGTCGCGGCCGATCGCTTATTGAGGAGGCATTGTGTCGGCACCAGTGATAGGGTTGTCGGGCAGTCCGAAGGCACCGTCGCGATCGCGCACCCTGCTCGAGCTCGCGCTCGCGGCACTCGAGCGGCAAGCTGCCGGTCCTTCCCGCCTGATCGACCTCGCTACGCTTCCGTCCGACGCCCTACTCGGCCGGCGCGAGGACGCCGCGGTGGCCGGCGCCATCCAGAGCGTACTCGATGCCGGAATTGTTGTCGTGAGCACGCCGATCTATCGCGCCACCTACAGCGGACTCCTCAAGGTCTTCTTCGACTTGCTGCCGCAAGATGCCCTCGCGCGGAAAGTCGCCATTCCGATCGCGACGGGTGGAGGGCCCAGTCATCTCCTGGCGGTCGACCACGGCCTGCGGCCGCTGCTCGCGAGCGTCGGTGCGCTGGTGGTCGCCACCGGCGTCTACGGGACGGACGCGCAGTTTCGCGCCGGCGTTCCAGAGCCTGCCCTCGTCGAGCGCATCGAACGGGCGACACTCGAAGCGGCGTCGCTCGCCTCCGGGGTGACCATATGATCGGGATCTACTACGAGCATCCGCATTGGTTCACACCGCTGTTTGCCGAGCTCGACCGCCGCGGGACGCCGTACACGCGGCTGCACGCCGAGCGCCACACGTTCGATCCGGGCGAGCGCCCGGTGTACGACCTGGTGTTCAATCGCATGAGTCCATCCGCCTGGCTGCGCGGACATGGGAACGCGGTGTTCTACACGCATCACTTTCTGGCACACCTCGAGCGCCATGGCGTGCGGGTGGTGAATGGCTCCCGGGCTTTTCAGGCCGAGACGTCGAAGGCATTGCAGCTGTCCGTGCTCCACGAGCTAGCTCTTCCGTACCCGGCGGCCCGCGTCATCAGTGATCCGGCCGACGCGGCGCCAGCGGCCGAGGGGCTCGAGTTTCCTATCGTCGTGAAGCCAAACGTCGGCGGGAGCGGTGCGGGCGTACAGCGCTTCGATAGCCCGGCGCAGCTTGCTGCGGCCGCGGCGACAGGTGGTCTCGAACTGGGCCCCGACCGCACCGCGCTGGTTCAGGAATTCATTCCGTCTGAAGAGGGCCGCATCACCAGGGTCGAGGTACTGGGCGGCCGTTTTCTGTACGCGATTCGTGTCTACTCCTCGGGCGAGACTTTCAATCTCTGTCCGGCGGACGTGTGCCAGACGACGGAGGGCGCCGAGCTGGTTCGCAGCGCCTGTCCCGTGGACGCACCCCGCAATGGGCTGCGCGTCGAGGGGTACGAGCCGCCGTCGCAAGTTGTGCGCGACGTGGAGCGCATCGCGGCGGCGTGCGGCATCGAGGTGGGCGGAATCGAGTATACGATCGATGACCGCAACGGCCGGCTCTACTACTACGACATCAACGCGTTGTCCAACTTCGTCGCCGATGCGCCGCGGGTCGTGGGATTCGATCCCTTTGCGCGTCTCGTCGACTTCCTCGAAGAACGCGGAGGGACCCGTTGATGCGCTTCGGATACTGGTTGCCGGTATTCGGCGGCTGGCTGCGCAATGTCGAGGACGAGCGCATGGAAGCCGAGTGGTCCTATGTCCGCCGGCTCGCGCGCGCGAGCGAGCGGGCGGGTTTCGATCTCACGCTCATCGCCGAATTGAATCTCAACGATATCAAAGGACCGGGCGCGCCCGCGCTGGATGCCTGGTCCACCGCCGCCGCGCTCGCCGCGGTCACTGACCGGCTCGAGCTGATGGTGGCGGTGCGGCCGACATTCCACCCACCCGCCCTGCTCGCCAAGCAGGCGGCCAACATCGACCATATCTCGGGCGGGCGGCTGTCGCTGAATGTCGTCTCGTCATGGTGGGCCGAGGAAGCAAAGCAATACGGCGTGGAGTTCGACACCCACGACGCGCGCTACGCCCGCACCGCCGAGTGGCTGGCGGTGGTGGATGGGCTCTGGTCGCAGCCGCGGTTCAGCTTCACGGGCAAATACTATCGAGTCGAGAATGCGATTCTCGAACCGAAGCCCACCCGCCGGCCGCGCCCGACCCTGTACGCCGGAGGAGAATCGCCGGCGGCGAAATCGCTGATTGCCCGATCCTGCGACGGGTACCTCATGCATGGCGACCCACCGGAGCGCATCGCGGCAAAAATCAACGACATGAAGGCGTTGCGCGAGACACACGGGCTCGAGCCGCTGGTCTATGGAGTTGCCGGTTACGTCGTGTGTCGCGCCACAGAGGCCGCCGCCCGCCGTGAAATCGAGCGAATCACCGACGTCCGCCAGAATGCGGCCGGCTATGCCAATTACGAGCAGTGGCTCGCGAATACCCAGCTCGAGCAGCGGGTGAGTCTGGAAGACTACTCGGTTTCAAATCGAGGACTGAAGGCGGGGCTGACGGGAACGCCAGACCAAATCGCCGAACGAATCCGCGACTTCGAGCAGGCGGGGGTCGATCTCTTGCTGCTGCAATTCAGCCCGCAGCTCGAGGAGATGGAGCGGTTCGCCGAAGCGGTGATCCCGCTCGTCAACGAGCCATCAGCCGTGCAATGAGGCGACCGGCGTCTCGTCCCGATCGGACGCACGCCGACACCCCTGCTCCGTCGTAGCCCGCCCCCGCAATCGCCAGGGGCGGGAGCCGAGCCAGCCGCTGACGAACCTCGGCGACGTGGTCTCGATGCCCGAGCCGGTAGCGCGGCAGTCCGCGGTTCCAGTAGAACACCCGCGACCAGAGCGGCTCGCCGCGAATGCCGAGCATTGTGGCGAGCTGTGTGTGCGCGATCTTCGCCGGATCGTCGTCCGTTGGCGGGAGATAGGCCCGAAGGAGCACGTGTCCCGGCGGAGCCCGACCGTGGAACTTGGATGACGCGAAGGTGCAGGCGCGGATCTGCGCGGGCGATTCGACGACAAACCCCGACCCTTGCAACCGCTTGGTGATCTGCGCGTCGTGATACGCCAGCGACACTGTGATGCTCGGCACGTACACGACGTCCGCCAGCGCGCGCCCGTGCGCGACGCCAACCGCCTCCAACAGGCGACCGGCGGCGTAGGCGGGCAGAGCGAGCACGACGCCGTCCGCATCGTGGGCTGAGCCACCCGTGATCGCCAGGTGCCAGCGTTGGCGTTCGGAGACCAGGCCCGCCACTCCCTGCGCGAAGCGCACTACGCCGGCGAGCCGCTGCGCGAGCGCCGCGACCGGCTCCGCCATCCCTCCGGCGAAGCTCCGAAACCCCGCGGCGACGTCCGCTTTCGTCGCCTCGATGCCCAACAACGCTGCGGCGCGACCTTCATCGAGGGGCGCCAGCTCCTTCCCATTCCACAGCGCCGTCCCACGCGCCTGCTGGTTGACGAGACGATCTGCGATGCCCAGCTCAGTCGCGAGCGCGGGTAGCTCAGGCTCCCCCGCGAGAAAGCCGTCGGGTCCGCCCTCGACGATGAACTCCTGCACGTGCTCGGTCACGATCATGCCGCCCGCCCGGCGCTCGCTTTCCAGCACGGTGACGTCGCCGACACCTACACGCGCTAGTTCCCACGCGGCGGCCAGCCCGGCGATTCCGGCGCCGACGACGATGACCTTCACAGCCACCCTCGCTCGGCTGCCGCCTGTTTCACGACCTGCGCGACGGCGGCGACGAGGCCGGGATCGTCGTTCAAGGACGCCGTGCGTTCGAGCTGCACGCCGAGCCGCTTGGCGAGTGCCTGGTATTCGATGTCGATGTCGTACAGGATCTCGACGTGGTCGCAGACGAAGCCGATCGGCACGAGCAACATCGCGTCAACCCGTTTCTCGCGAGCCAGCTTAGTGATCTGCTCGGCGGCGTCCGGGCCGAGCCACGGCTCGTTGGTCGCACCCGCGCTCTGGTAGGCGAAGTGCCACTCGCCCAGCTCGAGTCGTCGCGCGACTTCCGCGGCGCTCGCCTTCAGTTCCTCCGGGTACGGGTCGCCCGTCGCGAGAATGCGCTCCGGAAGGCTATGAGCGGTGAAGATGACCTGCACCTCGGAGGGCGTCGAGAAGCGTTGCAGCGCCTGCCGCACGCGATTCGCCATGGTATCGAGAAACTCAGGCTGTTCCCACCAACTCCGCACCAGCGCGACCTCGAGCGGCTCGCTCTCATGCGCCGCCTCCAGCAGCTTTTTTTCATACGCACCGACCGACATGCCGGAGTAGTGGGGTGCCATGACGACACCCACAACGCGCCGGCCGCCGGCTCGTCTAATCTGCGCGACCGTGTCCTTGATGTAGGGATGCCAGTGCCGCATCCCCACATAGGTGCGAAACCCCGTTCCGAGCGCCCGCCCCACGCCCGCCGCCTGGGCGCGTGTGTGCTGCAGAATGGGGGAGCGTCCACCGATGCGCGCGTAGCGCGCGCGGATCTCTTCGACGAGCTGCGGCTTGGTGGCGCGCCCGCCGCGAACGTCCAGGAGATACGGCTCCACCTCCGCCAGATTGCCGGGTCCTCCGTACGCCATGAGCAGCACGGCGAGCTGGTCAGCCGCCATGCACCAGATCCACGACCGCGCGTACCGCCGCGACATCGGTCTCGGGCAGCACGCCGTGGCCGAGATTGAAAATGTGGCCGGTGCGACGCCCCGCGCGCGCCAGGATGTCGCGGACCTGGCGCGAGCGCTCGCCAGCGGGGGCTAACAGCGCCGCCGGATCGAGATTGCCCTGGATCGCCCGATCGCCGATGCGCGACCACGCGGCGTCGAGCGGGATTCGCCAATCGACGCTGATGACGTCGCCGCCCGCGGCCGCGAAGTCTTCGAGGAATGTGGCGGTCCCGGTGCCGAAGTGAATGAGCGGCACGCCCGCTTCCCTGGCGAGCGTGAGCGCCTTACGACTGTGCGGCTGCACGTAGGTACGGTAGTCGTCGGGCGAGAGGCAACCGACCCAGCTATCGAACAACTGCAAGGCCTGCGCGCCGGCGCGCGCCTGGGCCGCCAGGAACTTCCCGACCAGATCTGCCAGCTTGCTCACCAAGAGGTGCCAGGCGTCGGGTGCCTGGTACATGAGCTGCTTGGTCTTGGTGAACGTGCGGCTGGCTCCGCCTTCAATCGCGTAACTCGCCAATGTGAACGGCGCGCCGGCGAACCCGATGAGCGGCACGTCCGCGGGCAGGGCGCGACGCGCCAAGCGAATGGCGTCGAGCACGAACCCGAGCTCAGCCTCCACATTGAACGACGGCAGCCGCTCGACATCCGAGGCATCGCGAATCGGGCGCTCGATGACGGGACCCTCCCCGGTTGCGAACCGCAAACCGAGGCGGAGCGGCTCGAACGGCAGCAGGATGTCGGCGAAGATGATCGCGGCATCGACGCCGAGCCGCTCGATCGGCTGGAGCGTGACGGCTGCGGCGAGCTCGGGGTGATGGCACAGGTCGAGGATCGAGTGACGCCGGCGGAGCTTGCGGTACTGCGGCATATATCGCCCCGCCTGCCGCATGAACCACACCGGAGTGACGTCGGTACGCTCCCGACGGCACGCGTTAAGAAATCGCAGCTTCGCGGGCCTCGTGAGCGATCAGGATGGTGTCGCCGTCCAGTTTTACCTGGAACGCCGCTACAGGGTGAACGGGCGGACCACCCAGCACGCGGCCGGTCTCGAGCGAAAACACGCCCTCGTGCCACGGGCACGTCACCGCGCAGCGCGCGGCATCGACCGTGCCCTCGGATAGGCTGGCGCGCGCGTGCGTGCAGCGGTTGGCGATGGCGTAGACGGTGCCGTTCACGTTGAACAGCGCGACCGCCTCATTGGCGGCATACACGCGTTTGGCGGTGCCGGGCGGCAGCTCGGACAGACTGGCGACGGGCGTGAAGCCGTCGGCTCTCGCGGGACGCCGCGCCACGGCCTCCGCCGAGCCCGCGCCGCCGAGCGTATCGAGCATGTCCCATAGGGACATCTGGACGCAGGTGAATGTCGGCGTGTCCCGCAGTGTGTACGACGACGCCTCGCTCTCGCGCAGCTCCATCACCAGATCGAGAAACTCGCCGGGATTGTCACCCTCGAACGCGACGATGAACTCCTGGTCGTCGAGGCCGTAGGAGTAGGTCGTATTCAAACGAATCGCGGGGTACTTGCGGCCGACGCGGACGTGCTCATCCATCATCCGCTGGCGTTCCGGCTTTGGCAGCGCGTACCAGGGGCGAGTCTTGATGAACGGATAGACGAACAGGTACTTCGCCGCACTGGGCTGAATGACGAGGCGCTGCTCCTGATTGGGATCTGCCGGAAACTCGTAAATCGATCGCCGCGTCATCGCGAGGTAGCTGTACGGGATGGACAGATAGGCGCCAAGATCGGTGCGGTTCAGCGCCGTTTGGAGCTCGACGAGCGCATCGAGGTCCTCGGCCACCTGCCACAACAGGAAGTCCGTGTCGCCACGAATTCCCACGAGGCCGTACGGCCGCAGCAACAGCCGGCCGTTATAGCGCTCCAACGTCTCGCCGAATTCCATTTTCGCCGAGGCCTGCCGCTCGGCCGTCAGGCGCCGCCAGGCGGGGTCGAGCCTATAGAACGCGTATCGAACGACTTGCCGTTTTTCCGAAGCCATGCGCGGGAATCTAACGCGGCGCCCTGCTCGCTGCTTTCTGGTCGCGCCAATATGCCTTGACGACGCGATACGTCAGCCAGCCAAAGACGCCCAGCGGGAGCCCCACCATGACCAGCGAGCTGAAGAAATAGATCAGGTCGATGTGCGGATTCATCGGCCGATGAAGCGTCGCAGGTGACGCAGGTAATAGGTGAGACCCGCGCCCAGCGCCGCAAACGCGAGACCCAACGCCATCTCCCCGCGCCACAACGACCAGAGCGCGAAGCCGGCGCAGAACGCGATGCCGGTGGTGATCAGCACACGATGAAACGGGATCATTTCGGGGGGCTGGGGGCTCGGGGTTAGGGACTAGGCCGCTTTGTCGAGCACCATGAGCGTCAACAAGGCCGGCAGGTAAAAAATGGACACGAAAAAGAGTCGCCAGGCGCGCGACGGCGTGGCTCCGATGAGCAGTCCGGTCCCGGCAGCGACATACCCAATCCCCAGCGCCAAGGCCCCAAAAAAGTACCACGCGCCGGTCACGCCGAGCAGCGTGGGGAGCAGGCTGATGGGCAGCAACGCCATGGCGTACAGCAGCGCCATGCGGCCCGTATCGCGGCCCTCATCGTCGGCGACACTGAGCATTCGCAGGCCGCCCGCGCGGTAGTCATCGCGGTACAGCCAGGCGAGCGCGAGAAAGTGCGGCAATTGCCATAGAAACAGAATCCAGAACAGCGCGGCCACCGCGACGCCGAGGCTGCCGCCCGCAGCGGTCCAGCCGCCGACGATGGGCAGCGCGCCCGGCACCGCGCCGACGAGCGTGTTCAGCGACGTCTTCCGCTTTAACGGCGTGTACAGGAGCACGTAGCTCGCAAACGTCAGCGCCGCGAGCACAGCGGTGAGCAGCTTGACGGTTAGAGCCAAATAGACAACGCCGCCGACCGTAATCGCTGTGGCGAACCAGATCGCTGACCGCGGGCTCAAGCGCCCGGAAGGCAACGGCCGCCGACGGGTGCGCGCCATGCGGCTGTCCACGTCGCGCTCGCGAATCTGGTTCCAGGCGTTCGTGCCGCCCGCCACCAGCGCCGTGCCGACCAGCGTGTTGGCCAGCAACAGCAGATCGACCCGATCCCGCGCACCGAGGTAGAAGCCCGCGGCGGCGGTCAGGAGCACCAGCTGCGTGATGCGCGGCTTGGTGAGCTCGAGCAGCGACCTGGCTAGAATACCTTCTCCATGATCGCAACGGTCACGAGAATCGCGGCGAGCGGCAATGGGACGATGAAGATCAGACGCAGACGCCAGCGCTCGAACTTGAGATGCATGAAGAACAGCGCCACCAGCAGCGCCTTCCAGACCGCGAGGAAGAGCAGCAACAACAGTTTCACGTTACGCGACACCGGCAGCTCGAACGCCAGCGCGACCTCGGCGACCGTGAGCACGAACAAGTAGAGCCAAATCAGAACGTAGTTCGGCCGCTTGTGCTCAGTGCTGGCGTGGGGAGAGCTCGTGGCAGTCATGAACCGGGCCTCAGATCAGGTAGACGATCGTGAAAAGGATGATCCACACCAGGTCGACGAAGTGCCAGTACAAGCCGATCACTTCGATCCCGCGATAATCCTGCGGCGAGTACTTCTCCGGCAGCACCTTGGTGAAATACAGATACGTCATGCTGATCACGCCGCACGTCACGTGAAAACCGTGGAACCCCGTCATCGTGAAGAACGAGGAACCGTACAGTCCCGCGACGGTCGCGCCGTATTTGATCGGATCCCCCACGGCATGCTCGGCGAGCGTCGAGCCTTCGCGGAAGCCGGCGGGCGTGAAGCCGTGCCCGACGAGCTTGATGTATTCGACGACCTGCACGCTCACGAACGCCGCGCCGCAGATCATCGTCACCAGCATCCAGAATTTGAGCCCGCCGTCGCGGAGCAGCTTCCCGGGCACGGGCCGCAGGAAGTACTTCTTGCCGTCCTGAATCGCGGCGTACGCCTTCACCATCGATACGGACGAGCAAATGAGCAGGAACGTGTTCACCGCCGTGAGCGGGACGTTCAACACCGCGCCCGGCTTGGCCCATTCTCCTGGCGCACCAAAGCGGAGCACGATGTACGATCCGATCAGCGCCGTGAAGAACATCACGTCGCTGGCCAGGAAAACCCACATCCCGAGCTTGTTGCTGTAGACCCCCGCGCCCGGCTCGGCCGGGGATGGCGGCCGCATCTGATCGAGGGCTTGCGTCGCGTGCGTCATCGCATTCTCCCGGTCAATGTCCGGCCGGCAGCGGCGCCGGCACAGGATCGCGGTCGCTGGGCAGCTTCAGGTATTGCGGCAAGAAGTCCTTATCGCCGGCCTCGGGTGCGCTGAACTCATACGGCCCGCGGTAGACGTTGGGCGTCCGCTCCCAGTTGCCGTGCGGCGCGGGATTCGGCAGCGACCACTCCATGCCGTTGTCGTCCCAGGGATTCTGCGGCGCCTTTTTCCCGAATTTGAGGCTCCACAGGAAGTTGAACGCGAACAGGATCTGCACGGCGAAGAGCGCAAAAGCGGAATACGAAATGAACACGTTCAGCGGCTGCTGCGGCTTCAGGAAGGTGTAGATCGTGGGATCGTAGATGCGCCGCATCTGGCCGCCCATCCCGATGATGTGCATCGGGAAGAACGTCATGTTGTAGAAGATGAACGTCAGCCAGAAATGTACCTTCCCGATCCGCTCGCTCATCATCCGGCCGAACATCTTGGGATACCAGTAGGTGATCGCCGCGAACAGCGCGAACAGCGATCCGCCGAACAGGACATAGTGGATGTGGGCCACGATGAACTGCGTATCGTGGAGCGGGATGTCCACGGGCGTGGCTGCCATGAAGATTCCTGACAAGCCGCCGATAGTAAACATGGAAACGAACCCAAGGGCATTGAGCATCGGCACGTGGAAGCGGATGTTGCCGCGCCAGATCGTGCCCAGCCAGTTGAACACTTTGATCGCCGATGGCACCGCGATGAGCAGCGTCGAGACCATGAACGTCGACCCCAGGGTCGGGTTCATGCCGCTCATGAACATGTGATGGCCCCAGACGATCCAGCCCAGGAATGCGATCCCGATGATGGCGAAGACCATCGAGTGATAGCCGAAGATCGGTTTGCGGCTGCCGTTCGCGATGATGTCGGAGACCATGCCCATCGCCGGCAGAATCAGGATGTAGACCTCGGGGTGGCCGAAGAACCAGAAGAGATGCTGCCACAGCAGCGCCTGGCCGCCCGCCACCGGATCGAAGAAGTGGGTGCCGAGGACGTTATCGAACAGCAGCATGATCGCCGCGCCTTGCAGCACGGGCAGCGCGAGCACGCCGAGGATGGCGGTGATGAAGAGCGCCCAGACCGAGAGTGGCATCCGGAACCACGTCATGCCCGGCGCGCGGTGGTTGATCACCGTCGTGATGTAGTTCAGCGAGCCCAGCACCGACGAGAGCCCCAGGACCACGATCGAAATACACCAGAGCATCTGGCCGACAGTCACGCCCGAGAGGTCAGGCCGCGCCGCCAACGGCGCGTAGTTCGTCCACCCGGACCGAATCGGCCCGTTCGGCACGAAGAAGCTCGCCGTCATGATCAGGCCGGCGAGCAGCGCCAGCCAGAACGAGGCCATGTTGATGCGCGGGAACGCCATGTCGTGCGCGCCGATCTTCAGCGGAATGAGGAAATTGGCGTACACGCCGACCAGCAGCGGCATGATGGCGAAGAACACCATGAACGTGCCGTGCATCGACACGAGCTGGACGTAATACTCGGGGAGAATCACGCCGCCCGACACCATCGTCTCGGGCAGGATCCCGCCGCCCGGGAGCGGCTTGCCGGGGAATCCCAGCTGCCAGCGGATCTGCATCGCCAGCAGTCCGCCTACCAGCAGGAAGAACAGGCTGACGAACAGGAACTGGATGCCGATGATCTTGTGATCGGTCGAGAAGATGTATTTGCGCCAGAAGCTCATCGGCGCGTGTGCGTCGTGACCCCCCCCCCCTCCCTGCGGCTTGGCGTGCGCGACGCTCGTCATTCGGTTCCTCCGGCGGCTTGTTGAGCGACCCAGGCCTTATACTCGTCGGGCGTGTGGACGAATACGCGTGCCCGCATCTTGTAGTGTCCCATCCCGCACAGCTCCGCGCAGCCCAGCTCGAACTCGCCCGTCTTGGTCGCCTCGAACCAGGCGGTGATGTGCATTCCCGGCACGGCATCCTGTTTCAGACGCCACTCGGGGACGAAGAACGAATGAATCACGTCCTCAGAGGTGAGCTCGACGGCGAACGGCTGGTTGACGATCACGTGCAGCTGGTTGCGAACGGTGAAGTCGTCACTCGTGCCGAGCTTCTCGTCCGGCCCCGGATATGTCACCTGCCACTCGAACTGTTTGGCATGGACACCCAGGTGATACGCGTTCGGTGGGACGCTCCTTTTGTCCTTGATGAGCACCCAGTAGTGATTGCTGATCAGGCCGAGCGCCACCATCGTCACGGCGGGGATCGCCGTCCAGATCACTTCCGAGCGCGTCGAGCCGTGCGTATAGAATGCCTTCCGCCCGGGACGCCCGCGGTAGCGAATCACGAACGTCACCAATCCGACCTCGACGAGCACGAGCGCAATCCCCGTGATGATGAGGATCGCCAGAAACAGTGCGTCGATCGGACCGGCGAACGTCGATCCTGCGTCGGGAAGCCACCAACGCATCGAGCTCTCCTCGCGCCTAGTGCGCGGCGAAGGTGAAGTTGGCCGTCTTACTCTCGGTTCCGGCGATCGTCACCGTCGCGGTCTGGGTGCCGAACTTCTCGTGCCACGCTTCGATCGTGAACGTGCCGGGCGGCAGGCCGCTGATCGTAAAGCTGCCATCCGGCTTCGAGACCGCGAAGAACGGATCGGAGCGCACGCCGGCATAGGCGTGCATCCAGCCGTGGACGTTGCACTCGAGGTTGACCATCACCTCGGGCGCCGAAAATGTGCGCGACGTCTTCATCCCGGCGCCCGGCTGGCTGACGTTGAACGGACGATTCGCCTTGGCGATCGCCTTGATGTTGTGGAGCACGGGGTCGGAATTCTGAATTTCGAGTGGCTGGCCCACCATGATCCCGAGAACGTGCGGGTGATAGCGGCAGCCGTTCTGATCGAGCACGACGGGCGTCGTCGGGGCCGTGAACGTCTGGCCCGCCGGCACGCCGGACTTCACGTAGACGAACACGTTGGCAAGGGCGTTGGCCGGCCCCGACACGACGTTCTCCTCGGTGGGCGTCGTCGGATACTTCGCCTTGCACGCCGCCTCTTCGCTCATATCGATCGCGGGATTGCGCGGCGCCGTGCCGGTGAACTTGATCTTGCCGGTGATCGTCCCGCCGGCCGTCGCAATGTCCGCGGCTGCCGCCGGCGCCGGGGGCGGGGCCACCGGAGCCGCGTTGCTCTGATTGCCTTTGCTGCACACGGTGAGCAGGAACATCCCGCCCACCACGCTGAAGATTCGGCCGTTCATTACTGCCTCCCCTTCCGGTATGAAGTCTTCTGCTGCGCGCGCCACACGACGAGCATGCCCAACCCCAGGGTCAGCACCATGGCGAGGACCGGCGAGATGAACACCCGAGCCGGCACCGGTTCGTCGAGGGCGAGGAAGTACCACGTACTGATGGCCATGCGCGTGCCGTGCTCTCCGTTGGACCCATCCGACGCGAAGAACGCCACGGGGATGGCACGACCGCTCCGGAACGGAAACTGGCTGGCGGTATCGGCGGAAGCAAGTGCGCGGGTGAAGACGACGCGCCACTGACCGTGGTCGTACACCGCCTGCGCACCAGGCGCCCCTCCAGGCAACGGATCGAACCGGTCGATCCCGCGGGCGAGGCCGGCAACCGCGGCGCTCCGCGAGCTGCTCGACCAGCGCCACTGGTAGACCGGTGCACTGGCGCTGCCCATCAGGAAATACGGCCGTTCCATTCCCGAGGGAATCGTCACGGGGAACTGCACGGCCAGCTGGTCCGGCCAAGGCGCGGGTTGCTCGCGCGTCGAGTCGTCGGTGTCCAGGCTCGCAAGCACGCGACCAATGTGTCCCAGCCAAGCAGTGTCGGGACTCTCCGAGCGATCGTCCCAGACGACCCGCAGCGCGATCGAGTCCGCGGTGTGCACGGCCTTCACCCAGACGCCCGTCACGGCCGGCGCAAACCAGCGCTGCTTGTGGACGATCTGGCCTACGAGCGGGAACCAGTACACATCGACAGCCGTCCAGGCGGAGTCATCGGGCGAATGCGGGAGTCGCTTCGCGAGGGGCGCGTGGAGGACGTCGCGGACGACGGGCGTCTCTTTCGGCGACAGGCTGCGCACGTACTGCGCGACGCGCCACAGCTGTTCGTCCGTGAGAAACTTGTTCTCCAGGAGATCGCTGAACGAGGGCATCGGTGTGCCGTCCAGGCCGGTGCGCAGGCGGTGGTAGATGTCCTCCACGGTGCCGCCGCCATTGAAGCGCCAGTTCTCGTGCAGATTCGTCGCAAAGATTGGATGGCCGGCGTCGTCCTTCAGCGTGGGCGCCGACGGCCCGTCGCCCCGGCCCTGATCCCCGTGGCACTTGCGACAGCCGATGGAGTCGTAGAGCTGACGACCCACCTTCAACGCCTCCGCGCCGCCGCCGCCAGGCGCACTGCCGAACGCGATCGGCTGCGGCCGTTGCGTGGTATCGGTGAAGAAGCTCGAGAACGTCTTGATATACGCCAACACGTCGCGGCGTTGCCGGTCGGACAGCCGACTCTTCCACCCCGGCATGGCCGTGCCAAAGAGCCCTTCATCTATGGAGCGCAGCAAATCGGCGTCGGTCGGAAGCTGTCCGCTGGGTGTCGAGCGGATCTGGTAGATGGCTCCCGTGAAGTCGCGCGGAGGCGGGATCATGTGCTTCGCAGCGGGACCATCGCCCGCGCCGTTGTCGCCATGGCAGCCGGCGCACCACTTCTGATAAACGTGCTTCCCGGCAGTAGTATCCTGGGCAGTTAAGCGGTTCGTCGGTTCGGCGGTTAGAAGGATCGCCAAGCCAACCGCCCAACCGCCCAACCGCCCAACCGCCATCACTTGGCCCCCCCGCTCACTTCCCACGTCCTCGGCTTCCATCCTGTCTGATCATACAGAAACAGCACGACCGACCAGATCTCGTTTTCCGTCAGATAGTCTTCCCACGCGGGCATCGCCGAATTCCACGGTGTTCCTTCGCGCGGCAGCCCGGGGCCGCCCTTGGCGATGCGCCAGAACACAAAGCTCTCCGTCAGCTGCGCGATCGTGCCGTTGTCCTGAAAATTTGCCGGCAGGGGATTGAACCCACTCGCGAAATGGCCCTGGCCGTCGAGATGATCGCCGTGACACGGCACGCAGTTTTGATAATAGATTCGGCGACCTTGCGCGACATGCGGCGCCATCTCTCCTTGTTTGCGCAACGGGTTCTCAAGGCCCACGAGTGTGATCGTCTTGCCGCGGAACGTGATCTGCGAGGGCGGCGCGGGGTGAATCGACCGGAGATTCGGCGGCGCCGCGACACTCGCCTTCACCTGACTGTAGGTGAGACAGCCCACGACCAGTGTGACGGCTGCGAGCAGGCCGTTTCGGACCAGCTTGAGCCGCGGCTGGATGAGCACCTCGTGCAACGGCTCCTTGAACGTGGTCCAGCGCGCTTCGTCATCGCTGACCCAGATCAGGATCCCGACCAGCACCGTCGCCATGTACTGCAACACGACGCTGCTGGGCACCATAGCGCTGCCCGGTAGCATCGGGATGACGAATACGATCACGAGATACGCCAGCACGAACAGGCCCACGGCCTGCCAGAACGGGTGGCGTAGGTAGGCTCTCATTTCTGGCTCGACAGGAATTGCACCAGCGCTTCGAGCTGCGCGCCGGTTAGCTGATTGCCGAACATCTTCGGCATGACGCCGACGAACTTCTCATAGCCTTTGGCGACCCGAGTATCAGGCCTGAGAATGCATTCGCGGATCAACGCCGCCGACAACCGCGAGCCGACATGGGTCAGGTTTGGCCCAATGGCGCCGCCTTCGGTGCCGACCTTATGACAGCCGGTGCAGCCCGCGCCGCGGATCATCGTCATGGGGTCCGTACTCCCATTCGCAATCCCTGCCGCCCCGGAAGTGGCGCCAGAGGCGGCACTGGCGGCAGGAATATCCGCCGCGCTCACGTCCACCGTCCCGCTATTTGATTCCAAGAACGCGACCAGCGCCCAGAGCTGCTGTGGCGACAGGATGCGACCCATCTCCGGCATGATCGGTTCATAGCCGGACACGACGTAGGCGCGTGGGCTCGTGAGCGACTCATAGAGGTAGGCCTTGCAGTCCTTGCCGGCCTCGCGCTTGCCGCAGCGCGCGCCGATCGGGCCCAGTCCCTTCTCGTCCGTGAGGAGATTCGGGGCCCGCGTGCCGAGTCCGTGGCAGGCGGTGCAGCCGCCCGCGCCGTGGTACAGCTGGTCGCCGGCAGCCACCAGCTGCTCGGGCGTCACGTTGGCGCCGAGGGTGAGCGCGTGCGGGACCTCCGACTGCACCTGTGGGATCTTGTTCGCGATCAGCGTATAGAGCGCCAGGGTGCCGAGCACGATCCCGATGATGCGCAGGTTAGTGGCCCACATGCGGCGCCTCCGTCGACGGAACGAACGTCGATTTTTCCGCGAGCCCGCCGAGCCAGAAGATGAAGCCGACGAGGGAGAGGAAGATCAGCACGCAGGTGCTGATCATGATCGCGGCGTAGCCCAGCGCCGGCGTCGCGGCGTACGGCGTCGTATCCTGCATGACCTGCCAGACATGCCAGTGCTGGCGGATGCCGCTGCGCGCGAATCCCATCAGACCCATCAGCCACGTGAAGGTGACCGCGAGAATGAAGAGCGCGTACTGCGAGCGCGGCGGCATCTTGCCCCATTGAATCGCGCCGAGCGACTGCGCGCCGCGGGCCATGAGTACGTCGATCACGGTCACGAACACGATGCACGCTAGCACGGCGCCCACCTGATACACCGAGTATCCGATGCGCACGATCGCTTCGACGAAATAGCCGCGGATGCCGAAGAACAGCACGACGCCCGCGGCGATGACGAACATCGCCGCCTGAATCCGTGTGCCCGTCTTGGCCCAGGGCACCACCTGCCGGATATTCGCGCGGCGATACAGGAGGAAGGAGAGGAACGTCGATAGAATCATCAGGTTCACGGCGGTGTTCTTGGCGCTCATCACACCGAGCGCGCCGAGCAGCGGATGGTGCGATCCGCCCATCGCCGCGAGCTCGCGCGAATCGGCGATCATCGTGTGCGGCGTGCCCCAGACGAGCGCGCCGAGCACGAGGACGACGAGCAGCCACTTCGTGTACGGCTGATACCGCTCGGCGCCGGGAATCCGGCCCATCCCGATCCAGAGATAGTAGTTGCCCGTGAGAAAAAGCACCGCGATGAGGAACGCCTGGATCACCCACAGCCAGCTCATGAAGCCACCCATCATCGTGATGCCCATCGACTGGTCGTACTGATAGATCTCGCGTCCCAGCCAGTAACCCGCGAACGGCAGCACGATCAACGCCGAGATCGCGATGAAATTGCCTACGTACCCCATCCAATCGTAGTGCGCACGTTCCTCATCCGTTTTGGCGGCGAGGAAGCGGTAGCTCGCGTACGCGCCCACGATCGCCCCCCCGAACACGACGTTGCCGATCAGGCGGTGGATGTTGATCGGCATCCAGGTGTGATTGAGGATGGCGTGCCACAGCTTGATGCTGGTAGGCGAGGTTTCGGGCGTGATGTCGCGCGGCGGCGTCATCATGTAGGTGAGCCAGGAGTCGGCGATGAACATCACCGCGGTACCCCAGATGTTCAGCAGAATGCCCAGACACCAATGCACGATCTTCGCCCGGCCCTGCTTCCACAGGTCCCAGCCGTAATAGTAGAGGTACAGGGTGAACGACTCGAAGAAGAAGATGGAGACGTACACCCACATCGACACGCCGAAGATCGCCGTCAGATACGCCCAGAACCGCGGATACAGTGTCGACAGCAGGAACACGAAGACCGCGCCCCAGATCGCAGTCGCGCTATACGCGATCAGCAGGAGCCGCGTGAACTCCTTCGCGAGCCGGTCGTAGCGCTGGTCCTTCCCGAAGATCCCGATCGCTTCGGCGACCACCGCGAAAATCGGTACCCCCAGCACGAACGCCGCGAACATCAGATGGATCTCGGCCGCGATCCAGATCGCGGCGCGGCTGCCGATGACCGGGAAGTCGCGATACGCGCCGCTGGTATCGGCCGCGGCCTGAAGCACGTGCAGGGCGTCGACCATCAGCTATCCGCCACGAAGAAGGGACGTTGCTTCGAGAAGTCCACTGGCATCGCGCTGCGGATTTCCGTCAGCAGCTCGGGCGTGATCTCCTGCACGCCCCGCGCGCGCGCCCAGTCTTCCACGCGCTTAGCTACGACCCCGCGCACGAAGGACGGGATGCGATCGAGCCGCGTTCGCGCGGCGGCCGACCAGGTCAGCACCGGCACAAAATCCTTGCCATACGTGATGTCGCGCTCCGGCTCAATCACGGCAGCACCTGACGGTTCATAGGCGCACGACGGATCGGCCGCCAGCACATCGCCCTCGAGCGCGAACGCCCTCGCCCGGCAGCCGCCACACAGCTGTTGGTACTCGCAGCGGCCGCACTTGCCGCCCAGCGTCCCCTCCCGCAGCTGTCGGAACAGCGGCGCGGAGCGCCAGATCTCGCCGAAGTTCTGCGCGCGCAGGTCGCCCGCGACCTCGGGGAGATAGGGACAGGGTGTCAGTTTGCCGTCGGGCGTGATGCGGCAGTATTGCGTCCCGCAGGGACAGCGCGTCGCGTAGTTGAGAATCGGCGAATCGGGATCGGCCGAATGCACATGTCGCATGAAATGCGGCGCGCACTTGGCGCGAATCATCATCTGGCCGCGGTACTGGCGCTGCCAGCGGGCGAGGTCGGCGAGGACCGCTTCGTATTCGGCGGGCGCCAGATCGGACAGCCCCGCGCCGCGTCCCGTCGCCACGAGGAAATAACAGTTGAACGCCACCGCGCCCTGCTCCGCCGACCACTGCGCCACCCGCTCGAGCTCGGCACGATTGCCCTTGGTCGCCGTCGTCTGGATGATGAAATCGAGTCGTTGCGCGCGCAGGCGCCCCAGCGCGGCGATCGTCTCGTCGAGCGAGCCCTTGCCGTGCCGGAAGTGGTCGTGGTAGGTCGGCCGCAGCGAGTCGATCGACACCGCGACACCGCGGACGCCCGCCTCCTTGAGCCCCGCGATGCGCTCAGCGGTCAACAGCGTGCCGTTCGTGCCGACGACCACCGTCGCGCCGTGCCGCGATGCGTAACCCGCGATCTCGGTCAGATCGTGACGCAACAGCGGCTCGCCGCCCGACAGAATGATCATGGGCGCCGGATTGACCGCGAGCAGCTCATCGACGATGCGCAGGCAGTCCGCGGTGTCGAGCTCGGACGTCACCGACTCGTGCGGGCCGGCGGCGATGTAACAGTGAGCGCACTCCAGGTTGCAGCGCCGCGTGAGATTCCAGGCGACGACGTGCGGAACGTAGCTCACTGCAGCAGCTTCTCGATTGCCCGCTTCGCTTCCCCGGGCGTCACGGTCTTCATGTCGACTGGACACTTCTCCATCTTCTCTTCGATGTCGCGAATCGGGCAGCGCGTGATGCCTTGCGCCTTGGCTTCTTCGATAAATGCGCGCATCTCAGGCGACAGTGCGTCTTTCCCCTCCGCCTCGGCCCTGATCTGCTTCGCCCGCAGCTCGGTGAACATCACCATCATCGTGTCCACGTCGAACTCGTCGGCCTCGATCATCGCCTGCTTGTTGTCATCCATGACGTGCGTGGTAACGCGCCAGATGTCGTGATTGCGGGCGAAGCGCTCGACGGTGTTGCGCGCCAGGGGCCGGGCGATGAGCGGCACGAGCTGCAGCCGTTGCCAGCCTTCCTCCGTCCACACGATGGGATCGGTGGCGACGCGCGGGCGCCTAGAGACCGCACCCGTAACGGGGCATTTCGTCTCGATTTGGGGGACTGGGGGCTCGGGATCAGTGTCATGTCCCTGCACCTTCGTGGCCTTCATCTGTTCCCCAGCCTTAACCTCTGCCAGCGCGATCTCTTCGGCGCTGCCGATGCCCATGATGAGCTGCATGTGAGTGGGCAGCAGCTTCTGGATCGCCTCGTCGAGCCACTTGTTCGTGACAGTGGGCGGCGGACCACCATTGCCCGCCTTTTCGAGGACGTACTCTTCGACCGCGCGCCGCGCGATGCCCTGCGCGAACGGCGGGACGCGGAGAATCCGGACTTCGGCTTCCGGAGCCCACGGCAGGCCCGCCTGGCCGTCTTCCTCGATCCAGGGAATGTCTTCCGGGCGAACACCGACGACACCGGTCAACAGCACGTTGCACGGCGCGAGCCGCACCAGGTTCTCCGACTGGCTGCCGAGCTCCGTGTGCTCGATGCGATGGGCGCCATGCCGGCCGATGACCAGCAGCGTCGGTTTGATCTCGTCCGCCCACTGCATGATTACCTGGAACGGCTTGCCGATGAGGATCTGCGTCTTGATCGGGACATCGGGGAACTGCTGCGCCATCACCTCGGCGCGTTTGAGATTCGCCTGGCAGAGCTTGAGCAAGCCTTTGTCGATGATGTTGTTGTGCAGCTCTTCCTGCTCTTCGAACTTGAACACCTTCGACGCTTGATAGGACAGCACGTCCTTGATGTTGTGGAAGACCACGTGGTGGTACTCCACGTCGAAGGCGCTGCAGACGTACAGCGACGCGCCGAACTCCTGGGCCAGTTCGAGCGCGGATTTCATGGCCTTGTAGCTGTAGGACGAGCCGTCGACGCAGACCAGGAAGCGCCCGCCGGTGAGCGGCTGCTGGTCGCGCACGATCAGCACGTCTTTCTCGACGCCGCGTAACACGCGAGCCGCTACACCACCGAGCTGCGAAAATTGCTGCCGCCCCAGGCCGTGCGCGCCGAGCGCGAGCAGGTCGTACTGCCGTCCCGACGAGCCGACGAGGCGCGCGGCGGAGTCTTCCTCTTCCGCGACGAGCCGGCCGTTCTCGCCGAGCTTCACGTCGCTGCGGACCTTATCACCGCCGTCGTAGCCGGCGGCGCGGTTGGGATCGAAGCCGATCAGACCCGGCAGGCGCCCCGCCCCGCGGTTCACCTCGTTGACGATCTCTTCGTAGTTGATTCCTTCGAGCAGCTGCCGCGTGAGCGCCACGCCCGCCGCTTCGCAGCGTTTGCCGAGCTGATCGAGAAAACTGTCGGCGATGAGCTGCAGCCCTTTTTCGATCAGCTTGTCGTGGATCTTGCGCTGCTTCTTGATCTCTTCAGGAGTCTGGAACTGGGCGGGGAGGCCGGTTTCGAGCTGGCGGAAGCGGACATCGTGGAGGCGGGCGGCGTAAACGTGATTCCCCGTGATCCGCCCGTCCGACTTGCGACACATCTCGATGGCGCGATCGACGGCCCAATCGGAGTGCTGCGAGTTGTCGACGGGAACGAAAATCTCGCGGTACACCACTACCTCCCCGAGTGACGCCGCTCGAGCGGGTCGGCTAACCTCTAGATGTCGGTGTGGATGCCGTCAGAGTTAAGGGATATGCAGGCGTGTCCTAGTGCTGTCAAGGAACTTGTTCACAAGCTCCCGGGACGATTTGGGCACCTGCTGCGTTCCAGACCGTAATTGCATCCACCGGGCAGGCGTCACACGCACGCAACAACTGTTCTCTTGCGGTCGTCTCGGGAGCCGAGAAGGTAGCTACCCCCAATTCATCGAGCACGAAGGCCGCGGGAGCCTCGGTGATGCAGTCGCCGAAGCCGACGCACAGCGTGCGGTCGATGCGGACGCGCAGCTCACCGACGGTACGCTCCTCGAAATCGCTCACATCCCTTCCAATCCCAGCTCGGTCCGGGCGTTGTCCATGATCGCAGGCGTGATCTCGGTGATGCCGTGTTCCCGCGCATAATCGGCGTAGATCTTCTTCACCATGCCGCGCACGAAGCTCGGCACACGAGCAAGCCGCTCCTGGGCGTCGCCCGACCACGCCGGACCACCGGTCACGACGTTCGCGCGCACCATCTCGAACGGCTCAGCGGGCACGGTGCGACCGCCGATCTCGACGCCCAACGACGACACGAGCTGGGTTTCCATCGGATTCGTGAGCATCGCCACGACGCGGCCGCATTTCGGGCACTTGAACGTCGCCGCCAGCGTGCCGTCGCCGGGGAGCTCGCGCTGCGCGAAGGCCATCTGCTGATCGCACTCAACGCACAGGAATTTCATAGCTGCGCGGCCAAGCGGTTCCAGGTGTCTGGTGTCGGGTGCCAGGGGATCCTGGCCACGACCGCTGTCGCAAACTCCGCCGCTAAATCATCCCCGGCAGTGCCCTTCAGCTCCCCTCCGACCATGTTCTCCACGATGCCGAGCAGCTCGGAGCCATGGTCGACAGCGGCGCGCATGGCGCGGCGCACGGCATCCCGCGACTCCGGTGTCGGGATCGTCACGGTCAGCACGCTGGGCGGATTCCCGAGGATGTCGCAGAGCTCGATGTAGCGCTGCATTCCGGGCGGCAGGTCCAACAGCAAGACCTCGAGGTCGCCCCACTCCACGTCGCCCAGAAACTCCCGGAGCGCGGCCGCTTCCATCGCGCCCCGCCACACGAAGCTCTCCGCAGTGGGACCCTTGAATGACAGGGGAGAGCCCTCTTCCAAGAATTGGCCCATGGAGACGTACTTGACCCCATCCAGGCCGCTGGCTGGCTCGGGGCTTTCCTGCGTCGCGCGTCGTGCGTCGGAGTCCCGCAGCAGGCCGGGGATCGTCGGCCCATTCAAGTCGGCATCGAGCACACCCACGCTACGTCCGGCGCGGGCGAGCCCTCTCGCCAGGTGCGCAGTCACATAGCTCTTTCCCACACCGCCCTTTCCGCTCATTACCGCTACGATCCGCCGGACGGCGGCCAGCCGCTCCGCTACCCGCTTGCGCTGGGCGCCGATCTGGTCGCCGAGCCCGGAGCGGTCGGGGTCGGTCAGCTGGTGATAGGTGCGCACGGGTCAAAACTAGCCGGTTAGGCGGTTAGGCGGTTAGTATCCAACTGGAGACAGGTTTTCTAGCCGGCCAACCGTCTAACCGCCAAACCGCACATGATTGAAGCTCTGAAGCAGAAGCTGCAAACAGAAGTCGAACGCCTGAATCACGAAATCTCGTTTGTCCTGCCGAAGGAAATCGAGAAGGCGCGCGCCCACGGAGACTTGCGCGAGAACTCCGAGTACAAAGCGGCGCTCGAGCGGCAGCAATTCGCCCAGGCGCGCGTGCATCACCTGCGTCTGCGCCTCTCGAAACTCTCGGACGTCCGCGAGCAGGACATTCCGCGTGACCGCGTTGGGTTTGGGTCGCGCGTGACCGTCGAAGACGTCGACACGAAAAGGAAAGAAATCTACGCCTTGACCCTTGGCGAGTTCATCGAGGGCGAGGACGGCGAGGAGATGCCGGTGTCGATGGCGTCGCCGCTCGGCCGCGCGCTCGTCGGTGGAAAGGTCGGCCAGAAGGTCGAGATCACCCTTCCCATGGGGAAGCGCAAGCTCAAGATCGTGAGCTTGGATACGGTGCACGATCTGGCCGAGCGGCGCGCATGAGCGGCGACGCCGCTCTTGACTAAAACATTTCCATGATGTCACTTAGACTCACGAAACAGTGGCCAACACGCTTGGAGTGTCGATGATGACGATGCGTCTGCGGACCGCTGCGGCGGTCTTTCTGCTTTTCGCCCCTCTCGGGGGCCTGATGGCCCAAGCCGACCCCGACCGTCCCGTCGCCGGAGGCGGCGCGGTCCCGGCGGGCTGGCACGTCCGCACCGAACCGAACCGCCAGACCGGGCAGCCGGCGTCGCTCGAGAACGTGAAGTTCACGAGCATGGGCGACGGCCTACATACGACGGTCGGTCCGGCCGCGATCTACTGGCGGGATCGAGACACGATCTCGGGGAATTACCACGTCGTCGCCAAGATGGCGCAGATGAAGAATCCCGCCCACCCGGAGGCATTCGGCATCTTCATCGGCGGCAAGAGCCTCGCCGACTCAGGTCAGACCTACACGTACTTCCTCGTGCGGCCCATCGACGGGATGTACTCGATTCGCCGCCGGACGAGTTACATGACGCGGCCGACCGCGATCGTCGAATGGACCGCCAGCGACGCGGTCACAAAAGCCGACGCGAACGGCGCAGCAGCGAACGAGCTCAGCATTCAGGTGCAGGGCGGCAAGGCGAAGTTCATGGTGAACGGGAAAGAGGTCCACACAGCCGATGCCGCGAATCTCGATGTGAGTGGCGTAGTCGGCTATCGCGTCAATCACAATCTCGACGTCCATCTGGGACCGCTCGGGATTCACAAGCTGTGACCGCCTTGAACCCAACCGCGGACGAGGATCGTTTTTCGTTCACGCCGTTCACCCGGCATCCGTTCTTTTTCTACGTTAACCGCTGGATTCTGGAGCGGGTGATCGGCCCTGGCCGGCAGGTGATCGTGGACCTCGGCTGTGGCCCGGGCGCCATCACGGAGCTGATCCTCGAGCGCGTGCGCGATCAGCAACCGCCGCCGCACGTCATCGGCGTCGATCCGTCGCCGTCCGCGCTCGCTAAAGCGCGCGCGGCGATTTCCTCCAAGTTCGCCGAGTTCGTGCAGGGCAGCGCCGAGTGGCTGTCGAAGCTCGTCAATTCCGCCGATGCGGTGGTATTCCTAAACGCCATTCACTTGATGCCCGACAAGGAACAGGTACTGAAGGAAATCCGGCGCGTGTTGAAGCCGGGCGGGCTGCTCGCGTTCAACAGCACGTTCTTCAACGGCGCGTATGTGGAAGGAACGAGCGGCTTCTGGCGCCGCTGGATCGTGCGCTCGGTGCAGACGCTGCGGGAGAAGGGCTTCGAGGTAAAGCACAGCGGTCACGCGGCGGCGATGGAATGGTTCTCCGCCGATCAGTACCGGACTGCGTTGGTAGCGTCCGGGTATCGCCCCACGACCGTCGAGCTGCTGCGCGTGGACATGACCCGTCAAGCGCTCATTGATATCGGCCGGTTTTCACTGTTTATCGAGGGGGCACTCCCCGGCGTACCGCTCGAGGAAGGCGCGAAGGCACTCGAAGTGGGCCTCGAGCGCACCATGGAAGAGCTCAAAGTGGAGTCGGTCCCGCGGCACTGGCTGGAGGTTGTGGCGGAAGCCGTCTAGCAGCCCAGATCGTCAGCCCCAGCACGAGCAGCGCCCCCAGCGTAATCGCGTTCAACGATTCCACCACACTTCTCCCGCCCCCGCCCAGGAGCGCCGGCGCGGTGAGTGTCAGGCAAGCAAATGACGCCCACCACGCGAGCCATACCCAGCGGCGAACCTTCTCGCGCTGCATCACTCGCCAGATCAGCCAGTAGCCTGCCAGCAGCGAAACGAAGTGGGCCTTCCACGCAAGTGGCGAGACGAGTGGCAGGATACAGAGTGCGACGGCGAGCTCGCCGTGCAGGAACGGGTTATCGAGGCCGGGCGGGTGACGCCGCCAGGCAAACGCGAGCGCGAGTGCTCCGATCGCGCCGAGGGTATAGAACAGCCGCACGACCCGCTGCGGCGGCCACTCGGCCACCGCGTAGTGGATGGGGTCACGCGCTCCGCCTTCGCGCGTGAGCAGGCGCCTCAGCGCCGCGAGGAGCGACTGGTTCGGGAACATCGGCGTGGGATTCGCGGTCTCTGCCGCGGCAACGGTGCGCCACTCCTTCCAGCGCTCGCCCGCGATCGCGGGACCGAAGAACAGCACCGGCAGCACCACATTCAGGACGGCGAGGAATCCGGCCGTCCACGCGGCGGCGCGCCAGGCGCGCTTGTAGAGGAGATACGCGAGAAACAGGATGGGCATGGCGCGCACGCTGATCGCCGTCGCGAGCGCGAGGCCGCCTATCGCTTCGCGGCGCCGCCGGAACAAGTCAAAGGCGAGCAGCACCAGGAACAGCAGATACAGATTGATCTGCATGCTCTGCAGGTGTTCCTGGAGCAGCCGCGCCGTCATTACCAGCGGGACGAGCGTCGCCGTCGACGTAAATGGCGCGGGGGCTTCGCCGGCAAGACGCGGCAGCAGCCGCCAGGCTCCCCACAGCGCCGCCACACTACCGAGCTGCCAAATGAGGAGCGCTCCGACCCGCGAAATGCGGGCGATTTCAGCGAGTACGACCGCGATGAAGATGAAGAACGGTGGCCAGGTGTTGAAGCTCAACGTGGCGTAGGGGTCACCGTGCTGCAGCACGACCTGCCCGACGCGCAGGTAGTCGTGGAACACGGCGAGGTCGATTCTGACAAGACTGCGCCCGACCTCCCAAGCCGCCAGCAGGACGAGGAGAGCCGCGACGGCGCGACGGCTTGCGAGGCTCACGCGATCACGAATGTCAAGCGGCTATGGGCCTCTCGCAGCGCGGTCTCGACGGCTGCCGACGTCTCTCCCCGCGCAAAAATGAATCCCGGATACCGCGACCCCTCCGGAAATGGAATCAGCCGCTCGCCTGGATGCGCGGTGATCTGCACGTCCTCGACGAGCGGCACGCGCTTCGCTTCGGCCACACCGCGCACCTCCTGCAGCCTCCCCGCCCCCGGAATCGGAATCATCATGACGCCGGCGGCCAGCCGCTCGCGCTGAAGCGACGGAATCGCCATCCCGAGGGCATGGCGCAGGATGATCTCTTCGAGCGAAATCGCGTTGTCGCCAAATCGCAGCACCGCCGAGCAGCGCCCGCCGATCGGGCGCGCGGCCAGCTCGATCAGCCACGGGCCGTTCTCGTTGTAGCGCAGCTCGGCGTGGAGCGGACCGTCGGTGATGCCGACCGCGCGGACCGCCCGGTCGGCGCAGTCCTTGATCGCCGCCTGCAATCCGCCGGGAACGGTCGACGGCGTAACATAGATCGTCTCCTCGAAGAAGGGCCCGTCGAGCGGGTCCGGCTTATCGAACAACGCCAGCACATGAAGCCGGCGATCGACCACCAATCCTTCGAGCGCAACCTCGTAGCCTGGGATGAACTCCTCGATGAGATAGTGCCGCGCCCGATCTCCGCACGCCGCCGCGGTCTCGGGGTCGGCGAGGATGGCGCGTAAACGACTGTGCGCGGCGAGAAATGATGGAGGGTTGTCGGCACGGATCACGCCCCGCGACGCCGAAAGGCGCACGGGTTTGAGCACGCAGGGATACTTGATGGATTTTGCGATGGCGGCAGGATCTTCTTCCAGGCTATGCAACATGAAGCGCGGGATCGGGACCGCCGCCTTCGCCAGCTGCTCGCGCTGGAGATGCTTATCGCTCGCCGCGATCGCGGCGTGCACGGGATTTCCCCTAAGCCTCAGCTTCGTCGCGATGGCCGCCGCAACCACAGCCGTCCTGTCGTCCACGCCAACGACCCCGGCGATGGGGTACTGCGTCGCGAAGACCCGGGCAGCATCGGCTGCTCGGTCAGGTTGCTCGAAATCGAGGGTGAGGAGACCTGCGGGATTCGCCGCTTCCAGCGTACTGGCCTGCTCGGACGCCACCGTCAGCTCGACGCCGATTTGCCGCGCGGCCTCCACGAACGCGACCGTGCGGTAGGTCGTCGTGGGCAGCAGCAGCAGCAGGCGGGGGGTTATTTCTTGGCGGCCTGGAAGTAGGGGTTGGCGCCCGAGGTGTGGTCGGTGATGTCCACGATGCCGCGCACCGCCGGCACCAGCTGTGCCAGCATGCCCTCGATGCCCTGGCGCAGCGTGACGTCGGCCATCCCGCACCCCTGGCAGCCGCCGCCCATACGCAGCATCACGACCGCGTCCTGCACATCGATGAGCTCGACGTGTCCGCCGTGCCGGGCCACCATGGGGTTGACCTGCTCATCGAACACCCGCGCGACCTGCTCGTAGAGCGCGTCGTCGCTCACGGCGCTGGCTGGCTTCGGGCTCGCGGCCACAGCCGGCGCGTCGCTCGCCAGCGTGGTTCGAATCGCTGAACCAACCGCCTTGCCCACGGCCTGCCACGGCACCGCAGACCGCTTGACCACGGTGACGATGTTGCCCGACACGATCAGCTCGCTCACCGCGAGCCCCGGAATCGCGAAGATCGCCTCGGCGAGGGGAGAGCCTTTCGCGTCGTCGACTTCGGAGAAGCGGCGCACCCCTCCCGTCAGCACCGGTACGCTGACAACGAACTTGCAGCGATTGGTGTCGATCGGTTCCGCGGTGATCCGAACGTCCGCGGGGGGGGGGTTACCGGGCACCGTTCTCTCGCATGGCTTTCGCCGCCGCGACCATGTTTTTGAGCGCCGCCATCGTTTCCTCCCACCCGCGCGTCTTCAGGCCGCAGTCGGGGTTCACCCAGATCTGCGCGTCCTCCAGCACCCGCGTCATGCTCTTCAAGGCGCTGGTGATCTCCGCGGTCGAGGGCACGCGCGGCGAATGGATGTCGTAGACGCCGGGACCGATCTCGTTCGGGTACTTGTACTGCTCGAGTCCCTGCAGCAGCTCCGAGCCCGAGCGGGCGTTCTCGATCGAGATCACGTCCGCGTCCATGCGCTCGATGACGCGCAGGACGTCATTGAACTCGCTGTAGCACATATGGGTGTGGATCTGGGTGGCGTCGCGGACGCCCGCCGTGGCGAGCCGGAACGCGTCCACCGCCCAATGCAGATAGTCGTTCCACTCGGCGCGCCGCAGCGGCAACCCTTCCCGCAGCGCCGGCTCGTCGATCTGAATGACGCGAATGCCCGCCGCCTCGAGGTCGATCACCTCGTCGCGGATCGCGAGTGCGATCTGCTTCGCCGTTTCGGCGCGCGGCTGGTCGTCGCGCACGAACGACCACTGCAGGATCGTGACCGGCCCAGTGAGCATCCCCTTCACCGGCCGCTGGGTCAATGACTGCGCATACTTGCTCCACCGCACCGTCATCGCGGTCGGGCGCGAGACGTCTCCAAAGATGATCGGTGGCTTCACATACCGCGTCCCGTAGGACTGCACCCAGCCGTGCTCGGTGAACGCGAATCCGACCAGCTGCTCTCCGAAGTACTCGACCATGTCGTTGCGTTCGAACTCCCCGTGGACCAGCACGTCGAGCCCCAGCTCTTCCTGTAGCCTGACCGTCTTGGCGATCTGCGCTTCGATGAACTGGTCGTACTGCTCGGCCGTCAGCTGCGCGTCGTGCAGCTTGCGCCGCGCGGCGCGAACGTCGGCGGTCTGCGGGAACGAGCCGATCGTCGTGGTGGGGTAGGCTGGGAGCTCCACCTGGGCCGGTCTGCGGTCCGCGAACCGCGTCCCGCGCGCCCGGTCTTTTTCCGTCACCGATGCGGCGCGCCGCTGGACGGCGGCGTTATTGATCCGCTTCGACGTGCGCCGCGACTGCGCGGCCCGGCTGCTCGCGGCCATCGCGGGGCGATCGTCGGTAGCCAGCGCCACCACCTCCTGCAGCTTCTGCTTCGCAAACGCCAGCCAGCCCTTGAGCTCGGGGTCGAGCTTGGTCTCGAGATCGAGGTCGAGCGGCGTGTGCAGCAGCGAGCACGATGGCGCCACCCATAGCCGGTCCCGCCCCACCGTGGCGGCTGCCCGTTGCACCAGCATTCGCTGCCGCTCGAGATCGGCGCGCCACACGTTGCGCCCGTCGATGACCCCGGCCGAGAGCACGCGGCCCTTGGGCCATTGCGCGAGCAGCGCATCGAGCTGCTGCGGCGCACGCACGAGATCGACGTGCAGCCCCTCGACCGGCAGCGCGAGCGCCGTCGCAAGATTGTCGTTCAGGCCGGCGAAATACGTCGCGACCATGAGCTTCAGCTTGGTGCGCTTCGCGAGCTGCGTGTACGCGCGCACGTACGCGGCCCGCTCCGCTTCGGTGCGATCGAGCGCGAGGCATGGTTCGTCGATCTGCACCCAGGTCGCACCCGCCGCGGCGAGGGATTCCAACACGTCGCCGTATACGGGGAGCAGCGCATCGAGCAACGACAGACGGTCGAAGGCCGTGCCCCTGGTTTTGGCGAGCAGCAGGAACGTGAGCGGTCCGATCAACACAGTCGTCGCGTCGATGCCGGCGGCTTTTGCTTCGCGGTACTCGTTCGCGGGCTTCGCGGAGGCCATCCGGAAGCGCTGCCCACGCTCGAGCTCCGGCACGATGTAGTGGTAATTCGTGTCGAACCACTTCGTCATTTCCATCGCGGTGACGTCGCGGCCCTTGCCCTGACTGCCGCGGGCCATCGCGAAGTACGTCTCCGCATCCATCCACTCGCTCTTGAACCCGTACCGCGGCGGCACCGCGCCGACCATCGCGCAGGTGTCCAGCATCCGGTCATAGAACGAGAAGTCGTTCGCGGGAATGCGGTCCAAGCCGATGTCACGCTGCAGCTGCCAGTGCCGGCGGCGCAGCTCCGCGCCGGTGGCGAGCAGCTGCGCGCGACTCACTTTGCCGCTCCAGTACCCTTCCGTGGCGCGCTTCAATTCGCGCGCGGCTCCCATGGGGGGGAAGCCCAAATTCGAGGCGATGGTCATAGTAGGAAGAGGAATCTTACAGGGTTCTGAGCCCTTCCGGTACTTGACCTACTGTATGGTGAAGCCCTGCTACCTACGGATGCGGCGGAGCGGGAGGGTGCGGTCGTTCCTGCCCGTGCCCTGGTGGCGGCCCGTGACGTGCCTGCGCCGCGGCGGCCCGCGACAGGCCAGCGGCTGCCGCCGCAGGTGTCAGCCCTTTCGCCACTTCGGACTCCACGTCCGCGGGTAGGAGCAGGAGGTCCGCCGCCGGCTTACCGGAGCGCAGCGACACGCTGACGAGGGCGATGTTCTCGGCAGGGGGAACGCCAAGCGCCGCCAGCGTCCCGGCCACCCGGAGTCCCACCGTCAGGGCCTGCGGGCGCGCGCCGACGCGTGCGAGGGCGGTAATGTCGTTGGCGCTGAGTCCCGCGGTAATCGCGAACGCACCCGCGGTGATGGCGAGAGTGTCGGAAGCGAGGCCACCTTCTCGAAGCGCAGCAGCGGCAGTGTCCAGCAGCGTCGCCACCCTGCGCACCGCGGCCGCGACGCGATCATCGGGAATGCCCTTGGCGCTGCCTTCGATGGCCTTTTGAATCAGGGGGTCGACGGGCAGGCCGCGCGCCGACCCTGCCGTCCCGAGCTGCTCGACGAGCGCGGCGACGTTGGGTGAGACGCGGCCCGCGAGCCGCTGGGCGATGGCTCCCGGCTGTTGTATGGTCAGCAACGTGAGCGGGACCGCGAGCAATGTGAGCATCAGAGCGTCAAGACGCTATTGCGCCGTCCAAAGCCATCGTCGACGGCGGGCGCGCCCGGATCGGGCACCCAGCGCTGGCCATCCACGACGAACGCATACTGGTGCTGCCCGGCCGGCAGGCTCAGCGTCGCCGTCCACACGCCGGTTGCGCCGGCACGCACCAGCGGCGTGGCGTGCGCGTCCCACTGATTGAAGGTCCCGGCCAGGCTAACCGCCTTTGCGTCCGGTGCAACTAAGACGAACCGGACGGTGACTAGGGGGGGTGGGGCGGTTAGTCTGGCTGGCCAGATCCACAGGATGAACGCGGCCGCGATGGCCAGTGCGGGAGCGAGCAACCAGGGCCGGATGCGTCGACGCCGGCGTTCCAACGCTGCCATCACGCGCCACGTCACCGCGGGCATAGAAACGGGTGTGCGATCGGCGGCAGCGAGGAGTCGGAGCGCTTCCTCCCCCTCGGCGCGCAGCTCGGCCGGCAGCTCGGCGAGTGTGAGATCGCCGTCCAGCAGCTGCTTCACCAGGGGATGGAAGTCGTGGTCGCTCATGCGTGCTCCCGCAGTTGTTCGCGCAGTCGATCGTAGGCGCGATGCATTCGCATCTTCAGTGACGCTACCGAGGTGCTCAAGCGCTCGGCAATCTGTCCGTACGACAATCCTTCGACATGCTTCAGAACGAACACTTCACGCTGATCCGGCGTCAACTCGAGCAACGCAAGCTGCAGCGCGCGTCGGCGTTCGGCCGTTTCTGCTCCCCCGTCGGTCCGATCCGCCGCCGCGACGCTGTCAGCTGCTTCCAAGGGCGCCGTCGCCCGACTGCGCCGCCGTTCTGCAAAGCAGCGATTCCGCAGGATCAGGAAAAACCAGCCCACGAAATTGTCGGGCTCCTTGCACTGTGCGAGCTGATCAAAGGCGCGCACGAACGCGTCCTGCACCGCATCCTCTGCTGCGTCGGCCGAGCCGAGCATCCGCGCCGCGTAGCGCGCGTACCGATCGCGATAGCGCTCGACCAGCTGAGCGTATCGCTCGCGCTCCCCTGCGAGCACGGCCCTCACAATGTCGCCGTCTGTCGGCTCGGCTCCAGGGCGCAACCGATTCCTCCGCTAAAGAGTGGCTACCCAAGGGATTGGTAACAGTTTAGGGTGCGCCTCAGCGTGACCTGCGTTACCTCGCTGCCCTCCGGGGAATCTTTACCCGGCATGGTACCTTCACAACGTCCCCCCGTTGCAGACGCTGACCTGCTGCAGCGGGTCGTGCAGCGGGATGCGACTGCATTGATCGAGCTGGAGCGGCGCCACCGCCCCTCGTTGTACGCCCAGGCGTACGGCATGCTGATGGATTCCACGTTGGCCGAGGGGGTCGTTCGCGAGGTGTTCGCGCAACTGTGGTCTGTGGCCGACCGGCTCGTTGTCCGGCGCAGCCTGTGGAGCTGGTTACGCTTGCTGGCGAAGGATCTCGCGCGGGGCCGAGCAGGCGCCCCGCGCTGCGAGATACCCACGAAGTCTGACACAGCGGAGGACAAATGAAACGCATAGTCTGGCTCATTCCGGCCCTGCTCATCCCCGCGCTCGCCGCGGCACAAGCGCCGCCGACGATTCCGAACTCCCACGCATCCGATATCGCCAAGGCGAAGGTGGCGGCACGAGCGCATCGCACGAAGCATGTCCGTGGTGAAGCGGTCGGCCTCGACAACCGGCCGGTGACGCCGGCACAACACGCCACGCCAGCAACGCACGCGACGCCGCATCCCGGCGAAGGGCCAGCCACCCCGGCCACGCCGGCGACTCCGGCGGTGCCCGCGTCACCCTCGCATCGCCCCGCGCACGCTGGTCTCGGGGGACAAGGCCGGACCAACAACCCGCGGCGTCCCTAACTAGAACTAGACAACACCTGTCGCGCTGTATCTTACCGGTCCCATGCGCATGGGACCGGTTTCATTTTCAGCGCTGCTCTGTGGCGTAGCGCCGCTCGCTCTTGCGGCACAGCGTCAGGCGTCCGTCGGGGTTGGCACCGGCGTGGTGCGTTACGCCGGCGGTTCGAGCTTCAGCGCGCTCACCGTGTCGCCGGCCGCGCAGAGCTTGTCGATTTCCCGTTATCTCGCTGTGAACGGGTCGGTGTCGTTGCTGGAGGCCGGTGTCTGGGCGAGCCAGGGTCGCGGCGACGTCTGGTCCGCTCTCGCCCATCTGGGGAACACGCGCGTCGCGGTCAGCGGGACGGTCGGATTCAGCACGCGCTCCGACGGGGTCGCGGCCGGCTCCGGCAGCGCCCTGGTCGAGGCCGTGCGCAGTGATTTTGCAATCGGCGCTGGCGTCGTGAGCGGCGTCATCCAACAGGAGCCCGGAGTCGGGGCGCTCCGCCTCCGCGGCCGGGCGTGGTGGCAACTTCGCGCACCCACGCAACTCTCGTTCAGCACCGAAGCGACGCGGTTTCTCGGTTCCTGGTATACCGATGTTGTGGGCGGCCTTTCATTTGACGGCTCCCGAATCGTTGGCTCCGTCTGGCTGAGCAGCCGGCTCAGCAAGACCTATGGATCGACCGGGGCTGCCATCGCCACGCTGCAGTACTTCCTGACTCCTTCCCTCGCCGTGGAAGCATCGGGCGGGAACTACCTGCGCGACCCATTCCAGGGACTGCCCACGGCAGGCTTCATCACGGGGGGAGTCCGACTCTTCGCGACACGCCGCGCGCTGGCGCCGCGCGTCCCAACAGCAGCGCAGGTGTTGCAGCCGTTAGTTGCTCAGCACCGCGGCGGCGACACGGTGGTCGTCCGCTTCCACATGACGGGAGTGCGGAGCGTCGCGATCGCAGGCAACTGGAACGCGTGGAAGCCGGAGGCGTTGAGCGGCTTGGGGGACGACATCTGGGAGGCGGCGCTGCTGCTGCCGGCCGGCACTTACTACTTCAACCTGGTAGTCGATGGAAACGAATGGGTTGTCCCCGGTGGCGTCACGACGATTTCCGACGGCATGGGTGGGCTGGTCGCGGTCCTGAACGTGCTGTGACTTGACGATTCCGGTTCTCATCCGTACCGTGGCGACGGCTGGCTCTCAACCCGGTGCTGTCCTCCCTTTTGAGGGGGTGTCACGATGGGGAAGATCAACATGATGAAGGTGCTGGTGGGCGGGCTGATCGCGGGTGTCGTGTTGAACATCATCGACGGCGTGCTCTTCGGGTACTTCCTCAAAGATCAGATGGCCGCGGCGATGGCGTCGCTCAACAGACCGGCCATGACGAACGCCCAAATCCCCTGGTTCGTTTTCCTCGACTTTGTTGCCGGCGTCTTCCTCGTGTGGCTCTATGCCGCCGTCCGGCCGCGCTTTGGCGCGGGCCCCGCGACAGCCGCCAAAGCGGGATTGGCAGGCTGGTTCCTGGCCGGGCTGCTCCCCACGCTGTTCATGTGGCCGATGCATCTCATGCCGCAGAACCTCACGGTCATCACACTGGTCGTAGGGCTGATCGAGTGGCCAGTCGCGACCGTGATCGGCGCGAAGTTCTATACGGAAGGTGCCGGCGCCGGCGCGGGAATGGGTGCCGGAGCGGGAATGGGTGGGAGGATGTGATCCTGTAACTCCGCGAAGAGGCGCCTGAAAGGCGCGGTGGGTAGCACATCACCCACCGCGCCTTTGTTTCGCGCCCCCCCGGTCTGCGCCGTTGAGAGTTAGTAATCGAACCGCAGCGACACCCCCAACGTGCGCGGTTGGTTCGTCAAATACCCGACGCGCGCGCGCAGCCCCCGCTCACGGTCGAGCGCGAGAAAAGCGCGCTCATCCGTGATGTTGTTCAGGAAGATTGCGCCTTCCCAACTCGATCGCGACAATCCGACGCGAAGATTGAAGAGACTGTACGCCGGCAGTAAGGGATCGAACGTAAACGTATTCTGCGTCAACGGTCCGCCGATCGTCTGCCCGAACGACGCGATGTTCACGGTACCGATACCGGGCGTGAGATCGTCGATCTGCGTGTAGCGTGACCCGACATACTGGAAGCTGCCGGTCAGCGAGGCGCGCGACCCACCCACTGGCAACGAGTAGGTAACCCCGCCGCTTGCCTGAACGCGCGGCACGCTGGGGAGCCGATTGCCCGACTTCACGCCGCCGACGACCGTGGTTACGCCACCCGACGTAGTCGTCACCGTCGACTGAAGCTTCGCATCATTGAGACCCGTAGCAAATGAAAGGTCCCAATGCTCACTGGGAGACGCGGTGACCTCTAATTCGATCCCCTGGCTCTTCGACTTCGGGACGTTGAACACGAGACGAGACGAGCAAGTGCCCGCGGTCAGGTTCAGCTGTAGGTTCTTGATGTCCATGTAGAATGCGGACAGGTTCAGCGAGCCACGGCCGCCGGCAAATCGGGATTTCATCCCGGCTTCGTAGTTCCACGCTGTTTCGTCCTTCCAAGAGTCCCTGCCCCCGAACGTGATCGTGTCCTGCGGAGAACAGATCGGCTTGTTGAGTGGATCGTTGATCCCGCCGAGCCGGAAGCCGCGCGAGACCTGGGCATTGAATGTCAACGCATCGGACGCCTTGTAACTCGCGATGAACCGGGGGACCACCCCGTTGGCTTTCGTCGTGCCGGGCTGGGACACGTACCCCACGAAGAAGCCGTCGAAGAACTGCGTGCGGTCTTCCTTGAAGTCGTACCAGCGCGCGCCGGCGGTGAGGTCCAGCTTCGGCGTGACGCCCACCGTTGCTTCGCCGAAGACCGCGGTTTGCCGCAGCTTGTAATGGAGATCGGAGAAGAACAGATGGTCCTTGGCAGCCAACGGTCCCTTGGTGAAACCATAGGGTTGCGGAGCGGGCGCTCCGATCGCTGGACAGCAGATTGGCGCAGCCATCGTGTCGAATCGCGCGACGTACACGTCCTGGCCGTACCCCCGCTTGTTAGTGCTGTAGAAGCTACCCACCAGCCAGTGCACCCGACTCTTCGTCCCTGCCAGGCGCACTTCCTGGGTCCACACAATCGAATTCGTGTGGTCGTATAGCGGCGCATCGAGCGTGTAGATGTTTTCGGGAAGTTGGAAACTCCCTCCGACGATGCTGGCGTAGAGCGCCGTCGCGTCGCGCACCACGAGGATGTTGCGGTGCGTGTACGACGTAACCGCCGTCAACGTCGCCGGGCCGAGATCGTACTGCAGGTTCACGTCACTCAACAGGAACTTATCGGTGACGGGCTCGTCCATCTGCGTGAACAAGCGTCGCCCGCCGAGCGTCACCTTCGGCCGCGTGGTCGTATAGGGGTTCGCGAGGATATTGAACGCGTCGATGCGGTTCCAACCGTCGGCCTTCACCTGCTGATAGACGACGCGGGGCGTGATGCTGAAGCGGCTCGTCGGCTGCAGGCGCAACGCGCCCCGTACGCCGGTCCGGCCGTTGCCGTTGACGTTCTCGTTCACCTGGAGGTTCGGCTGCACGGCGTCCATCCAGCCGCCGGTCCGCGTGCTGTATCCCACGATTCGGAACGCCGCTTTGTCTCCTAACGGCGCGTTGAAGCCGAGCTTGGCGCTGTTGCCGGGATCGCCGCCATCGATGGCCGTCACTTCCGCTTCGCCGAACGTGTGGCTCACGCCCAGCTCGGGTTGGTTGCTGACGTAGCGCACCGTGCCGCCCAGTGAACCCGAGCCGAACAGCGTGCCCTGCGGCCCGCGCAGCACCTCGATGCGGCCCACGTCGAACAGATCGAGATCCGGCGTGAACAGCGAGAGCGAAATCACCGACTCATCGAGATAGGCGCCGACTTCTTCTTTCACGCCGGGCTGGTCGCGCGAAATCTGGCCCGACGATGCGCCGCGGATCGCGGGCTGGCTCTGCCCCGGTCCCAGGTTTTGCACACTGAACCCCGCGACGTTTTGCGCGACCTGCTCAATGGTCTCCGCTCCGCGCACCCGCAGCGCCTGCTCCGTGGGGGCCGCAATCGATAGCGGCACGTTGATCAGTTGCTCTTCGCGCTTCATCGCGGTGACCGTAATCGCCTCGAGCTCGAGCGCCACCAGGACGAAGTCGACCACCGCTTCCGCATCCGCCGCGACTTGAACGCCCGGGTGCGACTGCGTTCGGACGCCTGGCAAGGAAGCGGACACGGTGTAGGTGCCGGGCGCAAGGTTCGTGAAGGCAAATGTCCCCTCGGCATCGGTCGTGGCGCGGCGGGCGGCGGCCGTGCCGCCCACGACCCGGACCGCGGCGCCGGCCAGCGGCACATTGTGCGCGTCGCGCACCGTCCCCCGGATTCGGCCGTTCTGGGCGTGCGCCACTGCCGGGACTGCCGAGAGCAGTGCCGCGGCGACGGCGAGGCTCAAGAACCTTCCAGCGGTAAGCATAGAGAACTCCTCCTATTGGATCAGACGGACTTCTGCCCGCGCGTAGAGATACCGGCCGTTGTAACCGAACGGCGACGCGGCGGCCCAGGGGAACGTGTTGTCGTTGTTGTTGAATTCCGCTTTGGGTTTGTCCGGGTACACATCGAACAGGTTGCGAGCGCCAATCGCCAGATTCACGTCGCTGAAGTGATAACCCACTTCGGCATCGATCAGCGTCTTGCCGCCGTACGTCTCACGATCGGTGAAGCTCGGCTGCGCGGAGGCAAAGCAGCCGTAGTAGGAAAGGCGACCGAGCCCGTGCACGCGGCCGATGGTGTACTGCGCGGTCAGCGTGCCGCGCCAAGCGGGACGTTCCTCCTCGATGCCCACCTTGGTCACGAGATCGAGAATGCTGGTGAGGTCGGTCGGTTTGCCCTGGAGGATCTGCGGCAACGGATCGACGCGCGTGATCCGATTCTTGGTGTAGTTCACGGCGGCGTTGAGATCGAGCGTGCCGCGACCGGCCGGCACATGGTAGTCTCCGGTGACGTCCACGCCGTTCGTCCGCGTATCGAGGCCGTTCGTGAAGAACTGCACGGCACCGATGTTGGAGAACCCCGAATCCGCGAGGATCGCCTGCGACACCGAATCGCCGAATGTGGCACCCAGGAGAATCCGGTTGTCGATCGTGATGCGGAAATAGTCGACCGTGAACGTGACGTTGTCTCGCGGGGTGAAGGCGAACCCTGCGCTCAGGTTCACGGACGTCTCTTCCTTCAGCGGCTTGGCCCCAAAGATGCGCGAGGCCCGGTTGTCCACCGGGAAGTTGCCCACCTGGATGAACTGCCCGCCGATGACGTTCGTGGTCGTATGACTGAAGAAGCTTTGCGCCAAGCCGGGCGCGCGAAACCCGGTGCTCGCCGCCGCGCGCAGCGCAAATCGCTGCGTCGGCTGATAGCGGAGCGCCACCTTGCCGGTGAGCCGCTGCCCGAAGTCGCTGTAATGCTCGAAGCGGCCGGCGACGTTTGCCAGGAACTGTTTGGTGAGCTGGCTCTCGAGATCGAGATACGCGCCCACGTTGGTACGACCATGGTCACTCGCGTCCGTGGGAGCGAAGCCGGGGAACACCGACGAACCCGCCGGCGCCGGCAAGCTGTCATCGTCCGCCGTTCCCCAGATGCCGTCGGCGCCGGCGCTGTCTTGCGCGAGATGGTTGCCGTTGATCCACGATGCTGTTTCGCCGGCCACGATCTTAAAGGTTTCGCGCCGGTATGCGGCGCCGAGCGCGACGTTTACGGGCGCCGATAGGCCGAGGCTCACCGGCTTGGCCAGGTTGACGGCGAAGATGCCTTCGGTCCGCCTCAGGCGACCGGCGAAGAATGAGAGCTTGTTCGGAATGCGGGGATCGTCGGCGGTCCCGAGGATGCGGTCTGGTCCGGGCGCACACGCCGTCACCAGGCAGGGGCCAAGCGACGGATTGTTCGTATGCTCCAGGTTGTAGTCGAACCGGTTGCCACCGTACGACCCGCCGATATCGAGGGACCAGCCGCTGACGTTGGCCCGGAAGCCCGCGACGCCGGAGTAGTCCGCTACGTCGGGCCGGAACTGCGGCAGGAATCCCTGTGGATAGAACTGCGGCCAGTTCTTGTTGCTGTCGAAATAGCGCCAGAAGCCGTTCCCCGTGCCGGTGCGGTGGCTGTAGCCACCAAACGCATAGACTTCGCTCGTGCCTCCCGGATTGAGCGGCATCCGGAAGTTCGCGAACGTCATCCCGTCCTCCTCCAATCCGTCGCCCCAGTGATAATTCGGTTGGGGCAGCGCATTGCGTTTCTGGATGATCTGACCGGTGTTCGGATCGATCAGGTCGTTCACGCCCCGCGAGTCCACCAGAAACGAGTCCGCCCACGCGCGGTTCGTCTTGTCGCGATGGAGATACTCGCCGAACACGGCGAGCGAGCCGCGGCCCAGCTGAATGCCCCAACCGCCGTTCAGATCCCCCGTGGTCCCGTCGACCGGATACCCCTTCGAGTTGAACTGGCCGACGTCGGCATTGATGAACGGCGCAAATCCGCCCTCTTTCAGCACCACATTCACGACGCCGGCAATCGCGTCAGAGCCGTACTGGGCCGACGCACCGTCCCGCAGCACCTCGATGCGATCGATCGCCCCGCCCGGCAGCGCATTCAGATCGACGCCGCTCGAGCCGGCGCCCATGCCGTAGGCGAACGTGTTGAGTACGGCCATCTGGTGCCGGCGCCAGCCGTTGACGAGCACGAGCGTGTGATCGGGACTGAGGCCGCGCAGCGTGAACGGCCGTACCACGTCGTTGGCGTCGGTCACGCTCTGCCGCGGGAAATTGACCGACGGGGCGAGCGCCTGGAGGATCTGGCTCGTCTCGTGCGTGCCTTGGAGCGCAATGTCCTCTGACGTGAACACGTCCACGGGCACCGCGAGCTGCTCCGCCGCGGTATGCCGCGCACGCGATCCGACGACCACATCGACGGGCGACAGGCTGATCGCCTGCTCGGCCAGCGTGAAGTCTTGCGTTACGGCGCTCTGGCCTACGGTCACCTTCACCGACTGCGGCACGTAGCCGAGCAGCCGAACGCGCAGCGTGTAGGTGCCGGCCGCTACGCCACGAATTTCATAGCGTCCCTGTTCGTCACTCGTCGACCGCAACCCCGCGGCCTCCGCCGAGATCGTGGCCCGCGCGAGCGGCGCGCCGGCGGCGTCTGCCACGCGCCCGCGAATCGATCCGTTCTGTCCCAGCAGCGTCGCCGGAACCAAAGCCAGGACGGCAAGGAGTAAACTCTCGATACGTCGCATAGTCATGCCCCCCCCTCCTCGGGGTATAATCGTGGTCCTAGTGCTACCGCGCGCCGGGAAAACCGTCAAGCGACGCTAGTGATGATGCGCGTTCCAGGGGTCACCGTCGGAAAACGCCATCACGTGCACCATCCACCCGAACAGTCGCGGGCGAAACCGCCCGCCGACGGCCTCGCATGCTGCGGCCGTGGCGATCGGTGATTTGGGCCCAAAGACCGGCTGGCCGTCCTTGGTCTCACGCCAGCGGCGACGCGCATCCGCAAGTGGCGGCAGGCACCAGTTGATGTGCTGGTGCCACCGTGCAATGCTCAGCGGTAGCCGCGCGTCGAGCTCGGCGTCGCTCGTCTGCGGCGGCGCGGTGAACATCGCGCCGACGAGCGTCAGGCTGCGATCGGCACCGGCTTGATAGAGCAGCGACGTCGGTCGGGCGGGATCGAGGCCGTTTCGGGCTTGGAGCGCCCAGCGCAGCTTCGTGAGATGCCGCACGGGAGCGCCGGCGGCGGGAATGAATTCTCGGAAGCCGTCGTCCTCAGCCACCCGCACGTCGCGGTACTTGGCGAGCTCGCGCCGCATACCGGCGAGAATCTCCGCCGCGCGCGCCGAGTCCCCGGGCGCCGGACTCCGGAGCGGCGTGAGCCGGAGATGGAGATCCTCGTTAGACACCATCCCCGCCATCGCGTGCTCGGCGGCCATGGCCGCGTGCTCGTCGGGATGCTGCTCGGGCGTGGCCATCTCCTGATCGTCGGCGTTCCCCGCCGCTCCACCGCGGTGGCAGCCGGCGGCCAACGCATATAGTAGAAGGACCACTCCTCGCATTACCACCACTATAGATTCCCCCCGGAGCCTTAGCGAGGGAGGATTTATGCGACGTTTCGCTTTGCTGTCCTTCGTAGTGCTGGCAGCTCCGCTTGCCGTGGCCGCGCAGCAACCCACTGCATCCCAGCCCGCTGCACCACCCCCCGCTGTGCCGCATGACAGCGTCCGGGGTGCGATACGCGCCATTGACGTTCGCGCCCGCACGATCGAAGTGACGACCGGCGTCGGTTATGCCTTGCGCGTTGTGGTCATGCAGGTGCCTGCCAGCGTGCCGATTACCGCCGCCGGAGCGGGTCAGCGCCAGCCCATCGGGCTGGCAGCCCTGAAGCTCGGCGACGTCGTTCGCGCCAGCTTCGGTGGGTACCGCTCTCCCTTCGTCGCCTACGCGATCGAGCGGATCGGCCGGGTGGAAACGGGCGTGGAGCCGACGCCATGACGCGCCGTGTGATCATCGGCGCGATCGCGCTGGCAGCGGCCGCCGCATGCAGGCGGCCGCAGCCCGGCGACCCGGTGCGCGGGCTGTCCGCGGCGGAGCGAGCGCGATTCGACAGTGGGCGCACGGTGTTCGACAGCACCTTTACGCCCGCCGTCGGGCTGGGCCCGCTGTTCAATGCCAGTGGATGCAAGGAGTGCCACGAGGATCCCGTGTCCGGCGGCGTCGGCGATGAAGTCGAGCGGCATGCCGCCGTCTTCCATCCCGAGCGCATTGGGGCCGTCTGCGACCTGCTTGCGGCCCAGGGCGGCCCGGTCTTTCAGGACAGCGTGACTCCCGCGCTCCACGCGGCGCTCGGCATCGACCGCGAGCCGTTGCCGGCCGGCGTCACGACCGTCGCGGCGCGGACCACGCCCGAAATCTTCGGGTTCGGTCTCCTCGACGCGGTCCCCGACTCCGTCATCCTGTCGTACGCCGATCCGGACGATCGCGATCACGATGGCATTTCGGGCCGTCCCAATCGCTTCGTCGACGGGCGGCTGGGGCGCTTTGGGCGGAAGGCGTTCGTGCCAACGCTCCGCGAGTTCAGCGACGGCGCATTTCAGGCCGAGATCGGCATCACCAATCCATCGGTGCCCCAGGAGGGTACGGTGACCGGCCAGCCGTTGCCCGCCGGTACGGACCCCGCGCCCGACCCCGAGCTGAGCGCGCACAGCCTCGAGCTGACGGACGCGTTTCTCCGGCTGCTCGCGGCGCCCGCGCCGCTCAAGCAGTCCGGCGAGGCTCGGCACGGCCGGGACGTATTCACTCAGGTCAAATGCGCCGGCTGTCACATCCCCGCGCTCCGCACGGGAGATAGCCCGATCGAGGCGCTGCGTTACAGGGACGTGGCGGCGTTTACCGATCTGCTGCTCCACGACATGGGCCCCGATCTCGCGGACATCTGTTTTGGTCTCGCGACGCCGAGCGAATTCCGTACGGAGCCGCTGATGGGTATGCGGTTGAGGACGCAATTCCTCCATGACGGCCGGGCCAAGACCCCCGAGCAGGCCATCGACTTGCACGGAGGAGAGGCGACGCGGTCGCGCGATTTGTGCCGGGCGCTCCCGGCGGCAGATCGAGCGGCGCTGCTGGCGTTTCTGAAGACGCTGTGACCCCGGGGGAGAGGGGGGGGAGGCGAACTCAGCGGTTTAGCTGCTCGAAGTGCGGTTTCTCGACGAGGAGATAGAAGCCGAGGATCGCCGCCTGGGCGAAGGCGGCTGCGACCATGCCGGGCCAGGAACCGGTAATCAGGGCGAGGCCGTACATCTGGAGATAGCCGATGGTATACATCGGGTTCGAGACGTAGCGATACGGGCCGGTGCTCACCGGCCCGCGCGCGTTCCCCGGGTCGAAGAAGTTGTGCCAGTAATACGCGTCGCTGCCGAGGGTGCGCGCGGCCCACAGCTTCACGCCGAGACCCATGAGCACGAGGATCACACCGGTCGTGATCAGGACGACGCTCGGGACTGGAAGGATCAACGTCCCGCGGGTCACGACGCACAGCAGGACGAAGATGAGCGCGTCGTGGTTCATGACGAGCGCGGCCCGGCGCCGGAACCGCCGAAACGCCTCGGCACGTCCAAACCGCCGCGTGTACGTGCCATCGCGGTCTTCCCGCCGCAGCGTTCCACCGACAAACAGCACGTACGCCATTCGACTGAGAATGGCGTACGTGAAGACCGCGACATGCGCGGCGCTCACGGGAGCCTCCGAATCAGGGTGAACGGTGGGTGCAACATACTATGCGCGTCCGCGCGGCACTAAGTCCTCCTGTGGCGCGCGTGCCATAGTGACGATCACGCCAATCGCGCGGGTATAGTCTGACAAGGAGGCCGTCATGAAGCCTGTGCGTCTGATCGCGATTGCCGTGGTGTTGCTCTCCCTGAGCTGCGCCAAAGATCCTGTCGGTGGTTCTGGTGCTCCGCCCCGGATTACCGCGTTACCGCGTGCGCTCACGAGCCAGGAACAGCAGCTGATTCAGGCTGACAACCGGTTTGCCATCGGGCTGCTCAAGCAGGCGACAGCCGACACCCGGGACACGCTGCCGAATCTGTTTATCTCGCCGCTCTCGGTCGCCATGGCCCTCGCGATGACGTACAACGGCGCGGCGGGAACGACCGAAGCGGCGATGCGCTCGACACTCGAGCTGGATAGCCTGAGTGTCGCGGACGTAAATGTGGCGTATCGCGGTTTGATCGATATGCTCCGAAATCTCGACCCGCATGTGCACTTTCAGATCGCGAACTCCATCTGGTACAAGCAAGGCTATGCGATCGAGCAGCCGTTCCTCGCCGCTAACCGCGATTATTACGACGCGCAGGTCACAGCCCTCGACTTTACGGCGCCGACTGCGCCGGCGACGATCAACGCCTGGGTGAGCCAACAGACGCAGGGGATCATTGACAAGATCGTCGACCAGATCCCCGACTACATGCGCCTCTACCTGATCGATGCGATCTACTTCAAGGGTGACTGGACCGCACAATTCGATCCGAGTCTTACGAAGCCCGGTCCGTTTCGCCTGGACGACGGCTCGTACGTAACCGTGCCGACGATGGCCCGCGGACTCGCCGACCTCCGCAGGGCGGACCGGTCCTATGCCACCATCATAGATCTGCCGTATGGTGGGGCTGCATTCTCCATGACGATTGTGCTCCCCCACGACACAAGTAGCGTCGATCATCTCGTTGCCGGCTTGACTCCCCAGCAATGGGACGGGTGGATGTCGAGTCTGCATCCGGTCGAGGCGGAAGTGTTTCTTCCCAAGTTCACGCTCACGAACGACCTCAACCTGATTCCGTCATTGGCGACGCTCGGGATGGGGATCGCCTTTACTCCCTACGCCGATTTCTCGCGCATTCATGAGCCATCGGAGCTGAGTATCACCGAGGTGAAGCACAAGACGTACGTCCAAGTCAACGAAGAGGGCACGGTCGCCGCCGCGGTAACGTCCGTCGGCATAGGACTCACAAGCGTCCAACCGGGGCCAATCGTGATCGATCGGCCGTTCCTCTTTGCGCTGCGCGAGAATTTGTCGGGCACGATCTTGTTTGTGGGAGTGATTCGACACCCGCCCGCGAACTAACGGACAACCGGGGCGGGCGCGCGAGTTACTGCGGGGTCTCGTTTCCGATGAGATCGTCACGCCCGTGCTGCCGCGGCCGCCCGAAGAACCATGTTAGGCTCACCAGCAATCCACGGATTACGCGCCGCCGATCCGAGATCTGGAAAAACCGCGGGTCGATCGTCGTCGAGCTTTCGCGCGACGTGTTGAAGGGGTCGATCACGCGCAGCGTCACGCTCACTCGATCGTTGTTGAGTTTCTTTCGCGCCGCGAGCGTGAACCGCGTCCGCGCGGCGACCCGGCCTTGCTCGACCGTCAGCGGCGCCTGATAGCTCAGGAGCGTCTGGAGATCGAATGTGGGCGAGACGCGGAATGACGCGTTCGTCCGAGCCGTCCAGCCGAACGTCTTGGCGGAGAGACCAGGGCCCAGGTTGGACGCGTTGCTGACCTGCTGAAAGGCGCTCGCGCTCGCGAATCCCCTCAGCCGGCGTCCTCCATTCAGCGCCAGTGTGGCGTCGGTACCGTACGCGTCGCTGCTCGCGACGTTGGCAAACGTCCGTGTCATGACGTCTGCGCTATCGAGCGTCCGGATCGTTCGGACCGCGTCGACCGTGTGCCGGTAGAAGGGCGTGAGCTGCAGCGTCATTCGGCCGGTCGTGCGTTGCAATCCCAGCTCGAGCGCGCGGATATACTCCGGCTTCAGGTACGGATTGCCCCGCGAGATGTTGAGGGGATCCAGATAATGCGGCGTCGGATCGAGCAGATCCGTATCGTCGGGTCGGCGGATACGCGTCGAGTAGCTCAGCTTCACCTGATGCGCGTCATCGATGTTGTACGCGATGAGCCCACTCGGGAACACGCTGTTGTAGGGGTTGTCGTACGAGGCGCCCGTTGTTTGCAGGTGAAAGTGCGTCGTGGCGCGCTCGACACGGACGCCCGCCTGGAGCAGAACCTTGCCGCGCTGTGCATCGAGGATGCCGTAGGCGGCGTGGACGACCTGCTGGTACGTGAAATCGCTGATGCGGGTGGAATCGGGCACGTACGCCGCTTGCGCCGTGTCGAAGACCTCAGTTCCCAGGGTCGTGTGAAAGCGCTGCACCGATCTGCGATATCCCGTTTCGAGCCGCAGCAAACTCGAGAGCGGCTGCACGTAGTCGAGTTTCAGCGAGTTCTCGCTTGGGTGCTCCCATCCAATCTGGCTCTCCAGCGCCGACGTGTCGCTCGGCGTACCGTCCGGCGCGAGCGTGCGCGCGACGATGGCGCTGGGCCCGCCCTCCCGCGCCCGCACGACGCGGAGCTCGCTCGACAGCTTGTGACCCTTTTCCGCGAAGCCGTGTTTGTACGCGAGCGTCGCCTCGAAATTGAACTCGTGGTTCGTGCCGCGGGTGAACCGGTCGCTGAGTCCGGTGAGCGCGCGCATCGAGTCGAGGTCACGGTACAGAAGCCCGTACGTCTCCGCCTCGGTGCGCGTGCTGTAGTCCACGTCCGCGGAGAGCTCGTCGTGCCGGCCGAGTTGATAGCCGGCGCTCCCGGTGAGCGTGTGCGCGAGAGGCACCTGCGTGCGCAGCCCCGCTTCTTCTAGATAGGTCAGCGGCGCCTGGTAGGTGTTGGCGCGAAAGATCGTGTCGCGCCGCGGCCGGTTATCTCGCAGAAACCCGTAGCTGCCATAGAGCGACAGCGGACCGCGCTGGTAGCCGAGGTTACCCCCGGCGTCCACGGGGCCAGTTGTGCCGCCGCCGATCGTGAGTCCGCCGCTCCGCCCTTCGTCGGCATTCTTTCTCAGCACGATGTTGATGATTCCCGCCACGCCTTCAGGGTTCTCGCGTGCCGACGGATTGGAAACGACCTCGACCTTGTCAACCATGTCGGCCGGCAGCTGCGCGAGGTAGTTGCCGAGCTGCGCCGGCTTCAGCGGGCTGGGTCGGCCGTTGATCTGCAGCACAACGTCGGTGTTGCCGCGCAGGCTCACGACGTTGTCGATGTCCACGTCCACGGCCGGCACATTGCGCAGCACGTCGAGCGCGGTGCCGCCGCGATTGGTGGGCATGTCGCGGACGGCATAGGTGGTACGGTCGGGAGCCAGCTCCACGTCGCGCTTCTGGCCCGTCACCTGCTGCGGCTGCAACACGACCGCCCCCGCGGTGAGCAGCACCGATCCCAGGTCGACGCTCGGCGATGCCGCACTGATTTCGACCGAGACGGCGCGCGGCGTGTAGCCTAGCGCGATGACGCGGACCCGATAGCGAGCGGGAGGAAGGTCCGTAATGCGGAAGCCGCCGTCCGCGTCTGTGGGCGCGTGGGCTCGCACGCCACCGGCGGAGTCCATCACGTCCACGGTGGCGATGCCGATCGCCGTCCCGCCCGCGGCGTTCACCACGCGGCCGCGGATTTCGCCACTGCCCTGCGCGGCCCCCACCGAGTGGGCCGTCAGGATCAACAGGATCGTATGCGCAGCGAGAAGGGACCTAGATGCGGTCATGGCCTCGTACAAGGTAGTTTCATGCAACTTACGGCTGGCTTACACGGCACGTTGTGAAACGCGTTCTTCGAGCAGCACAGCGAGTCACCGAATGACGATTCGTCCTGGGGCACTGCTGGCGACCGGACTGCTGGCCGCGTGTACCAACGCGGTGGGCAGCAAATCGCCTCCACCCGGCGCATGGATCGACGCGCCAGCCCTCCACGTTCAAGGCGCGCAACTGGTCGACACGGCGGGACGGGTCGTCCGGCTCAGGGGGGTGAATCGTTCCGGCGCCGAATACGCCTGCGCGCAGGGGTGGGGCTTCTTCGATGGTCCGTCCGACTCGGCGTCCGTACAGGCGATCAAGTCGTGGAACGTGAATGCGGTTCGCGTGCCCCTCAACGAGACGTGCTGGCTCGCCATCAACGGCGTGGCGCCGGCGTACTCGGGGGACAACTATCGCCGCGCGATCAGCGATTATGTGGCGCTGCTGAATCGTGCCGGCATGGTGGTCGTCCTCGATCTGCACTGGACCGCCGCCGGGACGGCCATAGCGCTGGGTCAGGCGCCGATGCCGAACCGAGACCACACGCCGCAATTCTGGAGCGAAGTTGCCGCGGCGTATGGCGGCAACAACCGCGTGATCTTCGACTTGTTCAACGAGCCATTTCCGGACAACAACACCGACACGCCCGAAGCATGGCGCTGCTGGCGCGACGGCGGCACGTGCACCGGCATGAGCTACCAGGCGGCGGGAATGCAGGAGCTCGTGAACGCGGTGCGCCGCGCCGGCGCGAAGAACGTCATCATGCTCGGAGGTGTGCAGTACTCCGCGGGGCTCTCCGGCTGGCTCGCGTCCAGGCCCACCGACTCGCTCAACAACACCGCGGCCTCATGGCACATCTACAATTTCAGCTGGTGCAACACCAAAGCGTGTTGGGATAGCAACGCCGCCCCGGTGGCGCAGCAGGTGCCGCTGGTGCTCGGCGAGCTGGGGCAGAACGATCACGGCAGCGCCTTCGTCACGGCGCTGATGGATTGGATGGACGCGCGGCAAGGGAGTTATCTCGCCTGGTCGTGGGACGTGTGGGGGAATGCGCTCGACCTGATCGCGAGCTACGACGGGACGCCGACGAGCTACGGGCAGACGTTCAAGGCTCGGTTCACGCATTGACCGCCCCGATCAGCGCCGAATTCCTCGACCTCCAGGAGCTACTCGCCGGACGCTATTCGATTGAGCGCGAGCTCGGGCGCGGCGGTATGGGGATCGTGCTCCTCGCCCGTGATGTGGCGCTCGACCGCCCGGTCGCGATCAAGCTGCTCCCGCCGCACCTCGCGACTCAGCCCCACGAGCGAGAGCGCTTCCTCCAAGAGGCGCGGACCGCCGCCGGCCTCTCGCATCCCAATATCGTGCCGATTCACCTCGTCGAGGCACGCGGTGAGCTCGTGTTCTTCGTGATGGGCTTCGTGGACGGCGAGACGCTCCGCGATCGGGTGGAGCGGGCCGGCCCGCTCCCGCCGCGCCTGGCGATAAAGTTGCTGCAGGAAGTGGCGTGGGCGCTGGGCGCCGCGCATCAGCGTGGCGTGATTCATCGCGACGTGAAGCCCGACAACATCATGATCGAGCGCGCGACCGAGCGCGCGCTCGTCACCGACTTCGGGATCGCGCTCGGCAGACGCGCTGGGGCGCCCGAAACTGCAGGCGGCGCAATCACCGGGACTGCGCGCTACATGAGCCCCGAGCAGGCGTGCGGCGAGCCGGTGGACGCGCGCAGCGACCTCTACTCTCTGGGCGCGACGTTCTTCTACGCCCTCACCGGCCGGGCACCGTTCGAGGCAGCAAACGTGCCCGCGATCCTCACGAAGCACGTCTACGAGCCCGCCCCCCTGGTCCAGGTGCTCCGGCCCGACGTGCCCGCCAAACTCTCAGCTGTGGTCGACCGCCTGCTCCGCAAAGCGCCGCCGGAGCGGTTTCAGACGGCGGACGATCTCGCGCGGGTCGCGGGCGAGCTGCGGGGCCGGGACTTTCGCGCCCCGCCGCTGCTGCGCGCCTTCGTGCGGAACGCGCAAGTCTCCACCTTGGTCCTGTTGACGTCGGTGCTGGCTGGGAGAGGGATGGGGATAATCGGCGCGATCCTCCTCTTTCAACTGGTCGTGGTGGCGCGCCGGCTCTTGAAGGACGGCTACACGTTCGACGACATCCGGGCGGCCCTGCTTGCCGAACGGCAGGTGCAGCAGGAGGAGGACGAAGTCATCAAGCGGCGTCGCTGGTTCCTGCGGCTGGACTCGTTGTGGTACCGGATCTGGGCCGGAAGAGCCGGACGCTCGTTCTTCTGGCTCGCTGGGTGGGGTCTCAAGGCAACCGCACGCCCGGCCCTGCCCTCGGTCGAGCGGACCGAGCTCGTGCTGGGACGCTCGGCGCTCTCCGCTTATGAGGCGCTGCCGGACGCGGAGCGGCGCCAGGCGCGAGACCTCCCGGCCGTGGTCGAACGATTGGAGACCGGGGCGGAGGCATTGCGTGCACGGGGCGACACGGGTGAATCGCTGACCGAAGCGGTGGCCGCGCTCGAACACCTGCGCCTTGCTCTCGTGAAGCGGCAGTCCGGCGTGGGGTCGCCCTCCGACCTGACGCTCGTGCTCGCGCGCGCCAGGGCGATCGGGGACCACGTCGATCGGCGGCTTGCGGCGGCCGCTGAAGTGCAGGCGCTCCTCGAGTAGCTACTTGCTCGCTGTTTGGAGCGAGCGTCAATTCTGACACCCGTGACCGTTTCTCCAGCAAGCGACATTGTCGTCCTCGACGAGCCGGCCGTTGCGCAACGGCTCCATTACCAGGACCTCATTCCCGCCATCGCGCGGGCGCTCGCGGCGTTGTCGTCGGGCAAGGTTGTGCAACCGGTGCGCGCAGTGCTTCCGGTGGCTCCGCATCAGGGCTTCTTCGCCGTCATGCCGGCGTACGCCGCCGGGGGGGCGGGGGGCCTCGGTGCCAAGCTCGTCACGTTCTATCCGAAGAACGTTGGCGTCCACACACACCACGCCCTCATAGTGATGTTCAAGGCCGAGACGGGGGAGCCGCTCGCCGTGATGGACGGCCGGCTCATCACGGAAATGCGGACCGCCGCGGCGTCGGCGGTGGCGACCGAGCGGCTGGCCCGCGCGGATACGAAGGTGCTCGCGATCCTCGGATCAGGCGTGCAGGCGAAGAGTCATCTCGCAGCGCTGCGTCACGTCCGTTCATTCAAGGAAGTGCGGGTGTGGAGTCCGCGAAACGCGCCGGCGTTCGCCCAGCGTCATGGCGTCAAGGCCGCCGCAACGGCGGCGGACGCCGTACGCGGCGCGGACGTGGTTGTGGTTGCGGCGAGCTCGACGACACCAATCCTGCAGGGACGTTGGCTCTCTCCCGGAACGCACGTCAATGCGATCGGCGCCACTCGCCCCGACTGGCGCGAACTGGACGACGATCTCGTAACGACCGCGCGCGTCTTCGTCGACTCGCGCGAGGCGGCCCTGCGCGAATCGGGCGACGTCATCGCGGCGCGGGGCGAGGTGACGGAGATCGGCGCCGTCGTGGCCGGCGTCGCTGCCGGCCGGTGCAACGCGGAGGAGGTTACGCTGTTCAAATCCGTGGGGGTGGCGGTCGAAGACGTCGCAGCCGCGGCGCTGGTGCTGCGTGCTTGAACCGGTTCGTCCCATCACCCTGAGCGAGATTCGAGAAGCTCGGAAACGCATTGCCGGAACGATTGTTCGCACCCCGTTGGTCCGCCTGGAGTTGGGATCTGGATTCCCGGACATCCGGCTCAAGCTCGAGAACCTCCAACCGATCAACGCCTACAAGCTGCGCGGTGCCGCCAACGCGGTCGCCCTGTTGTCAGATGCCGAGCGCCGGCGCGGCGTCTGGACAATCAGCGCCGGCAATGCCGGTCAGGGTGTGGCATACGCCGCGCGGGCGGCGGGCGTGCCCTGCACCGTCGTCGCGATCGAAACGGCGCCCGCCGCGAAGCTCGAGCGCATGCGCGCGCTGGGCGCAAAGCTCGTGCTTGTGCCGTATGCGGTCGCGTGGCAGGCGCTCGACGACCGTTCCTATCCCGGCGTCGAGGGAACGTTCATCCATCCTTTCGACGATCAGAACTTTATCGCCGGTCACGCGACGATGGGGCTCGAGATTCTCGAGGATGCGTCCGACACGGTCGCCATCATTGCGGCGATCGGCGGTGGCGGCCTGATCACGGGCGTCGCCAGTGCCGTGAAAGCGTTGCGCCCGAAAGTCAAAGTGTGGGGCGCCGAACCGGAGACCGCCGCGCCCGCGGCGCTCTCGTTTGCGAAAGGCTCGGCGCAGGAGTTCCCGGATTGGAAAGCCACGTTCGTCGACGGCGCGGGCGGCAAGAGCGTGTTTCCGCGGATGTGGCAGCGCATGCAGCCGGTCGTGGACGGCTGCATCGTCGTGACCCTGGACGAGACCAAGCGCGCCATGCGGCTCATGGCCGAACAGGCGCGCGTCATCGCCGAGGGAGCTGGTGCGCTCGCCCTGGCGGCTGCGCTCACCGGAAAAGCTGGTCAGGGGCCGATCGTCGCCATTGTCTCCGGCGGCAACATCGACCTGGAGAAGTTCGCCGACCTGATTGGCGCAGGCTGAGGGGCAGCTGCAGATTGGTGCCCATGCACCGACTCCTCGTTTCCCTCGCGCTCCCCGTCCTTGCCTCGATCTCGATCCCCCCCCCGGTCGCCGCAGCGGCGCAGCAACCGCACGTGCTCGTCTTTTCCAAGACCGCCGGATTCCGTCACAACTCCACTCCCAACGGCATCGCCGCCATACGCAAGCTCGGACAGGAGCATGGGTTTGCGGTCGACGCGACTGAGGACGCCGGCGCTTTTACGCAGAAGAACCTGGCGCGCTACAGCGCCGTCGTCTTCCTGAGTACGACGGGGGACGTGCTGAATCCGGCGCAGCAGGATGTCTTCGAGCGCTACATCCAGGCGGGCGGCGGATACGTCGGCGTGCATTCCGCCACGGACACCGAGTACGACTGGCCGTGGTACGGCAGACTGGCCGGCGCCTACTTCAACGGCCATCCCGGTAATCCCAACGTGCGGCGGGGCAGCTACCGCCTACTCGACACGACGCACGTGTCGACGCAAGGGCTCCCCGCGCGCTTCGAGCGCGAGGACGAGTTCTACAACTTCAAGTCGATCGACCCGACCATCCACGTGCTCATCGAGATCGACGAGAAGAGCTACCAGGGCGGGACCAACGGCGATCACCACCCCATGAGCTGGTACCACGATTTCGATGGCGGCCGCGCGTGGTACACCAACATGGGCCACACCGAAGCCACGTACACCGAGCCGCTCTTCCTGCAACATCTGCTCGGCGGACTGCGCTACGCGATGGGAAGCGGGGGGGGCCCGTGGATTTCAATCGCGCGCGGCCGGAAGAGAATCGCTTCACGCGCGTCGTGCTCGCCGAGAAGCTCGATGAACCGATCGAGCTCGCCGTGCTGCCGGACGAACGCGTGCTGTTCATCGAGCGCCACGGCTACGTCAACCTGTACAAGCCCAGCGAGACCTCGCCCCGAGTGCGTCGCATCGCGACGATTCCGGTCAGCACCAAGTACGCCGGTTCGAGCCAGGCGGAAGACGGCCTGCTGGGACTCGCCGCCGATCCCGACTTCGCGGCGAACGGCTGGGTCTACATGTACTACTCGCCGGCGGGACCGGATGCGAAGAATGTGCTCGCGCGCTTTACGATGACCGGCGACTCGCTCGATCTCGCATCGCGGAAAGTGCTCCTCGAGATCCCCACGCAGCGGCTCCAGTGCTGTCACACCGGCGGCTCGATCGCGTTCGACGCCCAGGGCAATCTCTACTTGTCCACCGGCGACAACTCGAATCCGTTCGCCAGCGGGTACGCACCGATCGACGAGCGGCCAGGCCGGATGCCGTGGGACGCGCAGAAATCGTCGGCGAACACAAACGATCTGCGCGGGAAGATCATTCGCATTCATCCCGAGCCGGACGGCACCTACAGCATCCCGGATGGAAACCTCTTCCCGAAAGGCGCGCCGAAGACCCGGGCCGAGATCTACACGATGGGCCATCGCAACCCGTATCGGATCTCGGTCGAGAAACACACCGGTTTCCTCTACTGGGGCGACGTCGGTCCTGACGCGAACGTCGACTCGGTCGGACGCGGACCGCGCGGCTACGACGAGATCAATCAGGCTCGCGGACCCGGGAACTACGGCTGGCCCTACTTCGTGGGGAACAACCAGGCGTACTACAAGACGACCGTCATCGATTCCGTCACGACCCAGGGTGGCCCGCAATTCGATCCCGCGCATCCTGTCAACAACTCACCAAACAACACAGGGCTAAACGCGCTGCCGCCGGCGCGCGGGGCGTTCATCTGGTATCCGTACGCGCCGTCGCCCGATTTCCCCATCGTCGGCACCGGGGGACGCACCGCCCTGGCCGGCCCCGTGTTCCACCGCGAGGATTTCCAGAACGCGCCGCGTGCCTTTCCGCCGTACTACGACGGCAAGCTGTTCATCTACGAGTTCATGCGGCACTGGATCATGGCCGTCACGATGGACAAGAATGGCGACCTCGCATCCATCGAGCGGTTCATGCCGAACGCGAAGTTCGCCGCGCCGATCGAGATGGAATTCGCACCGAGTGGAGATTTGTACATCCTCGAATACGGCACGATCTGGTTCCAGGGCAACGACGACGCTCGGCTGGTTCGCATCGAGTACAACGCCGGCAATCGCGCACCCCTTGTCGCTGCAGCGGTGGATCACCCAAAAGGCGCGCTCCCCCTTCGCATCACACTGTCGTCGGCGGGCACGGTAGATCTCGACGAGGACTCGCTCCGTTACGAATGGACGATTACGCAGCGCGGTGCGGTCGTGGCGCGGTCGACGGCGGCGAGCCCGTCGATCACGTTCCGGCAAGCCGGGACGTACAGGGCAGCACTGACGGTGACGGACGCGCAGGGTGCATCGACCAGCGCGGCCCCGATCGACATCGTCGCCGGCAATCAGCCGCCGACTGTGGGTATCGATCTCGTCGGTGGCAATTCTACGTTCTTCTTTCCCGGTGTGCCGGTGCGCTACGCGGTGCGCGTGAGCGATCGCGAAGACGGATCGTTGGGCAGCGGCAGGATCCCGGCGCGCCGCGTGGCGGTGCGCGCGCAGTATCTCCCGGATGGATCGGAGGGGCGGGCGGGGGCGAGTCCCGCGGATCAGGGGCGCCAGCTAATCGAAGGCGGGGACTGCCTCTCCTGCCATCAGCTGAGTCGCAAGTCGATCGGACCGGCGTACCGCGACGTCGCGCGGAAGTACCGCGTTGACAGCACGGCGAGCGCGCGGCTTAGCCAGAAGATTCGCGAAGGCGGATCCGGCGTGTGGGGGCCGGTCGCGATGCCGGCGCATCCCGCGCTCAGCGCCGAGCAGGCCGCCGCGATGGTGGCGTACATCAGGAGTCTCGCCGACACGACGAAAGTATCCACGCCCCCCTCTCTCCCCGTGCGTGGCGCCTACACGCCTGCCGCGGGCTCGGGTGACGCGCCGCGCGGAGTGGTGCAACTGCGCGCCGCGTACACGGACCGCGGTGCGAACGGGGTGCCGGCGATCACTACCGAACAGGCGCTCGAGCTGCGGTCGCCGACGGTCATCGTGGCGAACGGGGAAATGTCGGACGGCGTGTCGAAACAGACGGACGAGCGCGTGCCGGTTCCGATCGCGCTCGCTAACCGATCGGGATCTTCCGTCGCGCTGAAACAGATCGATCTGACAGGGGTCGGGGCCGTGACGTTCCCGGTGGCGGCGCCGGCGCAATATCAGGCGAAGGGCGGGAAGATCGCCGTGCATCTCGATGCGCCGACCGGCACGTTACTGGGTGAGAGCGAGCCGATTCTGCCGACCACCGATGAGGCGCCGGTCTCGCGCCGGGTGTCGCTGCAACGGGCGACGGGAGTCCACGACCTCTATTTCGTGTTCACGAATCCCGACGCGACGTTCTTGTTTGCCGTGTTGACCGCGACGTTCGAGGCTGCTTCAGCTACATATCCACCCACGAGGAATTCTTCGCACTAGACTCGACCGCCGCATGGATGAACTTGACGCCGTGCGCGCCGTCTTCCACGGTCGGCACCAGCAGCGCCGCCCGATCGGGCGCCCGCTTCGCGCGACGCGCCCGGATCTGCTCCGCCAGGTCGCGATACAGATTGGCGAACGCCTCGAGATAGCCCTCCGGATGCCCTGACGGGATGCGGGTCGCGCGCGACGCGGCGGGACCGAGATGCGGACCACCCCGCGATAGGATGCGTGGCGGTTGGCCCACCGGGGCGAAGCGCAGCTGGTTCGGGTGCTCCTGGCTCCACTCGAGGCCGCCCTTGTCGCCGTACACGCGCAGCCTGAGCCCGTTTTCATTGCCAGGCGCCACCTGGCTCCCCCACAGCATGCCGCGCGCACCATTCTCGAACCGCAGCAACATGTGCACGTTGTCGTCGAGCCTGCGGCCCGGCACGAACCGGCTCAGGTCCGCGGCGAGCTCGCGCGCCGCTAGGCCCGTGACGAAGCCGGCGAGATTGTACGCGTGCGTGCCGATGTCGCCTAGGCAGCCGCCGGCACCGGCGCGTGCGGGATCGACCCGCCACGCGGCCTGCTTCTGCCCCGTCTCTTCGAGCTTGGTCGTGAGCCAATCCTGCACATACTCGACCTGGACGACCCGGATCGTGCCGAGCTCGCCCGCCGCGACCATCTCACGCGCCTGCCGCACCATCGGGTAGCCGGTGTAGTTGTGCGTGACGCCAAAGACGAGACTGGTGCGCCTTACCGTCTGCACTAGGTCGAGTGCGTCCTCGACGGTGGTGGTCATCGGCTTGTCGCAGATCACATCGATCCCGCGGTCGAGGAAGGCGCGGGCGATGGCGTGGTGGCTGTCGTTCGGCGTCACGATGCTCACGACCTCGATGCCGTCGGGTCGCTTCGACTCGGCAGCCGCCATCTCGGTGAAGCTCGAGTAGACTCGGGTACTCGCGAGACCCAGATCGGCGCCCGACTCTTTGGCGCGCTCGGGATCCGACGAGAGCGCGCCCGCGACCAGCTCGTACTGCCCGTCCATGCGGGCGCACAGCCGATGCACGCCGCCGATGAACGCCCCGCGTCCGCCGCCCACCATGCCAAGCCGCAGCGGCTGAACCATCGTCAGGCGATGCCGAGCATACGGCGATTCGCGGCGAGGTCGGTGCCGGCGCCGGCAAAGTCGTCGAACGCCTGCTCGGTGACGTGGATGATGTGGTCGGCGATGAACTTCGCGCCTTCGCGCGCGCCGTCCTCAGGATGTTTGATGCAGCACTCCCACTCGAGCACCGCCCAGCCGGGATAGTCGTACTGCGCGAGCTTCGAGAAGATCGCCTTGAAGTTCACCTGCCCATCACCCAATGAACGGAAACGTCCCGCCCGATTCACCCACGACTGGAACCCGCCATACACGCCCTGCCGACCGGTCGGATTGAACTCGGCGTCCTTGACGTGAAACATGCGGATGCGGTCGTGATAGAGATCGATGTACTCGAGATAGTCGAGCTGCTGCAGCACGAAGTGACTGGGATCGTACAACAGGTTGCAGCGCTTGTGCCCGCCCACGCGCTCGAGGAATATCTCGAACGTCACACCGTCGTGCAGGTCCTCGCCGGGATGGATCTCGAAGCAGGCGTTGACCCCGTTTTCCTCGAACACGTCGAGAATCGGACGCCAGCGCCGCGCGAGCTCGTCGAACGCCGTCTCGATCAGACCGGCGGGCCGCTGCGGCCACGGGTAGACATAAGGCCACGCCAAGGCGCCCGAGAATGTCGCATGCTCAGTCACGCCGAGCCGGCGCGACGCACGGGCCGCGAGCTTGACCTGTTCGACCGCCCACGCGGTCCGCGCTTCGGGCTTGCCGCGGACTTCAGGCGCCGCGAACGCGTCGAATGCGGTGTCGTACGCGGGATGCACGGCCACCAGTTGGCCCTGCAGATGCGTCGACAGCTCCGTCACCTGGAGCCCGCGCTCGGCCAGGATGCCCTTCACCTCGTCACAGTAGGTCTGGCTCTCGGCCGCTTTGGCGAGGTCGAACAGGCGCCCATCCCAGCTGGGGATCTGGACGCCCTTGAAGCCGAGTCGCGAGGCCCAGGCGGCGATGCCCTTCAGGCTGTTAAACGGCGGCGCATCGCCCGCAAACTGCGCCAGGAAAATGGCCGGCCCTTTGATCGACCTCATCGCGCATCCTCCGGTGAGCGGCAGACTTAAATGCGAGATGGAATAGACGGTGCTTTCCGTTCGACGGCCACCCCGACGGACGTGAGCCTCGTCACCTTCGGCAGCCTGAGAAAATTATTACAGTTGAGCGCCTCGCTCGCCGTCAGTTCACGCGCGCCCTGTTGGGAGTTACGATGACGACACGGACCGACGTTTCCGCCGCAATCGTCCTGCTGTTGATTGCGGAGGCGACCTTCTTCTTCACGTTTCTGTTCGTCGTTGGGCCGATTGCCACGCCGGCACGGCTGCTGCCGCTCGCCGCGGTGCTCGTGCTCTGCGCGGCGCTGTATTGGGGACAGCATTGGGCCCGGTGGGCGCTCCTTGCCCCAATTGGTTTTCGAGTCTGGCGGCTCGTGCCGCTGACCGCCGCGGCCTGGGGCTTGGGCCGGCCGGGGTTCGCGCTCTTCCTGACGCTGATTATTCTCGTCGAGCTGGCGGCTGCGTTCATCCTGCTCGATCGGTACTTGAGGTACTTCCCCTTCCCCCTTCCTTCTCACAAGAACGTGACCACCATGTCATCCTGAGCGAAGCGCGCGGAACGCGCGCGTAGCGAAGGATCTACTCTAAGGCCGACGAATAACCCGCCCCGGAAACGCCCCGGTCGGCGCGCCATTGTAAACCCCCACGCCATTCACCCAAACCGCGCGCACCCCCGTCGCGGTCAGATGCGGTTCCTTGGGCGTGGCCCGGTCCGCTAACGAGGCCGTGTCGAGCAGCACGAGATCGGCAAACATCCCGGGAGCGATTTTACCACGGTTCGTAATGCCGACGTTTGCGGCGGCGAGTGAGGTCATCCGGCGCACGGCCTCTTCGAGCGACAGGAGATGCCGCTCTCGCACCGCCATCCGGTAGAACCGGGGAAAGGCGCCGAAGCCTCTTGGATGCGCGCCCTGCAGCGCACCGTCGCTGCATACGTTGGCAAACGGCCAGCGCCACAGGCGGTCGATATCCGGTTGCACCATGCTCACCGCGACCACACTCTCGTCGTAGCTGCCGCCGCCCTGCTTTGGTTTTGCCGCTTCGGCAATCAGGTCCATGAGAGTGACCGCGGGGTCGGTGTGACGGAGCGCCGAGATCTCGGCGATGCTCTTGCCCGCGAGTGTCGTGTCCGGCTCGAAATCGCCAAGGATGGCGCTGTCCGGCGTCGTGACCTCGGTCAGCGCAAACCGCGCGGCGGCAGTGTCCTGAAAGTTGCGCTCGGGAAACAGCACCGTGAGCGTCGACTGCCAGTAGGTATAGGGATAGATGTCGAGCGTGACGCGGACGCCCGACGCCCTCGCCCGATCGAGAATCCCGAGGAGACTGTCGGCGCGGCCCCACACGCTCCGCATCGCGAGCTTCGCGTGCGAGAGCTGAACCGGCAGACCTGCCCGCCGGCCGATCGTGATCAGCTCGTCGATCGCGGCCCAGAAATGGCGGTCCTCGCTCCGGACGTGGCTGATGTAGCGGCCGCCGTGACGGGCGGCGACGCGCGCCAGTGCGACGAGCTCGTCCGTCGCGGAATAGATCCCCGGGTCGTACTCGAGGCCGCTCGAGAGACCGAGCGCGCCAGCCGCCATCTCTCCGTCGAGCAGCGCGGCCATGTGCCGCACTTCAGCGGGCGTTGCTTGGCGCTTGAAGTCGTCTCCAAGAATCAGGGCGCGCAGCCGGCCATGGCCGACGTAGGACGCTACGTTCACGGCCGCGGGTCGCTTCTCGATCTGGGCGAACCAATCGGCGAGCGGAAAGTTCGACCATCCATCCTGGCCGACGACGATGGTCGTGATGCCCTGGCTCACGGCGCCGAGTGCGTTGCGCTCGTTGCCCAGGCCCCGGTCATGATGGCTGTGCGTGTCGATGAACCCCGGAGCAAGCACGAGCCCGCGCGCATCGACGACGGAATCACTGGCGCTCGGCGCGAGGTGGCCAATCTGCCGAACGACGGCGCCGACGATCCGAACGTCCACAGCACTGGCGGGGCCCCCCGATCCGTCCACGACGAGGGCACCGCGAATAAGGACAGGACGCGCAGGCATGGGCGTCTGCGCCATGGCAAGTACGACCGCGCAGCAGATGAGATTCATTCCTACCTCGGCGCCCAAAATGGATCCGCCGCCGGTACGAACGTCACCGGCACTTCCTTCACGAACGGGGCGAGCCAACGCGCAAACTCCTCCATTCCATCCTGCTCCGACGGAATATGTCCCAGGATGATCAACGCCTTCTTCCCCCCCGCCATGACCGCGTCCGCCACGTACTCCACGGTCTCCCATTCGCGGGCTTCGCCAATCACGAGCACTTCCACGGCGTCCTGCTGCAGGAGCTTCCGGTGCGCGTCGAAGCCGGCTGCACCGGGCGACAGCCCGACCTTCGTGACCCGCAGCCCCGAGTCGCCGACGACCCGGAGCGTCGGCGCCGGCAGGCGCCGGCGAATCGCGGCGGCGAGCTCCGCCAGCGTGGTCTCCGGTACCCGGTAGAGCCACTCGCTCTCGGGCGCCTGGTAGCGGTCCCAGCCGAGCACGCGCGCCAGACTCACCGACATCGGCTCGGGACGCCGCCGATGCCAATGATCGTGCATGCGCACCACGATCATCCGATGTTCACGAATGAAGGCGCGCTTCGCCGCGGTCACCGAATCATGCTCAGCTTCGAGCACGTCGAGCTTGTCAAAGTGATCGTAGAATGTCGGCTCGTGGGTAATCACGAGATTCGCGCCGCGCGCCGCGGCGCGACGCAGTACGTCGAACGTCGCCATCATCGTGACCGCGATGCCGGTCACGAGCGTCGCCGGATCCCCATCCTTGAACGTGTCCACCGTCGGCTCGGTCCACGGAACGCCGATGTTTTGCTTGATACGCTCGACGATATCGCGCGCCGTAAGGGGCGGCTGTTGGGCAGGGGAGATGCTCGGCGCGAGGGCGAGTGCGACAGCAACGAGCCAGGCGGATGCACGCATGGGGCGAGCCTTGGATTCGGTTCGGCGACTAATCTATCCCGCTGTACCTTGGTGGCATGACGTCACCGGTCCCTGCCACCACCGAACCCGCGCTGTGCCGAGTCATCGGTGTGCGCGGGCTCGCCGCCGCAATTTTCAACATCACAGTCGGCGCCGCGATCTTCGTGCTCCCCGCGCACATGGGCGCCGGTCTGGGCGCGGCGGCTCCCCTCGCCTATCTCGTCTGCGCCGTCGCGACCGCGCTCGTCGCGCTCTGCATTGCTGAGGCCGGCAGCCGCGTCCCACAGAGCGGCGGCCCCTACGCGTACGTCGGGACGGCGCTCGGTCCCTACGCCGGATTCCTGTGCGGCGTACTCCTCTGGCTCGGCATCACGCTCGCGATGGGTGCCGTTTCCACCGTATTCGCCGACGCAGCCCTGGAGCTGCTGCCGGGCGTCAGCAGCCCGGTGCCGCGCGCCGTGCTCCTCTTCGTCGTCATTGCCGGCCTTGCTCTCGTCAACAGCCGCGGTGCTGCGCTGGGGTCGAACGTGAGCAGTATCGCGACGGTCGCGAAAATCGTCCCGCTCGTCGTGTTCGTGGCACTCGGCCTGTCGCACGTCCGGGCAGAGAACCTCGCAGTAGGATCACTCCCCTCGCTCCCGCGCCTCGGAGAATCGGGCCTGCTCCTGATGTTTGCGTTCTTCGGGATGGAATCAGCCCTGCAAGTGAGCGGTGAGGTGCGCGATGGGGCCCGCGCCGTGCCGCGCGCGATTGCCCTCGCGGTGACTGGTGTGGGTGTGCTGTACATCTCCGTCCAGCTCGTCGCCCAAGGGATCCTCGGCAGCGCCCTCGCTGCCCCCGAGACCGCCAAGGCCCCGCTCGCCGCGGCAGCTACGCAATTCGCCGGACAAACCGGCGCCACGCTGATCCTCGTCGCGATGACAGTCTCGACCTTCGGCTTCATGACCGCCACGATGCTCGCTACTCCGCGGACGCTCTTCGCCTTCGCGGTGGACGGGTACTTGCCCAAGTCGCTCGCGCGGGTGCACCCGGCGCACCACACGCCGTACATCGCGATCGCGGTCCAGGCCGTGATCGTGTGCGCGATCGCCATCACGGGCTCTTACGTCAACCTGGCGGTCAAGGCGGATGTGGCGATTCTGCTCGTTTACTTGGCGTGCTGCGTGGGCGCGTGGCGGCTGCGGCGGCTCAATACGGGCGCGGCCGACAAGCCGTTCGTCATGCCGGCTGGGAGCGTCGTGCCCTGGGTAGCAGCAGGGTTGATTGTGGCGTTATTGGCCCGCGGGACCGGAGATGCGTGGAAGCTCACCGGAGGAGTCCTGGTCCTGGCTTCCATCGCGTTCGTGTGGCGGCGGGAACGCCTGCAACCTTCGCGGCGCGACTCCTATCCAAGCCTCTAAATCCACTCCCGGAGTCCCTATGCGGTTCGCCGTCCTTCTCCTCCTCGCTTTTCTGGCAGCTCCAGTGCTTTCGGCCCAGCGCACCGTCCCCTCCGGTGGGCAGTGGCTGATCGACCCAGGCGAGCATTCTGGCACCGTCCAGCTCTCGGTCCGCTACAGCGAGCGTGGCGAGCGTGGATACTCGAGCAACTGGAGTCGGGACGTGCCCCTACGCGGATTCGCGGGCCTCTCCGCGGCGGACATGCGCGGATCGGGAGTCAGGGTGCGCTTCAAGATCGTGCGGTCGGCCGGCACGCTCGACTGCGAGGGCTGGTTCGACAGCGGCAAGGGCTCGGGCCATTTCACCTATCAGCCGAATCCCGATTTCGTCGCCGAGCTCGCCAAGCGCGGCATCAACGCACCGACGGAGTGGGAGCAGTTCCAAATGACCATGGCGGGCGTCGGACTGGATCTGGTGGATGAGCTGAAGCGCCAAGGATACGACACGCCGACTGCCAGTCTGCTCGCGCGGATGGGGAACCACGGGGTGGATCTCGACTACGTCCGAGACGTCGGGGCGCGAGGCTATCACCTCAAGGACTCAGAGAGTCTGGTCCGGATGCGCGATCACGGTGTGGACCCCCAGTTCATCGAGTCGTTGGACGGCGCAGGCTACAAGAACCTGAGCGCGGGAGAGCTCGTGCGGATGCGGGATCACGGTGTCGACCCGGAGTTCATCGCGTCCCTGGGCAGCGCGGGCTACAAGAACCTGGACACCGAGGACCTCGTGCGCCTGCGGGATCACGGCGTTGACGGGGACTACATCGCGGACATGAAGGAAGCGGGCTATGCGCCCTCCAACCCCGAGGAGTTGGTGGAGTCGCGCGACCACGGCGTTGACCCATCTTACATCAGGTCACTCAAGGAGGCGGGGTACGAGCGGCTGACCCTCCAGGAGCTGCGCCGAGCCCGCGACCATGGCGTGACCAGAGGCTTCATTCAGCGCGTGAAGGCGCGGGGCTACGGCAACCCCTCGATCGACGAGGTGATTCGACTGCGCGACCGGGGGCTTGACTAACTCACGAGCCGTCTAGAGCCTCCCGCACCTTTGCCGCGAGGTTCTCGCCCGAGAACGGCTTGTTGATGAACGCCGTATGCGCCGCCAGCACGCCGCGATGCACGATCGCATCCTCCGTGTAGCCGGACATGAACAAGACCTTGAGGTCGCCGCGGCGTGACAGCAGCTCGCCAGCCAGCGTGGGGCCGCTGGCCCCGGGCAACACCACGTCGGCGAGCAGCAGGTGGATGGGACCGACGTGCTCGCGCGCGAGCGCGAGCGCCGCGTCCCGAGTCCCCGCTTCGAGCACCGTGTAGCCATGCCTCTCCAGTAAGCGCCGGGTGAGCAGGCGCAAAGCCGCTTCGTCCTCCACCAGCAGGATCGTCTCCGAACCGCGCGTCCGCACGAGGGCGGCGCGCGCCGGGAATTGGTCGACGGGAGCATCGACCCGCGGCAAGTACACCTTGAACGTGCTTCCCTCGCCCCGCTCGCTGTAACACCACACGTAGCCGCCGCTCTGCTTCACGATCCCATACACGGTGGCCAGGCCGAGACCGGTGCCCTTGCGTGCCTCCTTGGTCGTGAAAAACGGCTCGAACACGTGCGACATCGTCTCGGCCGACATCCCGGTTCCCGTATCGCTGACCGCCAACATCACGTAGCGGCCTGGTTGCACCGGCACATGTTCGCGCACGTACGAGTCATCGAGCTCGACGTTGCATGTCTCGATCGTGAGCCGCCCACCTTCGGGCATCGCGTCCCGCGCATTCACCGCGAGATTGACGATCACCTGTTCCAGCTGGCCCGCGTCCGCCCGCACGGCTCCCAGGGCCGGATCGAGCTTCGTCAGCACGTCGATGTCCTCCCCCAAGAGCCGCCGCAGCATCTTGTCCATGTCGGCGACCAGCTCGTTGAGGTCAAGCACGCGCATCTCCAGCACCTGCTTGCGGCTGAACGCCAGCAGCTGGCGCGTGAGCGCGCCGGCACGATTGGCCGCTTTGCGGATTTCCTCGAGGTCCGGTCGCAGCGGCGATAGCGTCGGCAGGCCATCGAGCAGCAGGTCCGCGTAGCCCAGAATCGCAGTCAGCAGATTGTTGAAATCATGCGCCACGCCGCCCGCGAGTCGCCCCACCGCTTCCATCTTCTGCGCATGCAGGAACTGCCGCTCGAGCGCGCGGCGCTCCGTGACGTCCCGAGCGTTGATGACAACGCCCTTCACCAGAGGATCGTCCAGGAGATAGCGGCCGATGGCTTCGAGGTGGCGGAAGGTCCCGTCCTTATGGCGCACGCGCAGCTCGAGGAGCCGGCCGCCCTGATGCGTGGCTACGCCCTCGCTGAACACACGCAGCGTCTCATCGACATCGTCGGGGTGTACCAGCGCGAAGATCGACAGCCCCACAAGATCTTCGGGAGCGTAGCCGAGCAGTGGCAACACCGAGGGGCTCGCATAGCGAAGCGTCCCCTCGGCATCGAGCACCGCGATGATGTCCATCGCCTGCTCGATCAACGACCGGAAGTACTCCTCGCGCTCGTCCAGCTGCTGCTTCATCCGCTTGCGGTCGAGCGCGGCGCGGACCGCCGGCCCCAGGCGGGCGAGCCGGTCCTTCAGGATGTAGTCCGTCGCTCCGGCCTTCATGTACTCGACGGCGCTTTCCTCGTCGAGCGAACCGGTGAGCAGAATGAACGGCGCCGCCAGCGACATCTGCCGCGCGAGTGCCAGCGCGGCCGCGCCGTTGAATTGCGGGAGATTGTGGTCGGCAATGATGAGATCGGGACGAAACTCGCGCAGGGCACGCTCGAATTCCGGTTGCGTCGTGACCCGTCGCGCCGTGAACTGCAGGCCCGCCTTGCGCAGCTCGACCTTCACCAGCTCAGCATCGGCCCACACGTCCTCCAACAGGAGGATGCGGACATTCCCTTCCAAGTCGCGTCTCCGGTCGAGCCTCTCGGTCTCAGCCTAGCGGCTCTTGCCGCAGGGCGAAGTCGGGAAAGGACCGGAGATTGGGGAGGAGGACTACCTAGGAATCGGGATGGACGAGCCCCACCTTGATGGCGTAGCGCACCAGTCCCGCCACGCCATGAATGCCGAGGCGCTCCATGAGCTCGGTGCGGTGCGTCTCGACCGTCTTCAGCGCCACCTGGAGGCGGCTGGCGATCTCCTTGTTGGAATGCCCCTCGGCGACGAGCTGCAGCACCTCGCGCTGGCGTGGCGTGAGGACTTCGAATGGTCCCTCGCCATGTCCGCGGACGCCCTGCGCGTACGCCGCGACGACACGCTTGGTGAGCGAGGGGCTGAGCCATGTGTCGCCGCGCGCGACCGTGTTCAACGCCAGCTCGAGCTCGCTGCGGTCGGAGTTCTTGAGCAGGTAGCCCGCGGCCCCGGCGACGAGCGCGCGCCGCACCGATTCGTCGTCGCCGTGCATGGAGACGATGATGACGCGCGTCGCCGGGTGTTCCTGCGCCACGCGGGCGGTTACCTCCAGGCCGTTGAGTCCCGGCATGGAGATATCCAGCAGCGCGATGTCGGGTTTGCGCTCACGGATGAGCCGCAGCGCTTCGCGGCCGTCGCCGGTTTCCGCCACCACCGTGACGCCAGGCAGCTCGCTCAGGAGCGCGAGCATCCCCGCGCGCACCAGGGCATGATCGTCGGCGAGCAGCAGTCGCAGCGTGCTCATGTGTCGCTGCCCGCGGTGAGTGGTAAGCGCGCGCGAACGGTCGTCCCCCGGCCGGGTGTCGAGTCGATCTCGAGGTCGCCGCCGGCGAGCGCGACGCGCTCTTGCATGCTGAGCAGGCCCTGGCTCCCGCCGTGCACGGCGCGCTTGCGCGCGGCGGAGACATCGAAGCCGCGGCCATCATCATGCACCGTGAGTTGCAGCGTTGCGTTGGCCGCGCTGAGCTCGACGTCAACGACGTGTGCCTGCGCGTGGCGAATGACGTTGGTGAGTGCCTCCTGCGCGACGCGGAAGCAGGTCGTCTCCACCGCCGCCGGCGGACGCTGCACGAGCGGCGCGAGGGCGAGGCGACTGGCGAGCCCGGCCCGTTTGGCCTCCCGCTCCACGTACCAGCGCAACGACGCCTCGAGCCCGAGCTCGTCGAGCAACGGGGGGCGCAGGTCTTGCGCGAGCTCGCGCATCCGCGCGATCGCGCCGTCCACCAACGCGATGCTCTCGGCGTCCCCGCGACCCTGGGCCTGAAGGTTGAGCTTGAGCGCAGTGAGCACCTGCCCGAAGTCGTCGTGCAGCTCGCGCGCAACCGCGCGGCGCTCCGCTTCCTGCGCCTCGATCAGCCGGCGCGAAAGCGCCTCGAGCTGCTGCGTGCGCCGGGCCAGCTCCTCCTCGGCGCGCTTGCGCTCGGTGATGTCGGCGTTGGTGCCGTACACGCGGAGTGGCCGGCCGGACTCGTCGCGGACCACCGTAGCGCGGCCGAAGATCCAGTGCAGGCTGCCGTCGGGCCGGACGACGCGGTACTCGATGTCTCCCGACCCCGTGCCGGCGAGCAGCTGTCCGCGGCGTTCCGTTACCCACGCCCGATCGTCGGGGTGGATCACGTCGACGTAATCCTCGAGTCGAACACCTTTGCTCGCGTCGTCGCCAAAGAAGAGACGCCGATTCGCTTCCGTGTTGACGATCGCTCCGCTGATGAGGTCTTGCTCCCAGCTTCCCGTTTGCCCCAGCTTCTCCGCTTCGAGCAACAACCGCTCCGTCTTCCGCAACGCTTCCTCGGCTCGAACGCGCTCGGTCACATCCTCGTTCACAATGACCGCGCCGGTGATGCCCCCCGCCGCATCGCGAATCGGCGCGGCGTAGTTCTCGATCGTTTTGTGCTCGCCCGCGAAGGTGATGATGTCGATGAGCTCATCGCGGGTGGTGTGTCCTTCGTCGAGCGCGCGGTGCGACGCCCATTCCCCCGGGTCGACCGGCTTGCCCGAGCCGTGCCAAAAACCTTTGCTCTTCACCCATCGCTCGAGCCCTCGCACGATCGTCCCGCCCCAGATCTGGCTGGACGCGGGATTGTGCAGCACGATGTCGCCCGCGCGATCGATGACCGCGACACCGACGGGCAGGGTATCGAGCACCTGTCGCAACTGCGACTCGGCCTCTTTGAGCCTGCTGATGTCGATCATGGCGCCGACCGCGCGCCGAGCCCGGCCCTGGGCATCGCGCTCGATCACGCAGCGCGAGGCCACCCAGGCCCAAGAGCCGTCTTTGCGACGGAAGCGGTACTCATTGGACCATCCCGGGGCGTCGCCGCGGATTGCCTCCGCGGCGGTCTGCTCGACGCGCGCGCCGTCGTCCGGATGGACTCGCTCGCGCCACCACCCGAGGTGGCTCGCTACTTCGTCGCGCCGGTACCCGAAGATCGACTCCAGGTTTTCATCCCAGCGCAGCGCCTCGTTTTCGAGATCCCGCTCCCAGATGGCCTCGAAGGCGACACCCGCCAGCCGGTCCCGCGCTTCGCTCAGATCGGTGGAAGATCCGAAGGGAGGTTTCACGTCTGACATATTGGCGTCCGGAAACGTAACGAATTACTAGACGAAACACATTGAGGATTGCGGCGAAGCAGTCGTGTAAGGCTAAGTGGCCAGGGGCAGAATCGAACTGCCGACACGCGGATTTTCAGTTCTGCGGTGTAGTTCCGCGGACCGGGACCACCACACAGCCTCACACACTATCCGTTATCACGCCAGCACTTCGGCCGCCGCCCCCGGCGGCCGTTGTGCTACTCGTCGGCACGTTTGTCTGGTGGTCCGGGGGACAGCGGGGGGACACCGCCATGCGACGCAAGCTGGAGCGCCTTCGGACAGCCGCCTG